>VFQO010001118.1_pt1 | contig 22537 bp, 23 predicted proteins | sample 3512331 | NCBI WGS metagenome assembly VFQO01 (sample SAMN10412371, study PRJNA504923) | tailings metagenome | isolation source: Replicate 3 from Balatoc abandoned mine | place: Philippines: Itogon, Benguet | collected 2017-08-28 | reverse complement strand
TCGAGGGCCTTGCCCACCGACTTCGCCTTGGTCGCCATAAGTGATTGTCTCGCCTTGATAAAATAACTCGCGGGCGCGATAGAGACGCAAAAAAGCCGCAAGCAACCGTTGCCGGTTTACCGCAGCTTCCAACGCATCTCGAAATCCCCACCGACCTATCCGTACAGCCCGTTGCGCAAAGTCAGGCTCTATCTCGAACGGTGGGGTGTAGGGGCGATATAGGTTTCGGGTCCAATTTTGTCAACGCGGCGACCGCCTAAATCTCAGGATGCGAGCCCGTCGATCTTGCGTTCGATGCGGTCGAGCCGCGCGGCGATATCATCCTGCTGCCGCGCCGCGCCGGGCAGGTTCAGCACCGGCATCACATAGATGGCGACGCGCCGCCGGATTTCTAGCGGGTCGTCATAATCCTCGCCGCCGAGCACGAGCATCTGGTGGAGCAGCCATTCGGTCAGCCGGTCGAGGTCATCGGGCGGGGTCCATTCGCCCGACGCCATCGCGCCCTCCAGCATGCGCCCGACCACCGCCCCGGTGATCGACTTGTGCGCGGCGAGGAAGATCGAGAAATCGTCGTGAAGCAGCCCGTCCTTCGCGACCTTGTGGATCCACGGCGTGTTGCAGATGCTCTCGATCCCGCCCGCGATCACCTGTTCGAGCCGATCCTCGATCGGCCCCAGCCCGACCGCGACCTGGCCGCTGCGTTCGAGATACGGCCCCGCCATATGCTGGAGCAGCGCGAGCATCAGCCCGTCGCGGTTGCCGAACCAGCGATAGAGCGTCGCGCGCGACACCCCCGATTCGCGCACCACATGGTCGATCGTCGTGTCGTGAAAGCCGACGCGCGTCACCACGTCGATCGTCGCATCGAGCACCGCCGACTTGGCGGCATCACTGCCCGCGGGCCGCGATATTGGGGCGATTGTGGCGATATCGACCTCCCTGTCGAGACGGTCCGGCTATCATATCGCACTCCTTGAGGCAAATGCTTGCGCTTGTCTCACTTAGTGTGATAAGTCGCCGACATTGTCTCGCGAAGCAACAGACGGGCCGAAGCCGGTGGCGCGGGATGAAGAGAGAGAGAAATGAAGATCAATCGACTGTATCTGCTGCTGACCAGCGCCGGCCTGGCCCTCACCAGCGCCGCCGCCGCGCAGGAGGCCCCCGCCCCGGCCGAGACCGAAACCGCGCAGGGCGGTATCGAGGATATCGTCGTCACCGCGCGCCGCACCAGCGAGGTCGCGCAGACCATCCCGATCGCGATCACCGCCTTCGGGTCGCAGCAGCTCGCCGACACCAATGTCGAAGGCATCGCCGACATCGCGAAGCAGACCCCGAACTTCTTCGTCCAGACCTCGAGCGCCGATCCCACCGGCGTGCTGCTGACGATCCGCGGCCAGTCGCAGCAGGACTCGATCCTGACGATCGAATCGCCGATCGGCGTCTATGTCGACGGCGTGAACTACATCCGCTCGTCGAACCTCGAGACCGCGCTGTTCGATACCGAACGCGTCGAGGTGCTGCGTGGGCCGCAGGGCACGCTGTTCGGCAAGAACACCACCGGCGGCGCGATCAACATCACCACGCGCCAGCCCGACCTTTCGGGCGCCGGCGGCTATGTCCAGGCGAGCGGCGCGACGCACGACCGTTACGACGTCGGCGCCGTCCTCAACCTCCCCGTCGTTACTGACAAACTTGGCGTGCGCGTCGTCGGCCGCTGGACCGACTATGGTTCGCTCGGCGTCAACGGTCTCGGCGACGGCATCGGCGGGCGCGAGCAGGTCGCGTTCCGCGCCAACACCCTGTTTGAAACCGACGCGGTCAGCTGGGCGATCTCGGCCGACTATACGCGCACCAAGGGCGACGGCCCGGTAAGCAAGCTCGCCTTCGTCAGCCCCTTCCCCAGCCCCGCGCCGGGCACCCCCAATCCCGCCCCGGCGCTGATCGACATCGCGATCAGCCAGGGCATCCTCAACCCCGCGCTGCTCGCCGATCCGGTCGCCAACGGCCCCGCGATCGGCGCCGCGCTCGCGCAGGCGCAGGCGCTGTTCGCGGGCCTCGTCGACCGGCGCGGTTTCTATGACAATGACGCAACGGGCCTCCAGGGCGTTTACGCCCGAACCTATGGCGTCAGCTCGAACCTGGCGGTCGAGCTGACGCCAGATTTGTCCTTCCGCTCGATCTCGGGCGCGCGCTGGCTGAAGCGCTGGCTCGACGTCGACCTCGACGCCTCGCCCTTCCCCTTGCTCGAGGCAAGCCTCGCCAGCCGCGCGAAGAACCTCAGCCAGGAATTTCAGTTTTCGGGCAATTTCGGTCAGCAGCTCGACTGGATCGTCGGCGCCTATTTCAACGAGGAAACCGGCCGCGACACCTCGCGCGCCACCGCGCTCGGCACGATCAACCCCGCGAACCCCAATTTCACCGACGGGCTGGTCAAGAACAGCAGCTGGGCGGTGTTCGGCCAGTTCAATTACGACCTCACCGACAGTCTGCGCTTCACCGGCGGGCTGCGCTGGACCGAGGAGAGCAAGGAACTGCGCTCGTTCAACCGCTCGACCCCGGGCGGCGCGGTGTGCAACATCCCGGTCGCGCTGCGGCTCGGCGGCACCTGCCAGGCGCGCTTCAAGGACGGCTTCTCGGACTATAGCTATCTCGCCAGCGTCGACTGGACCGCGCGACCGGGGCTGCTTTTCTACGCCCGCACCGCGCGCAGCTTCAAGGGCGGCGGGCAGAATCTGCGCGGCACCGGCAGCGCCGACAGCTTCGCCGCCTTCGCCCCCGAAACCGTCACCGATTATGAAGTCGGGACCAAGGCCGACCTGCTCGATCGCCGCTTGCGCATCAATGCCGCGATCTTCCAGGCCAATTACAGCGACATCCAGCGCACGATCGTCCAGGCCTCGCCCGGCGACGCGATCGTCAGCCTCGTCACCAACGCGGCGCGCGCGCGCATCCGCGGCGGCGAGCTCGAAGTTACCGCAATCCCGCTCGACGGGCTGACGCTGTCGGGCAGCGTCGGGGTCAACGACGCGAAATATCTCGACTTCACCGACGTCACCGGCGACCGCTCGAACGAGCCGTTCCAATTCCCCAAATACAGCTATCGCCTCGGCGCCACCTACGCGGCCCCGCTCGCTGTCGGCCAGCTGCGGATCGCCGTCGACTGGACCTGGCGCAGCAAGACGCAGCTCGTCGGCTCGGCGATCTATCGCGACAGCCTCAACCAGCCCGCCTACGGCCTGCTCGGCGCGCGCGCGTCGCTCGATATCGAGAGGCTGAACAGCGAGGTCGCGATCTTCGCGACCAACCTGACGGGCAAGCGCTATGCGGTGTCGGCGGTGCAGTTCGACAACAGCTTGGGGTTCAACAGCCTCTACGCGGGCGAACCGCGCGTCATCGGCATCCAGCTCACGACAAAGTTCGGCGGCGAATGAAACATAGCGAAATATAGGAGCAAGGTGGGCGGGGTAGCCGACCGGCAACGACCATAGCCGAAAGACTGCCCATGCCCCGCCCTGCCCCCGCGCCCGACCATCATGAAGACGGCGGCTTCGCCGAAGACATGGCCGCGCTCGAACGGCTGCGCCTCGGCCGCCGCCGCGCGCTCGGGCTGATGTTCAGCGTCGGCGGCGCCGCGCTCGTCGCGGGATGCGGCAGCGATACCGCCGACGGCAGCACCACGACCCCGGTCACCGTCACGCCGACCCCGACGCCCACACCGACTCCGACCCCGACACCCACCCCGACCGCCAGTTGCACCGCCTATGCCAGCGAGACCAACGGCCCCTATCCCGCTGACGGCACCAATACCGCCTCGGGCGTGTCGTCGAACGTGCTGACCGTCAGCGGCGTCACGCGCAGCGACATCCGCTCGAGCTTCATCGGCTCGACCACCACCGCGCCCGGCGTCCCGGTGACCTTCACCATCACCGTTGTCGACGCGAACAACAGCTGCGCGCCGCTCGCGGGCCATGCCATCTATCTGTGGCACTGCGACCGCGACGGCCGCTATTCGCTCTACGACCTGCCCGCCGAATCCTATCTGCGCGGGCTCCAGGTCACCGACAGCAACGGCCGCGTCACCTTCACGACGATCTTCCCCGGCTGCTACGCCGGCCGCTATCCGCATATCCATTTCGAGGTCTTCACCAGTTCGACCAACGCGACCAGCGGCCGCTTCGCGCGGCTGATTTCGCAATTCGCCCTTCCCTCGGCCGCCTGCACCACCGTCTATGCCTCGACCGGCTATACGACGAGCGCGAGCAATTTCCGCTCGACCTCGATCGCCAGCGACAATGTCTTCGGCGACAACAGCGCCGCGCAGATCGCGGTGATGACGATGGCGATGACCGGCGATGTTTCCAGCGGCTACACCGCGACCGCGACGGTCGGCGTTGCGACCTGAGGCCATAGCCCGCGCGCCACGCCCCCACTTCATTCCCGCCGGGCCTTCTGTTAGGCCCGGCGGAACTGTAGCAAGGGGCCGTATCTTGGACCAGGCGACGCGCGTCCTGATCATCGACGACGATGCGGCGATCCGCTCGCTGACCGCCGATTTCCTGACCGGCCATGGCATGGAGGTCGCGACCGGCGCCGGCGCGCCCGACCTGTATGCGGCGCTCAAGGCGGCGCGCTTCGACGCGATCGTGCTCGACGTGATGATGGCGGGCGAGGACGGGCTGACCGCGCTGTCGAAACTGCCGATCGCCGACCGTCCGCCGGTGATCCTCGTCTCGGTGCTCGGCAATGATGTCGACCGCATCGTCGGGATCGAGATGGGCGCCGACGACTATCTCGCCAAACCCTTCAATCCGCGCGAGCTGCTCGCCCGCCTGCGCGCGCTCGTGCGCCGCAACCGGCTGCGCGATGTCGATCCGGCGGGGCGCATCTGGGTCTTCGGCGACTGGCGCCTCGACGCCGACCAGTGGCAACTGACCGCCCCCGACGGCGCCGATATCGCGCTGACCCCCGGCGAATTCCGCCTGCTGCTCGCGCTCGTCGAACAGCGCGGCCGTCTCGTCGACCGCGACCGGCTGCTCGCCGCGACCGGCGGCGAAGAGGCCGATGTCTTCGACCGTTCGATCGATGTGCTGCTCAGCCGCCTGCGCCGCAAGCTCGCCGACCATGGCGGCCGCGACCTGATCCGCACCGTTCGCGGCGAAGGCTATCAGCTCGCCTTCGCCGCCCGCCCGGCCGACTGACGATGCGCGGCGGCCGCTCGATCCTCTTCCGCCTCTCGGGCCTCGTCCTCGCGGCGATCCTCATCATGGCGGTCCTCGCCGTCGCGGTGACCTTTTTCAGCCCGCCCCCCTTCCGCCCGCCGGTACGCACCGCCGACCTCCTGGCGAGCTTCGCCGACCCCGCCGCGCCGCAGGGCATGGGCATGCGCGACGTGCGCTTTTCCGACGGCGCTGCCCTGCCTCCCCCCAATTCGGGCGAACGCTGCGATGCCGGCCTGTCGGCGGCGATCGCCCGGTCGATCGATCGTCCCGCCGCCGACGTCCGCCTCTGCGTCGCCGACGACGACCATGGCCCGCGCGGCGCCGCGATCCCGCGCGACCTGCGCGACCGTTTCTCGCTCGCGATCCGCCAGGGTGACATGTGGCGCGTCGCGACGCTACCGCCGCCGCCGCTGATCACGCGCTGGCACATCACGACGCTCGGCTGGCTCGTCCTCGCCGGCACCCTGCTGTTCGGACTTTGCCTGCTCGTCGTCCGCTCGATCACCCGCCCGCTGCAACAACTGGCGCGCGACGCGCGCGAGGCCGGCATCGACGGCCCCGCCTTCCGCCCCGAACGCGCGGCGCCTGCCGAGGTGCGTCAACTCGCCGCCGCGATCGGCGGGATGCGGCGACGCCATGCTGCGGTGATCGACAATCGCGCCGAACTGCTCGTCGGCATCGCCCACGACCTCGGCACCCCGCTCACCCGCCTCGCCTTCCGCATCGAGGCGCTGCCCGACGCGGCGCGGGGCGCCGCGCGCGGCGATATCGAGGAGATGCAGACGCTGATCGCCGCTGCGCTCGAATTTGCGCGCGGCCGCCGGCGCGAGGTCGAACCGGTCGCGCTCGACATGCTGCTCGCCGACCGCGTCGCGTTGCTCGACGACGATGCCGCGCCGGTCCGCCTCCTGTCGGCACAGCAGCTGGTGGTGAACGCCAACCTCGTCGACCTGATGCGCGTGATCGACAATCTGATCGTCAACGCGCAGCGCCACGGCGGCGGCGGCGAACTCACACTCCAGCGCGCGGGCGATGCCGCCGAACTCCTCGTGCGCGATCATGGTCCGGGCATCGATCCGGCGACGGCGGCGCGACTGTTCGATCCGCTCGTTCAGGGCGAAGAGGCCAGCGACCGCGCCGGCATCGGCTTCGGCCTGGGGCTCGCCATCGTGCAATCCAATGTCGAGGCGATGGGCGGCTCGATCGCGGCGCACAACCATGAAGAGGGCGGCGCGCTGTTCCGGATCCTGCTGCCGCTCGGACCCTAGATCGTCGTCCGCAACCGGTCCCGGCGATGACCGCGATTAATGGCCGAAATGGGGTGGAACTAAGACATTCCCCTCCCTTTTAGGGAGGGGCTAGGGGTGGGTAGCGAGCGAAGCGAGCAAGAAGGAAGAGCACCGCCTTCGGCGGTTACCCACCCCCTGCCCCTCCCTAAAAGGGAGGGGAGGATAAAGGACCGCTATCGGTCGTTAGCTGCCACCTCCACCGCAACCCCATCCGCGCGTCACGCTGCCATGCGCAGCCGGTTCCGTCCCTCGCGCTTCGCGGTGTAGAGCGCCTCATCGGCACGCTGGAGCAGTTCCTCGACCCCCGTCTCACCCGAATAGACCGCGAGTCCGATGCTGACCGTCGCCGGCGGTCCGGTGTCGGCGGCGCGGCCGTTGGCATTTTCGATCGCCTGCCGCACGCGCTCGGCGACCAGTTCGGCGGCCTGCGCGCTCGACCGCTGGAGCACGCAGACGAATTCCTCGCCGCCGAAGCGGCCGACCATATCCTCCTCGCGCAGCACCGCCTTGGCGCGCTGCGCGACGCGGCGGATCACCTCGTCGCCGACGCCATGGCCATGGACGTCGTTGATGCGCTTGAAATGGTCGATGTCGAAGATCGCGACCGCCAGCGGGGCGCCATTTTCGCGCGCGCCGACCAGCGCGCGTTCGAGGAAGGCGAGCGTGTGGCGGCGGTTCGGCAGGCCGGTGAGCGTGTCGGTGTTCGCCGCGGTTTCGGCGTCATTGCGCGCCGCCTCCAGCATGCGGGCGTTGTCGACCGTCTCGGTCACGTCCTGGATCGTGCCAAAGATTCCGACGGGCTTCCCGCCGCGGCTGAATTCTATCGAACCATGCGACGAAATGTCGCGCACCTCGTCGTCGGGGCGGATGATTTGCCCCTGATATTCGAACGCCGTTCCCGACGCGATGGCCCTTTCCAGCGTCGCGCGCATCCGCGTCGCATCTTCGGGCATATAGAGGGCAAGGCTGCTCTCGACCGTCATTTCGGTGCCGGGCTCGATGCCATGGATGCGATAGGCCTGGTCCGACCACTGGATCGTCCAGCGGACCAGGTCGACGCGCCAATGGCCGACGAGCGCCGCTGCCTCGGCCTGCAGCAGCCAGCGGTTGCTCTGCTCGAGCCGCTTGGCGAGCCGCTGGCGCCCGACGAGCAGCGCCGCGAGCGGCAGCGCGCTGCCGAGCAGCGTCAGCAGATAAAATTGCAGGAACAGCACGATCAGTTCGGGCCGGGCGTCCATGCCGGCGATCGGACCCAATCCGCGGCCCGTTGCCCAGGATGTGATGATCGCGACGATCAGCACGCTCGCCCCCGCGCCGAACGGGCCGAGCCGATAGGCGGCGACCACGACCGCGACACAGGGAATGAAGGTGACGGGATAATCCGACTGCGAGAAGCACAGGACCGTCACCATGGCGGCAATCGTCAGCACCACCGCGGCTTCGACGATCGTTGCGCGGTTGGTGTGGCGAAGCAGCCCCGATTCCGACAGCCGTGCGAGCATCACCACCGGCGGCGCGATGATGAGCATGCCGAGTGCGACCGTGGTCATCCACGACCGGAAGAATTCAAAGTTTCCGCCCGTCAGCAGCGCGGCGATCCCGGCGCTGACCAGGCTCGCAGCCAGCGCGGCGAAACAGAAATTGACCACCGACTGCGTCGCCATGAAGGTCGGGATGCCGCGGTCGCGGCGGTTGACGAGGCGCAGCGCAATCAGCCCCTCGGCGGCATTCGCAACGGTGAAAGCGGCCGATTGCCAGAGCGGGGTCGCCGCGAGAAGATTGGCGGAAAGGCTGGCGATGGCCATGCCCACCATGGCCCAGGCAAGCGCGCGTGCGGGCATCAGCAGCAGCATGGCCAGCAGATAGCCGCTCGGGGGCCACACTGCGGCGATATCGTCGGCGCCCTTGGTCGCGTAGAGCGACAGGCTGGCGAGCAGGAAATAGCCCAGCGCCGTCAAAAGCGACCAGAACAACGTCTCGACCTTGGGGGGTAGCGACCGCGTCATGCCGGCAGAGTCGCCGAAAATGGCAAATAAACCACTAACATGGATACCGGATGCCGGTCCGGCGCGCGACGCGGATACCCCTATTTGTTCAGGCCCCCGAAGGTCAGCCCGACGACCCGCTCGACCAGCGCCTCGTCCCAGTCGATGCGGCGATCGAGGATCAGCATCGCCAGCCCGTGGACCAGCGCCCAGGCGTGGAGCGCGGCAACATCGGGGTCGACGACCCCGGGCAGTGCCTCGCCGACCCCGGCGCGGAGCAGGTTGTACGCCACCTCCCCGCCGTCGCTGCCTTCCTTGCGGTCGGGCATCTGGCGCGTGAAACTCAGCCGGAACAGCGCGGGCTCGTCATGCGCGAAGCGGACATAGGCTGCGCCCGTCGCCTTGAATCCCGCGACCCCGCCGCCGGCCTTCAGCCACGCCTGCGCCTGCAGCGCGCCGAGCCGCCGCAGCCCTTCGTCCGCCAGCGCGTCGAGCAGCGCCTCCTTGTCTGGGAAATGGCGGTACAGGGCGGTCGCGCTCACCCCGACGTCGCGCGCCAGCGCGCGCAGCCCCAGTTCGCCGTCATCGCCGCTCTGCAGCCGCGCGAGCCCCGCCGCGATCACTGCCGCGCGCAGGTCGCCGTGATGATAGGCGCCCGCCGCCTTCGCGCCGTCGCCTTTTATGTTGACACTGTTATCTTCGCTCGCCATATGTTGTCACCGTAAACATACCGACTCGGCCGCGCAACCCCTCGCTACGCGGCACCTTCGCCAACTTCCGTAAGGAGCATCATCATGGCCAGCAACGTCGAAACCCTCATCCGCGGCGCCGTCGTCAAAGGCATCGGCAAGGTCGCCGACTTCAACCGCAGGCGCCTCCCCCGCCCCACCGACGCCCATCCTTTCCTGACCGGCATCCATCAGCCGATGACCCAGGAATTCACGATCGAGGAACTGCGCGTCGACGGCGAGATCCCCGCCGCGCTGACCGGCCGTTACCTGCGCAACGGCCCCAACCCCGCGATCGCCCCCGATCCCGCGAGCTACCACTGGTTCAGCGGTGCCGGCATGGTCCATGGCATCCGCATCGCGGGCGGCAAGGCCGACTGGTATCGCAACCGCTGGGTACGCGGCAGCGAGGCTTGCGAAGCGCTGGGCGAGGAATTGCCCCCCGGCCCGCGTCACGCCACCAACGACGCCCCGAACACCAATGTCGTCGGGCTCGCAGGCCGGACCTTCGCGATCGTCGAGGCCGGCGGAAAACCGGTCGAACTCGGGTATGAGCTGAATACGATCGCGCACAACCCCTTCGACGGCACGCTGGTGAACGGCTATACCGCGCACCCGCATCACGACCCGTTCACCGACGAAATGCACGCGATCACCTATCGCGGCGACGAACCGAACAAGGTCTGGCACGTCGTGCTCGACAAGGATGCGCATGTCGTGCGCGAACTCGCGATCCCGGTCAGCGACGGCCCGTCGATCCACGATTGTGCGATCACCGAAAATTACGTGCTGGTGTTCGACCTTCCCGTCACCTTCTCGATGAAGATGCTGCTCGCGGGCTATCGCTTCCCCTATGCGTGGAACGACGCGCACCAGGCCCGCGTCGGCCTCCTCCCCAGAAAGGGCAATGCCGAGGACATCATCTGGGTGCCGGTCGAGCCTTGCTATGTCTTCCATCCCGCCAACGCCTTCGAGACCGAAGACGGCAAGGTGATCGTCGACGTCGTCGCGCACGAAACGATGTTCGCGAGCTCGAAGCGCGGTCCCGACAGCGAAAAGTCGCGGATGGAACGCTGGACGATCGATCCGGTCGCCGGCACGACGGTGCGCGCCATCATCCACGACCATGCGCAGGAATTCCCGCGCTATGACGAACGGCTGACGACCCGGCCCTATCGCTACGCCTACAGTGTCGCCATTCCCGATGCGCAGTCGAGCGAATGGGCGCTCGCCGAAACCCGGCTGTTCCGCCACGACCTCGACGCCGGCACCACGAGCGCGCATGACTTCGGCCCCGGGCGGCATCCCGGCGAATTCGTCTTCGTGCCGCGCAGCGCCGACGGCGCCGAAGACAATGGCTGGCTGATCGGCCTGGTCGTCGACATGAATGACGAGACGACCGACCTCGTCATCCTCAATGCCGATGATTTTACCGGGTCACCGCAAGCTGTCGTTCACTTGCCGCATCGGGTTCCCCCGGGGTTTCACGGCAATTGGGTGGCCGACTGACCGTCGCGAGGCGCGCCATCAGCGCCTCGGTCACGCGCAGCGACCGTTCATTGTCGACATCAATCGCCGTCGCCCCGTCGCTCACCAGCAGCGGGGCGACTTCGGCTTTCAGGTGGCGCGAGATGCGCTGGAAGATGTGGTGGATCGGGCCGAGTCCGAAGCGGAAACGCAGCAGGTTGATCAACCCGAACGCCTGCATCACCCGCACCGGTTTCTTTACAAACTGGCCGCCGCCGCGAAACGCTTCTGCCGCGCGGAGTGCACCGGGATGGCCAATCCAATAGGCGTTGCAGTTCGACACCGCGACGTCGGAAAATTCATAGAAGCGCCGCTGTCCCTCGGGATGCGCTGCCAGCACATCCTCGCGCCGCGCCAGCGCAACGCCCGCTTCGGCGCCCAGCCGCACCGCCTCGTCGCCGATCTCGGCGATGGTGGCGGGGCTCAGCAGGCAATTGTCGGCGGTCGTGATGAGCAACGGGAAGCTCGCCTGCCGCGCAACCGCGAGCACCGAGTCCGCCAGATTGTCGGCGGCCGGCACGAACATCAGCCGGTCGCCGAGGCTGTCGACGACGATATCCCCAAGGTCGTCAGCGAGTCCTTCATGGTGGCTCGACACGAAGATGCGGACCGCGTCGGTCGCGGCAGCGCTGGCAAGCACATGCGCAATCATCGGGCGGCCGGCGACGGGGACCAGGCATTTGTCGGCGACGCCATGTGCTTCGGCCAGCGCGTCGACCGCGCCGGGACGGCGGCCGGCGAGGATCAGGATCGACCCCAAGGTCATGCCGCGTCCCTTCGCGCCGCAGCCGGTGCCAGCTGGCGGAGCATGCTTTCGGCGACGATCGTCTCGATCAGGTCGGCCTGGCTGAAGCCTGCGGCGACGGCGGCGCGGCCGAAAACCTTTTCCGACCACAAATTGCAGTTGAGATTGACCTCAAGCAGCCGCACCTCGCCGGTGTCGAAATCGACCCGGAACTCGAAACGCCCGAAATCGAAAGGGCGGAAGACTTCGGCCATCTGCACCATCATCGCTGCGATGCGCGCACCGATCTCGGGCGCATCGAGCAATTTGAGGCTGTATTTGGCGCTACGATCGACGAGGTCGCGCTTTTCCTGATAGGTTCGCAGATGCGTCGGGTCGGCCTGTTCGAAGATCATCATCGGCAGCATCGCTGGCGCGCCGTCAATCGTGATCACCGGAACCTCGACATCGCTGCCCGAAATAAAGGGTTCGACGATCGCGTCATGGTCGAGCGCGTGGATCTCCGCGACCGCCTGCGCGAGTTCGACACGGTCGTGCGCATCGCGGATGCCCCACGAGGCCGAACTGTTGTTCGGCTTGATTACCCAGCGCGCGGCGGGCGGGCAGCGCGACACGTCGATCGGCGCGCCGCGACGGAACAGCGCCCAAGGCGCGGTCGGGACACCGCGTGCGGACGCCTCGAGTTTGGTCAGATGCTTGTCGTCGGACAGCCCGCGCACGATCGGCGACGCGCCGACATAGGGCAGCCCCATGCGATTGCAGAGCAGGGGTAGCAGCATCTCCGAATTGAAGAAGCCGCCGCGATTGAGCAGCGGGAAAACGAAATCGGCGTCGGGGCGGTCGAACAATATGTCATAGCTGTCGGCAACCAGCAGCGGCAGGCCGAGCCCCTCCAATATCTCGCGGATTTCGCGGTGATAGAGCGCGTGATTGCCGTCCTCGGGGTGCAGAGCGCCGGTCCAGCGCGCATGTTTGGCGATGAAGAGCAGGTGCTGGTTGCGGATGGCGTCGGTGAGCCGCGTGGGCTGAAGAGATGTGGTTCGCATAAGGCGGTTTGACCACGCTGAGGTTGCAGCGGCATGACCCTTTGGTGACGGCGCTGAAACCGAAACGCCAAATCACTGTCATGTTCGGGCGGTAAATGCGGAGCCTTCCCCTCCTCCAAGGACCGCGCCCCGATGCTGCTCAACGCGATTGCCGCCGACGAACCCCGCCTCCCGCCCGCCAAACGCTATGCGGCGCGGCTGGCGACGGTCCTTACCAGCGGCGGCGATGCGCGAATCCGGCCCGACGCCGACGGCCGAAACCAATATTATGCCAGCGTGCTGCCGTCGGACGCGCTCGCTTATGGCTCGTCGACGATCAGCAGCATTTCGGATCATGGCTTCCAGACGCTGCTCGATCGCTGGCACCATGGGCTCGACCGCCCCGTCGCCATCGGCGACTATGCCGAAGCGCTCGAGATCCTGCGGTTCCGGCTGACCGAGGCCTTTGCGACGCCCGACACGGCAGTCGTCTTCGCCGCATCGGGGACCGACCTCGAATATGTCGGCCTCACCGCTGCGCATGACGGAAAGCCGATCACCGCCATATTGCTCGGCCGCGACGAGGTTGGCAGCGGCTGCGTCCATAGCGCCGCCGGGCGCTTCTTCGCCGAAGAGACGGCGACCGGCGCGCGCGTCGTCGCCCAGACCGCAATCGACCCCGCCTTTGCGGGGAGCGAGTTGATCGATATCGCGGTGCGCGATGCGGCGGGACGCCCCCGCGCCTCGGCGCTTGTCGCCGACGACCTCGCTATCGCCGCGCAGACCGCCATCGCGCGCGGCCGCCGGCCGATCCTCCATGTCGTCCACGGGTCGAAATCGGGGCTGACGCTGCCCGTCCTCTCCGACGTCGAGCGCCTCGCCAGCGCATTCGGCGATGCGGTGACGATCGTCGTCGACGCCTGCCAACTGCGCATCGCGCCAACCGCCGTCCGCCACTACCTCGCGCTCGGCTGCGTCGTCCTGATGACCGGATCGAAATTCGCGGGCGGACCGCCCTTCAGCGGTTTTGCGCTGGTTCCGGGCGCGCTGCGCGACCGGGCCTTGCCGCTACCCGCCGGTTTCCGACGCGTCGCCACGCGCGCCGAATGGCCCGCCGACTGGCCCGGCGCCGACATGCTGCCGGCTTCGGGCAATTTCGGGCTGTTGCTGCGCCTGCAGGCCGCGATGATCGAGATCGATCGCTTTTCCGCGCTGTCGGCACCGCAGGTCGATCATGTCGCCGCGCGCTTCGGTCATCATGTCGACCGGATGATCGCGCGGCTCGAATTGCGCGACGTGCCTGGCGCTGGCCCTGCGGCGCCCTGCCTCGCCGCCGCTACACTGCGCACGCTTGACCTGTCGGGGCGCTGGACCAATTGCGACTTCGACCACGCCCGCGCAATCCATCGCCATATCGCGCGCCAGTCGCGCCAGTGGCTGGGCCGCGAAATCCGGCTCGGCCAGCCGGTGCGCACGCACAGCTTGGCCGACGGTCGCGCAGCAGGGACGCTGCGCCTGTCGCTGTCGATGCCGATGATGGTCGAGATGGCCGCGCTCGACGACACCCCGCTCGAGACGCGGCTCGACCGCGACATGGGCTTGGTCGGGGCGGCTATTTCAGCAGCAGCGGCAGCGATGGATTCGTCGCGTCCGACCCAGCACGCCTGACCCGAATTCCGACGCCGGGGCGGGTCGAAACGAGTCCGAATCCTCGTCGCGTCTTTCGCGAGCCACGACTCATCGTGAAAATCGGCGATATTTCGCAGCGATTTTTTTGCGCCGTTCGTTGGCCTTTCACTATGACGAAGAAAATCCCCCTCTCCCGCCCCGCCACGTGCGCGATTGCCGCGTTCCTGGCTATCTCCAGCCCCAGCGCCTTTGCGCAGGAAACCACGGCCCCGGTCGCGGCCCCGACTGCCCCGACGGTCATGGTGCCGCCGGTCGCCCCGACGACCGCGCCGGCACCCGCCCCGGTGAGCAGTGCACCTGTCGTCGCTCCGGCCCAGCCCGATCCGGTTATCCGCGTTCCGCTCGATATCGAGCCGGCGCCAACCCCGGTCGCAAAGGCCGCACCGCGCGCCGCTCCCAAGGCCGCAGCGCGCCCGACTGCGACGGCCCGCACCGCGGCAACCGCCCCTGTGGCGGCCGCTCCGGTCGCCGTGGCCAGCGAAACCAGCACCGCTGATACCACGGCGATGACGCTGCCCGAGGAAAATCTGGCCCCGGTCGCCCCGGTGGTCGATCCCGCCCCGACCCCGGCCGCCGATACCGCGACGAGCGACGGCGGATTCCCGTGGGAGCTTGCCGGCGGTGCAGCGGCACTGCTGATCGTTGGCGGCGCGGCGCTGGCCTTTACCCGCCGTCGCAAGGCTCGCGACGAATGGGCCGAAACGACGGTCGAATATGACGAGGCTCCGGTCGCCGTGCCCGTCGCTCAGCACATCATTCGCGAACCGCAGCCTGCCCCTGCCCAGCCCGCTTACGCACTCAGCGAAGAGCAGGTCATCGTACCGCCCGCGCCGGCGCAGCGCTCGACCCCGGCCTTTGCCGCCGCGCCGAGCGGCAGCATGGGCCGCCATGAGGCGATGGCGCTGGTCGGTCCGACCGCGGACAATCCCTTCCTGACGCTGAAGAAGCGGCTCAAGCGCGCGCGTTTCTATGACCGCAAGGAACGCCACGAATATGAGGGTCTGATGGACCAGCCGCAGGTCGCCCGCCAGCCCGTCAGCGCGTGGGAGATCGCGAACCGTCCCGAACCCGCGCTCGCAAAACAAACGACGCGTCGCCCCGATCAGGCGCCACTCTTTCCCGGTCGGCTTCGTCCCGGATATGCCGGCAGCTGATCAGCTGCCCGCGATATCCGGAAACAGAAAAGGGCGGTGCCTTGCGGCACCGCCCTTTTCCTATTGCAGCATTCACGGATCGCCCGATGAACGGGCGTTCCGCCGAAAAGCTTACTTGAGTTCGACGGTCGCGCCGGCCGCTTCGAGCTTCTTCTTCAGCTCTTCGGCTTCCGCCTTGCTCACGCCTTCCTTGATCGCCTTGGGAGCGCTTTCGACGAGCGCCTTGGCTTCGCCCAGGCCCAGGCCGGTGATCGCGCGAACTTCCTTGATCGCGTTGATCTTGTTGCCGCCGTCACCGGTCAGGATGACGTCGAATTCGGTCTGCTCTTCAGCAGCCGGGCCAGCAGCGGCAGCGGCCGGAGCGGCAGCAACGGCAGCGGCAGCCGAAACGCCCCACTTTTCTTCGAGCATCTTCGACAGGTCAGCCGCTTCGAGGACGGTCAGGGTCGACAGTTCTTCAACGATCTTTGCAAGATCAGCCATGTTCATTCTCCATCAGAACCGGGAAATCCCGGTGGTAGTTTCAAGGGTTAATTCAAAATCACGCTGCGTCTTTGGCGGCATATGCGCCAAAAACCCGCGCCAACTGCCCGGCCGGGGCTGCGGCAATCTGCGCAACCTTGGTGGCCGGAGCCTGCACCAGACCGATGATCTTGGCGCGCAGCTCGTCGAGCGAGGGAAGCGAAGCCAGCGCTTTGACGCCATTCACGTCGAGCACCACGTCGCCCATGCCGCCGCCAACGATTTCAAGCTTGTCGTTGGTCTTGGCAAATTCCACCGCGATCTTCGCCGCCGCGACCGCATCGGTCGAGGTTGCCAGCGCCGTGGGACCGGTCAGCAGTTCGCCGATGCCGGTGTAGGACGTGCCGTCGAGCGCGATTTTGGCAAGACGGTTCTTCGTGACGCGAAAGTCGGCCCCGGCGTCGCGCATCTGCTGGCGCAGCACCGTCGACTGAGCGACGGTCATGCCGAGGTTGCGGACGACCACAACCGAGGCAGCTGATGCCAGCGTAGCGTTCAGCGAGGATACGGCTTCGGCCTTTTCCGTACGATCCATGCCTATACTCCACTCTGTGCCCGGTATCGCACGCGCCACATCGTGAAGCGTACGCCGCCGGGCGGCTAAACCACGCAAAGGCCGGACCAGCCGAAGCCCGCCTGTCCTTTGCGCAACGATGTCCGATGGGGTCGGTCAAGCCGCGTCACCTGTTGCACAGGCGGGCGACCGATAAAGACTGTTCCCCGTCTCGGCTGGAAATTAAGAAGGGCATATTCCCTTCACCAACTGTCTCGGACGGAATCGCCGCTGCCGGAGCAGCGACAATGTGCGGTGGCCAATAGCGTCGCGGCGGGCGAAGTCAAGGCGCGATGGCGCGCCAAAGCGGGGCCATTGTCCTACAAATGACCCAAAAGCCGGCCAAGTGAGTCATGACAGGGGGCCAAAAATCTGATAAATCACCGAAACTTGATGCACCCCCCTTGCGCATCTCCGGCTTCGACAGGAGGGACCATTGGGTATTCTGGACATGTTCGGCGGTCGCCGAGCTGCCCGCAGGTTGGCGGACGATCTCGACGCGCTGCAGCAGGTGCGATTGAAGCATGGGGAAAATACCCGCGCCGAACTCGAACGTCGCGCCGCCGATCGCGGGCTCAACGGCCGCGATCGCCGGCATTGGCAGCGCCTGCTCGCCCTCGAAGACGATATCTGACTCAACGCTTAGATATTTTGCACGAGGCCTCTTGCATGACCGATTGTAAGATATATCTTAGAGCTATCTAGAATCACTCTAAGGATAATGATGATGATATATTTCGAAAGGATGGGCGGGCGCGGCTGCGGCAAGCGTCACGGCATGCATCGCGGCGGCGGACGGGGCTTTGGCCATGGGCGCGGCTTCGGCGGACGCCATGGGCGCGATGGCGAGGATGGCGGCCGATCGCGGCGCCGGATGTTCGACAGCGGCGAATTGCGGCTAGTCCTGCTTCGCCTGATCGCCGACGAACCGCGCCACGGCTATGACCTGATCCGCCGGATCGAGGAGCTGACCGGCGGCGCCTATGCCCCCAGCCCGGGGGTCATCTATCCCACCCTCACCTTGCTCGACGATATGGGCCAGATTGCCGCACAGCAAAGCGAAGGTGCGAAGAAATTATTCGCGATCACCCCCGAAGGTCAGGCTGAACTGGACGCCAATGCGGATCTCGTCGCGGCGCTGATCGCCCGGCTCGCCGCCGTCGGCGAAGAGCGGCAGCGGACCGACGGCGGGTCGGTCCGGCGGGCGATGGGCAATCTGCGCAACGTCCTGGTCAACCGGCTGGGCGACCGCGACATCGACGAAGCGACGCTCCACGAGGTCGTCGCGCTGATCGACGAGGCGGCGCAGAAGATCGAACGGCTCTGAAAGGAACAACGGCCATGACCATTTCGGCAACCGCCTGCGTGCCCACCGCGCATGCCGGCAAATATCTGCAGCAGCTGTGCAAGCATTGGCAGCATAATCTGGCGGTCGAGTTTACCGCAGACCATGGCACGGTGACCTTCCCCAAGGACGCACGCGGCGCCGACTGGCCCGGCGACGGGCTCGTCACCTTCGACGCCGGCGCCGACACGCTCGCGGTCCGCATCGATGCCAGCGTCGATGGCCAGATCGAGGGATTGAAGGGCGCGGTCGCCCGCCATCTCGACCGCTTCGCCTTTCGCGAAGCGCCGCTGGCGTTCAACTGGCAGGCGGCCTGATCCCATGAGCCACATTTTGTAAAAACGCGGCGGAACGTGAAGTCGGCACCCAACGTTTAAGCAAAAGGCGGCCCCTCAGGGCCGCCTTTTGCATGACCAGGAAAGGACATTTTGTGACCGATTCCCAAGGGCTGTTATGTCCGACCTGCCGCGTAAGTCTGACGATGTCCGAACGGCAGGGGATCGAGATCGACTATTGCCCGCAATGCCGCGGCATATGGCTTGATCGCGGCGAACTCGACAAGATCATCGAGCGCAGCGAAGCCGCCAACGCCCCGCAGCAGCGGGCCGCCCCGCCGCCTCCGCCCCAGCAGCCGCAATATCGCGAGCAGGACTATCGTGGCGGCGAGCGCGGCTATGACGACCGCTATCATGGCAAGCCCTACAAGAAAAATTACAAGAAGAGCTTCCTCAGCGAATTGTTCGACTGACGATCATCCTGCGACGGCATTGCGCCGGGCATAGAGGAAATAGACGCCCAGCCCGACGACATTCCAGATCAGGAACCAAAGCTGCGTCTGCACCGGGAGATTGAAAAAAAGATAGGCGCAGCCAAAGACTGCCCCGAGGCCGACCACCCACGGCAGCGGCGCGCGGAAAGTGCGCGGCGCGTCGGGGGCGCGGCGGCGCATGATGAGCATGCAGATCGCAACGGCAGTGAAGGCGGCGAGCGTTCCCGCGTTGGCAAGCGCGGCGAGTTCGTCGAGCGGGATGAAGCCCGCGAGGACGGCCACGACGATCGCCGTAAAGAGGGTGATACGCACCGGCGACCCGCGCGACGACAGCTTGGCGAGGCTGGCGGGAAGCAGGCCGTCGCGCGCCATGGTGAAGAAGATGCGGCTCTGCCCATAGAAGAAAGCGAGGATGACGGTCGGCAGCGCCACCGCCGCCGAGACCCCGAGATACCAGGCCGCGGTCGGCTGGCCAAGCTCGCGCAGGATTAGCGCCAGCGGTTCGGGGCTGTTGGCGAATTTGCTGTAGGCGATCGCACCGACGGCCGCGACCGCGACGACGACATAGATGGCGACGCACGCGATCATCGACCCGATGATCCCGATCTTGAGGTCGCGGTCGGGATTCTTGGTTTCTTCGGCCGCGGTCGCGATCGCATCGAAGCCATAGAAGGCGAAAAAGATGATCGCCGCGGCGGCCATCACGCCGCGCTCGACCCCGTCGGGACCGACATGCTTGGCAAAGCCGAAGGGGTTGAAGGGCTCGAGATTGGCCGCGTCGAAGGCGGGCAGCGCGACCGCGACGAACACCGCCAGCGCGATTATCTTCACGACGACCAGGATCGCATTGACCGTAGCGCTCTCACGCGTGCCGAACAACAGCATGCCGGCGACGACCGCGATGATCGCGATGGCGGGCAAATTGACGATGCCGCCGAGTTCGGGGCCCTGCATCAGCGCCATCGGCACCCCGACCGAGGCGTGAAGCAATGGCGCGACATAGCCCGACCAGCCGACCGCGACCGCGCTGACGACCAGCGAATATTCGAGGATCAGGCTCCAGCCGACGATCCAGGCGATGAGTTCGCCGATGACGACATAGCTGTAGGTATAGGCGCTGCCCGACGCGGGGATCATCGTCGCCATTTCGGCATAGGCAAGCGCGGCGAAGACGCAGATCAGCCCGGCGATGGCGAAGGACAGGATCACCGCCGGCCCCGCCTTGGCAGCGCCGACGCCGATCAGCGTCAGGATGCCGGTGCCGACGATCGCGCCGACGCCGAGGGCAATGAGGTGCGGCCAGCCGAGCGTGCGCGCCAGCCCCTGTCCTTCGTGCGTTTCCGGAACGATGGTTTTGCGGCGCAGCAGGCTGTTCGACATAGAGGCTCCCCTGATTTTCGTTGCTTGTGAAACGGGATTTGGGAGAAGGCAAGTCGCGCCGTCAGCCGGCGTGAGCGACCTTCCCCGCCCGCCAGGCCAGCGCGGCGGCAAAGGCCGCGGCCAGGCCATAAGCCGCAGGCGCCGACCACAGAACCGTCCGCGCGCCGACGATGGCGCCCGCAACCAGCGCGCCCCATAGCAGCAGATGTCCAAGCCAGCGCCCGTCGTTGTCGCCGCGTAGCGCATTGGCGATCTTGTGCCCCAACTGCACCAACGTGCCGGTCATGTAGGTAACGCCGACGATCGCGCCGTTGCGGGCCGGAAGCGCGGCGTTGACGACGCCCATGGCAAAGGCAAGGCATAGGACCGGCGGCCATCCGGGAAGCGCCAGCCGCAAACCGATCGCCATGGCCAGAAGAACCGCAACCAACGACAGGACGATGCGCGACTGCCGCGGCCCCGATCGCGCCGCGACCAGCGCGCCTGCGACCACGCCAGCCACGAACATGATGATGATTCCGCCGCCAATCGCCGCTGCGCCCTGCCATTGCGCCAGTCCGACGGCCAGCCGGGTCGAATTCCCCGTCATGAACGAGACGAAGAAGCCGGCCGATTCCACAAAACCGATCGCATCGACGAAGCCCGCAAGGGTCGCGATGCCGACCGCCAGGTGCTGATGGCTGCGTTCGAAGCGGATCATCGCGTCAGAGCAGGGCTTCGATCGCCTCGGCGAGCTTTGCATCGCGCTCGGACAGGCCGTCGGCGTCGTGCGTCGTGAGCAATATGTCGACGCGATTGTAGACGTTCGACCATTCGGGGTGATGGTCCATCTTTTCGGCGATGATCGCAACGCTCGCCATGAAGCCGAAGGCCTGCGCGAAATCGTCGAATTTGAAGCGCCGGGTGATCGCGTCGCGCTGCGGCTCGTGCGTCCAGTCGGGGAAGCGCGCGAGCAGGGCGTCGCGCGCGGCATCGTCGAGTTTCTGGACCATCGCTTCGTCTCCCTGCTGGTAATGGCGCGACGCTCCCCATAAGGAAGGGCGCGATGAGCGACAAGACCGCCCTTTCCTCGCTTCCCGCCGGCTGGACCGGCATGGCCCCCGACACCGACGCCCTCTTCGCGATGGCCGAGGCCGCGCTCGACAGCCTGCCTGCGGTGTTCGCGCCGCATATCCAGGACGTCGTTATCGCGATCGAGGAATTCGCCGACGACGAGGTCCTGAAGTCGCTCGACATCGAACATCCCTATGACCTGACCGGCCTTTATGAAGGCCGCCCGCTGACCGAGCGCAGCATCGATGCGAGCGGCGGCATGCCCGACCGCGTCACCCTCTATCGCATCCCGATCCTCGTCGAATGGATCGAGGGCGGCGAAAAGCTCGACTGGCTGGTCCGCCATGTGCTGATCCACGAGATCGGGCATCATTTCGGCTTCTCCGACGACGACATGCACGCGCTCGAGGATATGGCGTGACGGTGCTGCTGCGGCTCGACGGCGTCGCCTGCATCCGCGGCGACCGATTGCTGTTCGAGAATCTCTCACTGTCGCTGGCGCCGGGGCAGGCGCTGTGGCTGCGCGGCCCGAATGGCGCGGGCAAGTCGAGCCTGATCCGCGTCGCGGCAGGGCTGCTGCGAGCCGCTGCGGGCACGGTCGGGCGCTTCGGCCGCGTCGCGCTGATCGACGAAGCGGCGGCGCTCGACGCCGAATTGCCACTGCGCCGCGCGCTCGATTTCTGGGCGCGCGTCGATACGGTCGATGGCCACACCGTCGACCGCGCGATGGAGGCGATGGCGCTGCATCCGCTCGCCGAGGTGCCGGTATCGATGCTGTCGACCGGGCAGCGCAAGCGCGCCGCGATGGCGCGAGTGATCGCCAGCAGCGCGCCGATCTGGCTGCTCGACGAACCCGCGAACGGCATGGACGATGCGGCGCAGGCGCGGCTGGTCGCGGCGATCGCGGCCCACCGGGCGAATGGCGGCGCGGTGTTGCTGGCGTCGCATTTCGCGCTGGACCTTCCCGACCTCGCCGAACGCGACATGGGGGCGCTGGCGTGACGATGCTGATCGCCCTGTTCTGGCGCGACCTGCGGCGGGCGTGGGGAAGCGGCGCGCTGTGGCTGCCGGTGCTGTTCTTCCTGCTCGTCGCGACCGCCTTTCCCTTCGCGGTCGGCCCCGATGCGCCTCTGTTGCAGCGGGCGGGCGGCGGCATGGTCTGGGTTGCAGCGCTGCTCGCCGCGCTGCTGCCGATCGACCGGCTGGTGCGCCCCGACCGCGATGCCGGGGTGCTCGACCAGCTCGCGGTGCGCGGGGTTGCCGACGAGGTAATCGCAGCGGTCAAGATCCTGGCGCACGCGGTCGGATTTGGCCTGCCGCTGTTGATCGCGCTGTTCCCGGCCTCGGCGCTGCTGGCGCAGGATGCGGGCCGGGTCGAGACGCTGGCGACGGGGATCGCGATCGCGATCCCCGCCCTCGCCTCGCTCGCGGTGCTGAGCGCGTCGCTGACCGCGGGACTCAAGGGCGGCAATGCGATCGGCGGGCTGCTCGTGCTGCCACTCGCGGTGCCGCTGCTGATCTTCGGCGCCGGCATGCTCGACCCGTCGGGACGCG
>VFQO010001117.1_pt1 | contig 22544 bp, 20 predicted proteins | sample 3512331 | NCBI WGS metagenome assembly VFQO01 (sample SAMN10412371, study PRJNA504923) | tailings metagenome | isolation source: Replicate 3 from Balatoc abandoned mine | place: Philippines: Itogon, Benguet | collected 2017-08-28 | reverse complement strand
TGGCGGAGTGCGCCGGCGAATCTGGCGGCCATGCCGCCTTCTGGCAGGCTGTCGAATGGGTCTATGCCCACACGCGCAGCGACGGTCAGGGCTTGCCCGATGGTCTGCGCTACCCCGGCAGTTCGCCAGCCATCGAGCAGTGCATAGCAAGCGAGCGGCCCGATGCCGTTATCCGCGCCCAGGCCGAAGAAGCCATGAAGAGCGGCGTGACCGCCACGCCGTCGCTGCGGGTGCAGGATCGCCAGTCCGGCCAGGCAATCCTGCTGCAGGGGCCGATCGAGGGTGACGCCTTGCTGTCGGCCATGGACATGCTGGCGGCTGACAACACAGCCGCCACACCCGCTACCGAAAAGCCTGCCGACACAGCCGCCGTGCCCCGATAGCCTGCCTGTTACAGGGCTTGCTCATCTCGAAGGAGTCACGGACGCCAGCAGACGCGGCAAACCGGGGTGATTCAATGGGGCGGAGGCAAGGCTGGTGAAGAGCAGTGCAGGAAAGAGGACGTAGTAGTTGAAGCGCTCCGCGCCAGGCCAGATCCCGCTGCCGATGTATTGCTGGAAAGCCCGACCGCTTTCGACCTACCGGCCTAGCGAATAGAACTCGGTATTGGGACGCATGCTTGTCACATTGGCGAGGCGATTGGACATGCCGAAGAATGCCGAAATGCTGGCAATGTCCCATATGTCATCCTCGGTGAATCCGTGTGCCTTGAGCGCTTCGAAGTCCGCTTCGCCGACCAATTGGGCGGATTGCGAAACTTTCATGCCGAAATCCAGCATCGCCTTCTGGCGATCGGTGATGTCGGCTTTGCGGTAGTTGGTGGCGACCTGATCTGCAATCAGCGGATTCTTGGCGCGGATGCGGAGGATGGCCCCATGCGCGATCACGCAGTACTGGCACTGGTTGACGCTGCTCGTGGCCACCACGATCATTTCCCGCTCGGCCTTGGAGAGATTGCCGGGCTTGTCCATCAGGGCGTCGTGGTACGCGAAGAAGGCGCGGAATTCGTCCGGACGATGGGCCAGCGTCAAGAAGACGTTCGGGATGAAGCCGGACTTCTCCTGGACGGCCTCGATCCGGCTACGGATGTCCTCTGGCATGTCCTTGAGTTCGGGGACGCTGAAGCGGCTCACGGCGGCTTGTGGTCTTTGGGTCATTTTGCTCTCCTTCGAGTCATGGGTTGGTGCAGGCTTGGGTTGCCTGCGGATGGTTTAGCGATTCACGTCCACGACCACCCGGCCGCGCACTTCGCCTTTCAAGAGGCGGTCGGCGAGCGGAATGGTCTCGGCCAGCCCGATTTCGCCGCTGATCTGCCCGAGCTTGTGCAGGTCCAGATCACTCCCCAGGCGCTCCCACGCCACCAGGCGCTCGGAACGGGGGCACATCACGCTGTCGATCCCCGCCAGCGTGACGCCGCGCAGGATGAAGGGTGCGACCGTGGCCGGGAAATCCATGCCTGCGGCCAAACCGCAGGCGGTGACCACGCCGCGGTATTTCGTTGTGGCGCAGACGTTCGCCAGTACATGGCTGCCGACGACATCGACGGCGCCGGCCCAGCGCTCCTTGCCCAGGGGCTTGCCAGGCGAAGAAAACAGTGAGCGCTCCACGACTTCCGATGCCCCAAGAGATTTCAGGTAACCGGCATCCTGCGGGCGGCCGGTCGCCGCCACCACGGTGTAGCCGAGCTTGGCCAGCACGGCGATGGCCACACTGCCGACGCAGCCCGCTGCGCCGGTGACGAGGATCTCGCCGTGTTCGGGCTTGACCCCATGCCGCTCCAGCGCGAGCACGCACAGCATCGCCGTATAGCCCGCCGTGCCGATCGCCATCGCCTGCTGCGGCGAAAACGCTGCGGGCAAGGGCACCAGCCACTCGCCATTCAGGCGTGCCTTCTGTGCCAGCCCGCCCCAGTGCGTCTCGCCCACCCCCCAGCCATTGAGCACCACCGGATCGCCGGCCTTGTATTGCGGATGGCTGCTTTCCTCGACCACACCGGCCAGGTCGATGCCCGGAACCATCGGGAGCTTGCGCACCACCGGCCCTTTGCCGGTGATGGCCAAGCCGTCCTTGTAGTTGAGGGTCGAATGGCTGACGCGCACCGTCACGTCTCCCGCAGGCAGTTGCGCGTCATCGATTTCCTGCACGGCTGCGCGATAACCCGAGTCGTCCTTCTCGATCAAAATCCCCTTGAACATGTCGCCTCCTATTTAGACCGATCGTCTATAAAAATGCAAAAAAATCAGCGCATCGGCAGACTTGCGAAGAAGAATCCCGCAAAGGTGTCCAGCGGTTGTGCGCTGCGCTCCAGCTTGGCGCGCAGAACCGCGCCTTCCCATCCAATCCAGAATAAGGCCGCGAGTTGCGCGGTGTCGGCATCCGGGAGCAATTGCCCGGCCTTCTGCGCCTCGTCCAAGCACGCTGAAAACCGGGCCTGCCAATCCTCGAAGGTGCCTTTGAGCCGCGTGCGAAAACTCTCCGGCAGCGCGCCCATTTCCTGTCCAAGATTGCCGATCAGGCACCCGCGCCGGAAGTCGAAGCGGGCCATGCCCTCCGTCGCATCGGTAACGAACGCCCGCAAGCGATCCAGCGGCGACAGCGCCGTGTTGCGAAGATGGCGGTCCAGCTTGTGGGCGAAGAATGTCCCGTAGCGTTCGATCAGGTCGAGGCCGTAGACCTCTTTGCTGTCGAAGTAGTGATAGAACGAGCCCTTGGGGACACCGACCCGGCTGAGGATTTCCTCGATGCCCGTAGCGGAGAAGCCCTTTTCGGTGAGGGCTTCCAAGCCGGCGCGCAGCAACAACTCACGAGTCTCGGTGATGTCTTCGCGCTGTTTCGGCGGCCGACCCCGGCGGCGAGTGGTTTGAAGTACTGTGCCCATTTATTAATATTAGACTGATCGTCTCAAAAAATCAAGGACTCATGGAGGAAGGCAGATCTAGCGGGGCCTCGGCGATCAGCAGCCGCGTCAGCCGGATCTGGCAGTGCATCAGTACCGACCGCACCGAGGCAAGCAGGCGGCAGCGCAGTTCAGCAACGACAGGTCAAGCTGGCAGCGCTGATCGGGCAATGACGTAGCGGCGACAGGAGCCCGTGTGGATCACGTCGCGGGCGTTCCGCCAGAAAGTGCTTCTCGCAGGCGCCGGGTCAGGACTTCCAGAAAGGCGGTGGTCGCCGGCCCGACCTGACGCCGCGGGTGAGTGAGGCACACGATCTGGCGCACGAGCCTAGGCGGGGCAACATGGTAGCCGCGCAACTCGGACTGTTCCAGTTGCCGGTGCACGGCGATGCGGGGAAGCAGACAGCAGAAATCGCTGCTGCCGACCAACTTGAGAATGGCGCTGATGGCATCGATTTCCGCCGCTGGCTCCAGGCTGACATGTTCCGCCTGCGCGAAGCTTTCGATGATGCCGCGCAGCCCATGCTGGCGTGTGGGCAGCACCAGTTTGAGCCGGGCCACCTCGGCCAGCGGCAAGGTGTCCGGCAAGGGTGCATGCAGGGGGCCGCACACCAGGAGCAGTTCCTCCTCCGCCACGGGCTCGCTGGTCAACGCCAGAGGCCGTCGCGGCTTGTTGATGACGGCCGCATCGAGTTGCCCGACAGAAACGGCGTCGATGAGCGTGCCGCTGAAACCATCGGTGAGCGACAGCGCCACTTGCGGATGCATGGACGAGAACTCCAGCAAGGCATCCACGAGAACACCCTGGGCAATGGTCGCGATCATGCCAACGCGCACCTGGCCACTGAGTTCGCCCTCCGTGTGCATCATCTGCTCTCGGGCACGCGCAAAGTCGCCCACGACCGGCCTGAAGAGCCTGTACATCCGGCGAGCCTCCGCGGTCGGCTGCATCCCCTGCGGGCTGCGCACAAACAGAGGTTGACCCACTTCGTCTTCCAGCTTGGAAATCTGCATGCTCAGCGCGGGCTGCACGATGTTCAAGCGTCGTGCAGCCCGCGTCACGGCCCCTTCTTCGTACAGGCAGATGAAGTACTGGATCTGGCGGAATTCCATAGGCAATCATTTTAGATGATATTGAAGATCAATTAATATTAATTGACCTGATAGTGCTTGATTTTTAAACTTTTCTCCACAGGCCAACACACGGCCGGACAGGAGACAAAGTTCATGCCCACCTCGGTCACTGCTGCGCCCGTTCCCAGCGCTTTCGCCATCACGGACATCCAGGCCTGGGCCACGTCTTTTCCGGTTCCTGAGGGCGCAAGCGTGCGACTGGGTGTGGGACGCGCGCTCAAACGCGACGCGGTGGTGGTCAAGGTCACGACCGCCAACGGGCTGGTGGGTTGGGGCGAATCCCACCACGGCCGGGCGCACAGCAGCATCGCGCATCTGGTCAACCATGCCCTGCGGCCACTGGTGTTGGGCCGCGATGCGACCGATGTGCAGGGTGCCTGGCAGCGCATCTACCAGGCGCAGCTCGCGGCCATGGGCACCGGCACGGCTTGCGTGCTGGCAATGAGCGGCGTTGACATGGCGTTGTGGGACATCCGCGCCAAGGCCGTGGGCTGGCCGCTTTACCGCCTGCTCGGCGGCGCGCGGCGGGCCCTGCCCGCCTATGCCGGCGGTGTGGCGCTGGGCTGGCAAGCGCCCCAGGCGCTGGCCGAAGAAGCGCTCTCTCATGTGGCTGCAGGCTACCGCGCGGTGAAGCTGCGCCTGGGTGACGCCGTGCAGCGAGACATTGCGCGCGCCGAAGCTGTGCGCCAGGCCCTGGGCGACGACATCGTGATCCTGGCCGACGTGAACACCACCTACAGCTTGGAGGACGCGCGGCGCGCCATTCCGGCATTGGACGCACTGCAGATCGGCTGGCTCGAAGAGCCTTTTACACCGCATGACACCCGCGGCTACCGCACCGCCCGGGCCTTCGGTCGCATCCCCTTTGCGGCGGGAGAGAACCACTACACGCGCTTCGAGTTCGCGCGCCTGATCGACGAGGGAGTGGTGAGCATCCTGCAGCCCGACCTGTCCAAGACCGGTGGCATCACGGAGACGCTGCGCATCGCCGCGCTGGCGTCGGCACACAAGATCGCCGTGCATCCGCACAGTTCGATGACGGGCATCAACATGGCGGCCACTCTGCACGTGCTGGCGGCCATCGACGGCAATGGTTACTTCGAGGCCGACGTTTCGCGCGGCAACCTGTTCCGCGATGAACTGGTGTCCACGCCCTTCACGCTGGATGCCCAGGGCTGCGTCCACCCCAGCGACGGGCCCGGCATCGGCGTGGAGGTCGATGAGGACTTTCTGCACGCGCATCCGGCCATCGAAGGACCGGCCTACGCCTGAGCACGCGCCACCAAAACAAGGAGACAAAACGCATGACCTTATCGATCACCCGTCGGCGGGCTCTTGCCCTGGCCAGCGGCGCCCTCGCGTGCGCCACGGCCTCGCCAGCCGTGTTCGCGCAGACCTTCCCGTCCAAGCCGGTGCGCATCATCGTGCCCTATCCCACGGGCGGCTTCAATGACACGCTGGGCCGCCTGGCGGCGACCAAGCTGGCCCAGCAGTGGAAGCAGCCGGTGATCGTCGATAACCGCCCGGGCGCGGGCACGACGATCGGCACCCAGGCGGCCGCCAACGCCGCGCCGGACGGCCACACGTTGCTGGTGGTGCAGTTCCCGTTCGCTGCCAATCCGTGGCTCTACAAGAACCTGCCCTACGACACGCGCAAGGCCTTCGCCCCGGTCATTCTGGCCGGGCGCTCGCCCATGCTGGTGCTCAGCCATGCCGGCAGCTCGCTGCGCACGTTGCAGGACGTGGTGGCCGCGGCCAAGGCCGAGCCCGGCAAGCTTAACTACGGCTCGTCCGGGCCCGGCTCGTCGAACCACCTGGCGATGGCCCTGTTTGAAAGACAGTCCGGCACGCGCATGAATCAGGTGCCCTACAAGGGCAGCACGCCACTGCTGACCGACCTGGCAGGCGGCCAGATCGAACTGGCGGTGAACCTGCTGCCGCATGCCTTGCCCTTCATCCAGTCGGGCAAGGTCCGCCCGCTCGCCATGGCGACGCTGCAGCGCTCGCCCCTGATGCCGGACCTGCCCACAGCCGCCGAAGCCGGCGTTCCGGGCTACGAGGCAGCCGGATGGCATGGCTTCGTGGTACCGCAGGGCACGCCCGCTTCCATCGTGGCACAGATCAACCGCGACCTCAACGCCGTCCTGGGCCAGGACGACGTGCGCAAGATCTTTGCGCAGCAGGGCGTGACCCCTGACGGTGGAACCCCGGAGCAGTTCCGCACCTTCATCGACGGCCAACTGGCGCTGTGGAAGAAGGTGGTGGAAGAAGCCGGCATCACCGCCGAATGAGCCGCCGCTCCACGGACGTCCCCATGACGCAGCTACAAGCTCTCAATCTCATCGCCGGCACATGGTGCCCCGCCCAATCGGGCGCCTGGGCCTCCAGTTTTGACCCCTCGAACGGCCAGGCGCTCGGCCGGCTGGCCGCCTCTGCCCGGGCGGATGGAGAGGCGGCCATCGCCGCCGCCCGTGCGGCCTTCGAGCGGCCCCAGTGGTCACAGAACCCGCGGCTTCGCCAGATGGTCATGCTGCGCTGGGCAGACCGCATGGAAGCGCGCGCCGAGGAACTGGCACGGTTGCTGACGCAAGAGAATGGCAAGGTGCTGGCGCAGTCGCGCGGCGAGATCGCAGGTGCCATCTCGGAGATCCGCTACTACGCGGGCCTGACGCGCTACATGCCCGGCCATGTGTTCGAGGTCGAGCCCGGCAGCTTCTCCACGCTGCTCAAGGAACCGGCGGGCGTTGCCGGCATCATCGTCCCCTGGAACGCGCCAGCCGTGCTGCTGATCCGCTCACTCACGCCGGCACTCGCCGCTGGCTGCACCACGGTCGTCAAGCCGGCGCCGCAGACGGCGCTCATCACGGCCGCACTCATCGAGACCCTGCACGCTTGCGAAGACCTGCCGCCCGGTGTGGTGAATCTGGTCAGCGAGACCGGTCATGAAGTGGCGGCGCTGCTCGCCGAATCGCCCGACGTGGACGTGATCAGCTTCACGGGTTCCAACAGCACGGGCCAGCGCATCATGGCGGCCGCCGCACCGAGCATGAAGAAGCTCTCGCTGGAGCTGGGCGGAAAGTCGGCTTGCCTGGTATTCGACGACGCTGAAGTGGACACCGTCGCGCCGGCCATTGCAGCGGCGGCCACCATCATCAGCGGCCAGCAATGCACGGCAGCCCGGCGGGTGCTGGTACATGCCAGCCGCTACGAGGCCATGAAGAAGGCGTTGGCTTTGGCGCTGGCGAGCATGTCGGTCGCGCCCGGCCTGCAGCCGGGCGCACAGATCGGTCCCATGATCGACGCCGACGCGGCGCGCGCCGTGGGCGAGCGCATCGCCCAGGCCATGGAAGCCGCCGACGAGGTCGTGTTGCGCGGGACGCATGGCGAAGGCGCACTGGCGAACGGCGCCTTCCTCACGCCCACGCTGGTCGCCCACCGCGACACGCATGCCTTCTTCGTGCAGGAGGAGATTTTCGGCCCGCTGCTGGTGCTGGAGCGCTTCGAGGACGAAGCCGAGGCCGTGCAGCGCGCCAACCACACGGAGTTCGGCCTCGCGGCCAGCGTGTGGACACGCGATGGTGCGCGCGGCATGCGGGTGGCGCGTGCGCTGCGCAACGGCACTGTCTGGATCAACGACCACAACCGCCTTTTCGCCGAGGCGGAGACCGGCGGCTACCGCAGGAGTGGTCTCGGGCGTCTGCATGGCTACGACGCTCTGATCGACTTCCAGGAGATCAAGCACATCTACCAGCACGTCGGAACCATCTAAGGGTCCGGCTTTTCACCACCCCAGAAGAGAAGGAGACAAAATGAACTTGCAACGAAGGGCGCTTGCCAGCGCCATCATCCTCGCGCCGCTGCTGCCCGCAATGGCCCAGGGGGATTCAAAGTCCTATCCGAACAAGCCAGTGCAGATCATCGTCCCCTATACCGCAGGGGGATTCAACGACACGCTGGCGCGGCTGGTAGGCAGGAAGCTTCAGGACGCCTGGGGCCAACCCTTCGTCGTGGAGAACAAGCCGGGAGCGGGCACCGTGATCGGCACCTCAGCGGGCCTGAAGGCCGCACCGGATGGCTACACGCTGACCATCGCGAGCTTCCCCACGGTGGTCAACCAGTTCCTCTACAAGCGCCTGCCCTACGACACGCGCAAGGACATCGCGCCGATCATCGTCGCGGGCGCCGCGCCCAACCTGCTCCTCGTGCGCACGGAATCCCCGTTCAAGACGATGAAGGACCTGCTCGCCGCCGCCAAAGCCGCACCCGGCCGGCTCAACTACGCCTCCGCGGGAAACGGCACCTCGCTGCATCTGGCGATGGAGTACTTCAAGAACGTCACGGGCACGGACCTCACGCAGATTCCCTACAAGGGCAGCGCGCCCATGATCACCGATCTGCTGGGCGGGCAGGTTGATGTGATGTTCGACAACTTTCCCAATGCACTTCCCCACGTGAAGGCCGGCAAGATGCGCGCGCTGGCCATCACGGCCACCCGGCGCTCGCCGGCCGTGCCAGACGTGCCCACTGTCGCTGAGCAAGGCTACCCCGACTTCGAAGTGTCACCCTGGTACGGCTTCATGGCACCCGCCGGCACGCCGCGTCCCATCCTCGAAAAGCTCAATGCCGAGATCAACAAGATCCTCGCGATGGATGACGTGAAATCGGTCTTCGCTGCGCAGGGCGTGGACGTGATCGGCGGCTCGCTCGCCGACTTCGAGAAGTACGTCCAGGCCCAGAGCGACAAATGGGGCCCGGTGATCAAGCGTGCTGGTATCACGCTGGACTGAGGTACTCGGAATGTCCGTTGCCGTCGCCCAGGAAACCGCGCGTACCCACCTCGGCCGCGACCTGCCGCGCGTAGAGGACCGCGCCCTGCTCACGGGGCGCGGCCGCTACGGCGACGACGCGCCGGTGCGCGCGGGCACCCTGCATGCGGCCGTGCTGCGCTCGCCGCACGCGCATGCACGGCTGCTGGCGGTGCGGGGGGACAAGGCACTCGCGCTGCCCGGCGTGCGCGCGGTGCTCACGGGCGAGGACGTGCGGCGCTGGTCCAAACCCTTCATCGTTGGCGTCAAACAGCCGATGGAGCTGTGGGCGCTGGCCATCGACAAGGTGCGATACGTGGGCGAACCCGTGGCCGTGGTGGTGGCCGAGAGCCGCTACCGCGCCGAGGACGCGCTGGAGCTGCTGGAGGCCGATTACGAGCCGCTGCCGCCCGTGGTGGACATCCACAGCGCCATCGCCGGGGGCGCGCCGGTGCTGCACGAGCAGGTGGGCAGCAACGTGGTGAGCGACCGCAGCTTCCGCTACGGCGACCCCGAATCGGCCTTCGCCGCCGCGCCGCACCGCGTGGCAATCACCGTCGAATACCCGCGCAACTCGTGCACGCCCATCGAGTGCGCCGTGGTGGTGGCCGAGTTCCTCTCGGAGCAGGAAGGCTACGACGTGCAGTCCAACTTCATGGGCCCGTTCTCGCTGCACACCGTGATGGCGATGGCCCTCAAGGTGCCGGGCAACCGGCTGCGTCACCGCACCTTCCCCGACTCGGGCGGCAGCTTCGGCGTCAAGCAGGCGGTGCTGAACCCGGCGGTGCTCATGTGCCTGGCCGCGCGCAAGGCTGGCGCGCCGGTCAAGTGGGTGGAGGACCGGCTTGAACACCTCACGGCGGCCACCTCGGCCACTGGGCGGCTGTGCCACGCGGCGGCGGCGGTGGAGGCCGACGGACGTATCGCCGCGCTCTCGCTCGACCAGTTCGACGACTGCGGCGGTTACCTGCGCGCGCCCGAGCCCGCCACCTTCTACCGTATGCACGGCTGCCTCACGGGCGCCTACACCATCCGCAACCTCAGCGTGCGCAACCGCGTGGTGCTCACCAGCAGGACGCCCACCGGGCTGGTGCGCGGCTTCGGCGGGCCGCAGGTCTACTTCGCGCTCGAACGCCTGGTGCAGCGCATCGCGGTCGAGTTGGGCCTGGACCCGTTGGACGTGTACCGGCGCAACTTCATCCCGGCCGATGCCTTTCCCTACCGCGCCGCGGCCGGCGCGCTCATCGACTCGGGCAACTACCAGAAGGCGCTGGAGATGGCCACCGGCGAGGGTGACCTCGCCGGGCTGCGCGAGCGCCAGCGCGTCGCGCGCGCCGAGGGGCGGCTCTACGGCATCGGCTTCGCGGCCATCGTCGAGCCATCGGTTTCCAACATGGGCTACATCACCACCGCGCTGCCGCGCGAGCAGCGCGCCAAGGCGGGGCCCAAGAACGGTGCCATCGCTTCGGCCACCGTGGGCATCGATCCGCTGGGCGGCATCAACGTGGTGGTGGCCTCCGCACCCGCGGGACAAGGCCATCGCACGGTGTGCGCGCAGGTGGCGGCTGACGTGTTCGGCACCGATCCCTCGGAGGTGTCGGTGAACGTGGAGTTCGACACCGCCAAGGACGCCTGGTCGGTTGCGGCCGGCAACTATTCGAGCCGCTTCGCGGGCGCCGTGGCCGGCACGCTGCATCTGGCCTGCGAGCGGCTGCGCGGCAAGCTCGCGCGCATCGCCGCCGCGCAATTCGACTGCGAGGCGGACGACGTGGTGTTCGCGGGGGGCAAGGTGCACCCCCGGGGACAGCCTGGGCGCGCGCTGCCGTTCGGCCGCTTCGCCGCCAGCCCGCACTGGGCGCCGGCCCTGCTGCCCCAGGGCGTGGAGGTGGGCTTGCGCGAGACGGCGTTCTGGACCGCTCCGCAGCTCAGCGCCCCGGACGACGAGGACCGCGTCAACACCTCGGCCGCCTACGGCTTCGCCTTCGACATCTGCGCCGTGGAGGTAGACCGCGCCACGGGCCGCGTGCGCATCGACCGGTACGTGACCACCCACGATGCGGGGAAAATCCTGCACCCTGGCATGGCCGACGGCCAGATCCGCGGCGCGTTCGCACAGGGCCTCGGCGCGGCGCTGATGGAGGAATTCCGCTATGGCGGCGATGGCAGCTTCCAGTCCGGCACCTTCGCGGACTACCTCGTGCCCACCACCTGCGAGGTGCCCGATCCGCTGATCCTGCACCTGGAGACCCCGAGCCCCTTCACCCCGCTGGGCGCCAAGGGCCTGGGCGAAGGCAACAACATGAGTACGCCCGTGTGCGTGGCCAACGCCGTGGCGGACGCGCTGGGCCGCGCCGACATCGCACTGCCGCTCACGCCCTCGCGCGTAATGTCCATGCTGGGCATCGCGGACCCGCCGCCCTCGCGGCCCCTGGCGGTATCCGCGCCCGCCGCCGGTAAGGAGGGCAAGGGCGGCAAGGCGCTCTCGGCCCAGGGGGAGATCGTGCTGCCGGCCCCGCCCGAGGCGGTGTTCGCGGTGCTGCTGGACCCGGCCGCGCTCGCCAAGGTGGTGCCCGGCTGCAACGCGCTCGACCAAATCGGGCCGAACCGCTACCGGGCCGACGTGACGGTGGGCGTGGGCATGATCAAGGCGCGCTACGCGGCCGAGATCGCGCTGTCGGACCTGGAGCCGCCGCACCGGCTGCGCCTGGCGGGATCGGGCCTGTCCAGCATGGGCGCGGCCAAGGGCAGCGGCCTCGTGACGCTGGAGTCCCAGGGCAGCGGCACGCTGCTGCGCTACGACTACGAGGCCGAGGTCTCGGGCAAGGTGGCGGCCGTGGGCGGGCGCATGCTCGAAGGCGCGGCCAAGATCGTGCTCAAGCAGCTTTTTGAGCAACTCGGCCGGCAGGCCAGCGGCAAGGGCGCATCCTCGGCAACGGGCCCTTGGTGGCGCCGCCTGCTGGCAAGGTTTGGAGGCGGACGATGAAACCACCTTCCTTCGATTACGTGCGTGCGCAGACGGCTGAGGAAGCCGTGCAGCAGCTCAGGGCGCGCGGCGCCGACGCGCGCATCCTCGCGGGCGGCCAGTCGCTCATGGCCGTGCTCAACATGCGCCTGGCGCAGCCGAGCGTGCTCATCGACGTTTCGCGCGCGGCCGACCTGGACTACGTGCGCGCCGAGCGCGGCGTGCTCGCCGTGGGCGCGGCCGCCACGCAGGGCAGTGTGGAATGGCGCGTCACGCTGGGGCAGGAAGTGCCGCTGCTCGCGCAGGCCTTCCCGTTCATCTCGCACTTCCAGATCCGCAACCGCGGCACCGTCTGCGGCTCGGTGGCGCATGCCGATCCGAGCGCCGAGATCCCGCTCGTGCTCAGCGCGCTTGGTGGCGAGGTGGTGCTGCGCAGCGCGAAGAAGCGGCGCACGCTGGCCGCGGCCGATTTCTTCCAGGGCATGCTGATGACGGCGCGCGCCCCCGACGAGCTGGTGGAGGAGGTGCGCTTCCCCCTGGCGCGAGCAGGCCAGAGCACCGCGTTCGCCGAGTTCTCGGCACGGCATGGCGATTTCGCCATCGTCTCGGCCGCCGCCGTGGCGGACGGCGAAGGCCTCACGCTGGCTATCGGCGGCGTGGCCGACCGCCCGCGCGTGGCGCGCTGGCCCGCCGGGCTGCGCGGCGCCGATCTGGAAACCGCCCTGAACGATTTCGCCTGGGAGCTGGAGGCGCAGGACGACGCGCACGCGAGCGCGCAGTTTCGCCGCCACCTCGTGCGCCAGCTTGGCGCGCGGGTGATCGACCAGGCCACTGCCGAAGAACAAGAACGGGGACGCTCCGCATGAAACACCTCCCACGCGATCAGCGGCACATCGTGGGCCTCGTGCTCAACGGCGCTGAGCGCAGCGCCGCCTGCGAACCACGCACCTTGCTGTCGGATTTCCTGCGCGAAGCGCTGGGCGCCACCGGCACCCACGTGGGCTGCGAACACGGCGTCTGTGGCGCCTGCACGGTGCAGATCGACGGCGTGGCCGGCCGCGCCTGCATGACGCTCGCCGTGCAGGTGGACGGTCGGCGCGTGGACACCGTGGAAGGCCTGTGCGACCCCGACGGCCCGATGTCCGACCTCCAGGAAGCCTTCAAGCGCCACCACGCGCTGCAGTGCGGCTTCTGCACGGCCGGCATCCTCATGAGCTGCGACGACTACCTGCGCCGCCAGCCCGCCCCCACCGAGGCACAGGTGCGCGACATGCTGTCCGGCCACCTCTGCCGCTGCACCGGCTACACGCCCATCGTGGCCGCCGTGCTCGAAACCGCGGCCCTGCGCCGCGAAGCCCTTGCTTCCAACGGAGATTGACACACCATGCTCGACCTTGGCACCACATTCCTGCAAAGCGTGGAGCGCAGCCCGCATGCGCTCGCGCTGGTGGACGACGGCGTGCGCTGGACCTATGCCCAGTGGCGCGGCGAGATCGCGCGCGCGGCCGGTGGCCTGCGTCGCCTGGGCCTGGCGCGCGGCGACCGCATCCTCTCGGTGCTGCAGAACCGCCACCAGGCCGCCACGCTGCACTGGGCTTGCCAATTCCTCGGCGTGGTGATCGTTCCGCTGAACTGGCGCGCCAAGCCCGAGGAGATCGACTACTGCCTGGCCGACGCCGAGGCCCGTGTGCTGTTCTACGAATCCGCGAGCGAGGCCGCCGTGCAGTACAGCGCGGGCGGGCGGGCCGTGCCGCGCATCGGCGTGGGACCGCTGGAGGGCGGCGACGCCACGCAGTCCTGGGAGCAGTTGTGCGAGGGCGAGCCGCATGCGCTGGAAGCCGATTCCGAGGCGGACGACTTCTCGCTCATGCTGTACACCTCGGGCACCACCGGCCGCCCCAAGGGCGTGCCGCGCCGCCACCGGCACGAGCGCGCCGCTGCCCTGGCGCACGTGGCGCAAAACCTCTACCGGCGCGGCGAGCGCACGCTGGGCGTGATGCCGCTGTACCACACCATGGGCGTGCGCTCGCTGCTGGCGATGGCGCTGGTGGACGGCTGCTTCGTCTGCATGCCGCGCTTCGAGACGCAGCGCGCGCTGGAGTTGATCGCCGCCGAGCGCCTGACCTGCCTGTACCTCGTGCCCACGCTCTACCACGACCTGCTGGTGCAGCGCGAACGCGCCGGGCACGGCAGCGGGCCGGGGACGGACATCGCCAGCGTCACCAAGCTCGGCTTTGCGGGCGCACCCATGCACGACGCGCTGCTCCAGCGGCTGCAGGCGGCGTTCCGGCCTGAGCTGTTCGTCAACCACTACGGCTCCTCGGAGGTGTACACCTTCTCGATCGACCAGGACGCCCTGCGCAAGCCGGGAAGCGCCGGCCGCGCGGGCATCAACACGCGGCTGCGCGTGGTCAAGCTCGACCCCTTGGGCGTCGATGACGTGGCCGCGCCGCTTGAGGAGGGCCAGATCGTCGCGGACCTGCGCGGCGACGAGGCATTCGAGGGGTACTGGAAGCGCGACGACGCCAACGCCAAGTCGCTGCGCGAAGGCTGGTACTTCACCGGCGACACCGGCTACCTCGACGCCGACGGCGACCTGTTCGTCACCGGCAGGGTGGACGACATGATCATCAGCGGGGGCGAGAACATCTCGCCGGTGGACATCGAATCGGTGATCTCGCTGTGCCCTGGCGTGGACGAGGTGGCGGTGGCGGGCCTCTCCGACGAGCGTTGGGGCCAGCGCGTGGTGGCCTTCGTCACCCGCCGCGAGGGCGAGGCGCCGCTGGACGCGCAGACGCTGGACGCGCACTGCCGCAGCTCCGACCTGCCCAACTTCAAGCGGCCGCGCGAATACGTGTTCGTGGCCGAAATCCCCAAATCGCCCGTCGGCAAGGTGCTGCGCCGCAAGCTCGTCGCGGGCGAATACCAGCCAGAAAACAACTGAGACCCACCCATGACAACCCCCAACGCTCCCTTCACCGACCTGCGCCGCTGGTTGCAGCACCTCTCGGACACCGGCCGCATGGCGGTGGCGCGCGAGGAGATGCCGCTCCACCACCACCTGGCCGCCGTCGCCAAGCGGCTCGACGGCAAACAGGCCGTTTTCTTTCCGAAGCCGGGCGGCCATGCGGTGCCGGTGGTATCGGGCTTCATGTCGCGCCGTGCGTGGATCGCCGAGGCGCTGGGCGTGCCCGAGTCGCAACTGCTCGCGCGCTTCCGCGAGGCGGCGGCCCAGCCCGTGCCCAGCCGGCTCGTGCCGCGCGAGGAAGCACCTTGCCAGCAGGTGGAGCACCGTGGGCGCGACCCGCGTGAGCTGCTGCCCATCCCCACGCACAGCGAGCACGACAACGGTCCCTACATCACGGCCGGCCTCGTGATCGCGCGCAACCCGAAGACGGGTGTGCAGAACGTCTCCATCAACCGCATCCAGGTGCACGCACCCGACCGCATGGCCATCCTGATGCTGCCGCGCCACCTCTGGGCCTTCTACAAGGACGCCGAGTCGCGCAACGAGCCGCTGGAAGTGGCGGTGGCCATCGGCGTGGACCCGCTCACGCTGCTGGCCTCGCAGGCCATCGGCCCCATCGACTGGGACGAGCTGGAGGTGGCCGGCGCTCTGCACGGCGCGCCGCTGCGCGTGGCCCGCTGCCTCACCAACCAGGTGCAGGTGCCGGCCGACAGCGAGATCGTCATCGAGGGCCGCATCCTGCCCGGCGTGAAGGAGCCCGAGGGGCCGTTCGGCGAATTCCCGCGCTACTACAGCGCGCGCGAACACCGCGAGGTGATCCAGGTGGACGCCATCACGCACCGGCGCGACCCGATCTACCACACCATCGTACCCGCCGAGATGGAACACCTGCTGCTCGGCTCGATCCCGCGCGAGGCCACGCTGCTCGCGCACCTGCAGCGCAGCTTTCCCAACGTACTTGACGTGCACCTGTCCATCGGCGGCGTGGGCCGCTACCACCTGTTCGTGAAAATCCGCAAGACGCACGAGGGCCAGCCCAAGAACGTGATCTGCGCAGCCTTCGGCGCGCACTACGACATCAAGCAGGTGGTCGTGGTGGATGACGACGTGGAGGTCCACGACCCGCAGCAGGTCGAGTGGGCCGTGGCCACGCGCTTCCAGGCCGACCGGGATCTGGTGGTGATCGCAGGCGCGCAAGGGTCGGTGCTGGACCCCTCGACCACCGTGGGGCAGGAGTTCGGCGACGGCACCGCGCCGCCAGCCCACCTGCAGGGGCTCAGTGCCAAGATGGGCTTGGACGCGACGCGGCCCGTGGTCTACCACGAACACGTGTTCACCAAGGTGCGCATCCCCGGCGAGGAGACGCTGGACCTCGCGACCGAGATCGCCGCCGGCGCGCGCGTGGAGTTCGTCCCGTCATGAGCACGCCCCAGCGCCTGATCATCGCCATCACCGGCGCCAGCGGCGTCGTCTACGGCGTGCGCCTGTTGCAGGTGCTGCGCGCCCTGCCGGAATGGGAGACGCACCTGGTCCTGTCCGCCTCGGGCGTGCTCACCGCCGCGCAGGAGCTGGACGCCACGCGCGCCGAGATCGAATCCCTGGCCGACGTGGTGCACAACGCGCGCGACATCGGCGCCGCGCTCTCCAGCGGTTCGTTCCGCACGGCGGGGATGGTGGTCGCGCCGTGCTCGATGAAGACACTCGCGGGCATTGCCCATGGCCTGTCGGAAAACCTCGTTTCACGAGCTGCAGATGTCGTGCTCAAGGAGCGCCGCCGTCTCGTGCTGATGGTGCGTGAGACGCCGCTGAACCTCGCGCACCTGCGCAACATGACCGCGGCGACCGAGATGGGCGCCATCGTCTTTCCGCCCGTGCCCGCGTTCTACGCGCGCCCCGCCTCGCTCGACGACATGGTGAACCACACCGTCGGCCGCGTGCTCGACCTGTTCGGCATCGCTCACGAGGGCCTCGTCGAACGCTGGGAGGGGCTGCGCTTGGCCGGCGCATCCAGCCTCGTGAAGATTTCAGGCAAATAACGCGCCAGCCCTTGGACTGATCGCGCAAGCAACTTTGAAGCAATTTTTAACCACAGGAGTTTGACCCATGACCCAGCTTGCCCACCCCGCCCACACGCTGCTCGACAAGCTCGATGGCTTTCGCGTCGAGATTGACCCGGAGCGTGAGCGTGCCGACATCGTGCTGCAGCGCCCGCCATACAACATCATCTCCATGGCCCAGCGCGACCAGTTGCGTCTCGTTTTCGAGTCGCTTGACGCCAACTCGGCCGTGCGTGTGATCGTGCTGCGTGCCGAAGGCGAGCATTTCTCCAGCGGCGGCGACATCAAGGGCTTCCTCGAAGCCTCGCCCGAGCACGTCTCCCAGCTTGCCTGGAACATCGCCGCCCCTGCGCGCTGCAGCAAGCCGGTGATTGCGGCCAACCGCGGCTACTGCTTCGGCGTGGGCTTCGAGATTTCGCTGGCCTGCGACTTCCGCATCGCCACCGACACTACGCGTTACGCGCTGCCCGAGCAGAAGCTCGGCCAAATCCCCGGCTCGGGCGGCTCCGCGCGCCTGCAGAAAATGGTGGGCATCACGCGCACCAAGGACATCGTGATGCGCTCGCGCCGCATCCCCGGTCAACAGGCCTACGAATGGGGCGTGGCCACCGAGTGCGTGCCCGACGCCGAGCTGGAAGCAGCCACCGACCGCCTCGTGGACGAGTTGCGCGCATTCTCGCCGCTGGCCCAGCGCACGGCCAAGAAGTTGCTCAACGACACCGAGGATTCCACGCTCAGCGTGGCCATCGAGCTGGAAGGCCACTGCTACAGCCGCCTGCGCAGTTCCGACGACTTCCGCGAGGGCGTTGAAGCCTTTCACGGTAAGCGCTCGCCCAACTTCGTCGGAAGTTGAGATGGCTCTGCGCGCATCGCTGCCGGATGGCTCTGCGCGCAATCACGGTCGCTTCTGAACCCTTACCGATTTTTCATGCCAATAGACACCGCCCTGTCCATCGCCGACCTTGCTGACGCCGCGCGGCGGCGCCTGCCTCCCAGTATCCACGGCTATGTCAGCGGCGGTAGCGAGGACCAGCTCTCGCTCGACGCCAATCGAGCGGCCTTTCGCCGTTGGCGCTTCCGCACCCATCCGCTGGTAGACGTCTCGCGGCGTTCCTTGGCCATCGAACTCTTCGGCACGCGCTACGAGATGCCGGTGGGCATCGCGCCCATGGGCGTCTCGGGTCTGTGCTGCTTCGATGGCGACGTCGCGCTGGCCCGGGCGGCCGTCGCGGCAGGTGCGCCTTCGGTCCTCAGTGCTGCCTCCACCGTCCCGCTGGAGCGCGTGATGCACGAGGCACCCGGCACCTGGTACCAGGCCTATTTGCCTGCGAAGGAAGACGTGATCGGTCCGATGCTGGAGCGTCTGAAGAAGGCGGGCGTCGGCGTTCTGGTCGTCACAGTGGACGTGCAGATCGCCTCCGTGCGGGAGAACGAGCTGCGCAACGGCTTCAGCATCCCCCTGCGCTTCACGCCGCGTCTGATGGCCGGCGGGCTACTGCGTCCGCGCTGGATGGTGCAGACCTTCGCTCGCACGCTGGTGCGTCAGGGCATCCCACATTTCGAGAACTTCACCGCGCAACGTGGGGGGCGCATCATCACGGCGGCCAAGGGCGACCATCGCGCCGGACGAGCGGCGATGACCTGGGACACGATGGCCTGGATCCGAGAGCGCTGGCCGGGCCGGTTGCTGGTGAAGGGCATCCTGCGTCCCGAGGATGCGCTCCGCGCTGTGCAGGTGGGCTGCGACGGACTGTTCGTCTCCAACCATGGCGGTCGTCAACTCGATGGCGCCGTGGCGCCGCTGGATGCGCTGCCCGGCATCGTGGCAGCTGTACCGGGCGACTACCCCGTGCTGCTCGATGGCGGCGTGCGCCGCGGTACCGACGTGCTGAAGGCGCTCGCGCTCGGCGCTCGTTGCGTCTTCGTGGGCCGCCCGGCGATGTACGGCCTGGCGGCGGGTGGAGAGGCCGGTGCCCTGAAGGCGCTTGAACTTCTGCGCCGAGAGATCGACACCGACCTCGCGCTCCTGGGCTGCGCCGACGTGCAGAAGCTGAATACCGACTATCTGATCCGACAGGACTGTTTTCCGTCATGACCACGAACACCTCTCCCCTCCAGGGCCGCACCGGCGGCCAGATCCTCGTTGACGCGCTGCGCATCCACGGCACCTCCACGGCCTTCTGTGTGCCGGGCGAGAGCTTCCTCGCCGTGCTCGATGCGCTCTACCATGCGCGTGACGCCATCCGCCTCATCGTCGCCCGTCAGGAGGGCGGTGCGGCCCACATGGCCGAGGCTGCGGCCAAGCTCACGGGCGAGCCGGGTATCTGCTTCGTCACGCGCGGGCCGGGCTCCACCAACGCCAGCATCGCCGTGCACACCGCGCGGCAGGATTCCACGCCGCTGATCCTTTTCGTCGGTCAGGTCGGCCGTGAAGCGATGGGCCGCGAGGCTTGGCAGGAGATCGACTATCGGCACATGTTCGGCCACATCGCCAAATGGGTGGACCAGATCGACGATGCGCGCCGCATCCCGGAATACGTGAGCCGCGCCTTCCACGTCGCCACCTCGGGCCGCCCCGGCCCCGTGGTGCTCGCGCTGCCCGAGGACATGCTGACCGACGTGGTGCAGGTGCCCGACAGCCCGCGTTACCACCGCAGCGCCGCAGCGCCCTCACAGACCGCGCTGGACGGCCTGCGCGCCGAACTGCAGCACGCCCAACGCCCGCTCGTGGTGCTCGGCGGAGGGGGCTGGAGCCCCGAGGCCTGCGAGGACATCGCGGCCTTCGCCAAGGCGTTCGACCTGCCCGTGGCCTGCGCTTTTCGCCGGCAGGACCTGATGGACAACCGGCTCGACCACTACGTGGGCGAGACCGGCCTGGGCATGGACCCGCGCATCGCGCAGCGCGTGAGGGACGCCGACCTGGTGATCGCCGTCGGCGCGCGCCTGGGCGAGACGAGTACGCAGGGCTACGAACTGCTGGCCGTGCCGCGCCCCACGCAGCGCTTCGTGCACGTGCATGCAGACCCCGAGGAGTTGGGCCGCGTCTACCACGCAGACGTGCCCGTGCTCGCCTCCATGCCCGAGTTCGCGCGCGCCGCGCGTGCGCTGCAGCCGGCGCGCGCCGCGCGCTGGGGTGACTGGACGCGCGCCGCGCGCTCCGACTACCTTTCCCATCTGGAGCTGCCCGCCGACATGCCCGGCGAGGTGGACCTGGGCCGCGTGATGGCGCACCTGCGCGAAACGCTGCCCGCCGACACCATCATCACCAACGGCGCGGGCAACTACACGCTATGGGTGCAGCGCTTTTGGCCCTATGGCGGCTGGCGCACGCAGCTCGCGCCCACCAGCGGCACCATGGGCTACGGCCTGCCCGCGGCCATCGCCGCCAAGCTGGAGCATCCCGGACGCACGGTGGTCTGCTTCGCGGGCGACGGGTGCTTCCTCATGAACGGACAGGAATTGGCCACCGCCGTGCAGTATGGCGCGCACGTGCTCGTCATCGTGGTCAACAACGGCATGTACGGCAGCATCCGCATGCATCAGGAGCGCCATTACCCTGGCAATGTCTGGGGCACTGCGCTGGGCAACCCGGACTTCTCTGCGCTCGCGCACTCGTATGGCGCGCATGGCGAGGTCGTGGAGCGCACGCAGGATTTCCCCGCCGCGCTCGCACGCGCGCGCGCTGCCGGTCGCCCGGCGCTGATCGAGCTGCGCGTAAGCCAGGAGGCGCTCACTCCGCGGCTCACCGTTTCCGCGCTGCGCGCCGCGCGCGCCTGACCAGTCCATGCCCACTGTGCCCGCCATGGCGCCGAGCGCCCCTGTCGTCATCGTGCTCGCCGCTGGGCTGGGCAGGCGCTTTCGCGCCTCGGGCGGGCGGGTGCACAAGCTCGACGCGCCGCTGGACGGACAGCCCGTGCTCTGGCACGCCATGCGGGCCGTGCAGGCCGCAGGGCTCGACTGCCACGTGGTACGCGAGGCGCCGGGCGGTGGAATGGGCGATTCCATCGCTGCCGGCGTGCGCGCTACGGTCGGCGCGGGCGGATGGCTGGTCCTGCCCGGTGACCTGCCGCTGATCTCGCCCCGCAGCCTGTGGCGCGTGGCCGCCGCCCTCGCTCCGCACAAGGCCGTGGTGCCGTATTGGAACGGGCGCCAAGGCCACCCGGTCGGGTTCGGCGCGGAATGCTTCGGCGCGCTGGCCCGGCTGGAGGGCGAGGCGGGGGCCGCCCCCGTGGTGCGGGCGCTGCGCGAGAGCGGCGCGGTGCGCGAGCTGCGGTTGGACGACGACCCCGGCATCGTTCTGGACGTGGACACGGTGGACGATCTGGCGCGCGCCCAGGCGCTGCTGCGTGCACGCGGCGGGCGGGGCCTGTGCGAGGAAATCCAGGAGGAGGCGCATGGAGAGCATTGACGTGATGGTGCTGCGCGCACTGCGCGACTGGCGCGAGCAGGGCTGGCAGGCGCTGCTGGCGACGGTGGTGCGGACCTGGGGCTCCTCGCCCCGGCCAGTGGGCGCGATGATGGCGCTGCGCGAGGATGGCCGCGCCGTGGGCTCCGTGTCGGGCGGCTGCATTGAGGACGACCTGATCGCCCGCTACACCCGCGCCTACGATTCCGCGCGCGGCATCCCGCGCGAGCCACCGCGGCTGGTGCGCTACGGCGTGAGTGCAGACGAGGCCCACCGCTTCGGCCTGCCCTGCGGCGGCACGCTGGAACTGCTGCTCGAATTCGCGCCACAGCACGCTCCGCTGGACGAGCTGGTGCGCCGCCTGGAGGCGGGCGAACTGGTGCGGCGCACAGCGGACTGCCGCAGTGGCGGCGTGGCCCTCGCGCACGCCGAGGCTCCCGAGGAACTGCGGTTCGATGGCGAGAGCCTCGTGAACACCCTCGGTCCCGAATACCGCATGCTGCTGATCGGCGCCGGGGCGCTCGCGGAATACCTCTCGACGATGGCGCTGTTCAACGGCTTCGCCGTAACGGTGTGCGACCCGCGCGAGGAGTTCATGGCCACGTGGTCCGTGCCAGGCGCTCGCACCGTGTCCGAGATGCCCGACGACGCGGTGTCGGACTTCCGCGCCGACCAGCGCAGTTGCGTGGTCGCGCTGAGCCACGACCCCAAGCTCGACGACCTCGCGTTGCTGGAGGCGCTGCGCAGCCCCGCCTTCTACGTGGGCGCCATTGGCTCGCGACGCAACAGTGAGCGGCGACGCGCGCGCATGATCGCGCACTTCGGCGAGACCGAGGCCTCGCTGCGGCGCTTGCGCGGTCCCGTGGGCATTCACATCGGAAGCAAGACGCCCGCCGAGATCGCCGTGAGCGTGATGGCGGAGATCCTGGCCGTCAAGAATGGCGTGCCTGTACCGGACGAGATGTCCGTTGCCTGGGGCAAGCAGCGGCAGGAGTCATTCGCGGGTGTGTGAGGTGCATGCCGCGGGGCGTTAAATGCCCATGCGCATCGATTCACGCGTATGGCACGCATCCGTGGGTGGCGAGATGCCCAATCCCTGCGCCAGGTTGGAGCCCAGGCCACGCAGCAGGGTCATCTGCGCAGGGGTCTCCACGCCCTCTGCCACGGTCTTGCGCTGCAGGTTGTGCCACGTCTTGAGGATGACCTTACTGCAGCACATCAGCAATGCCGAGGGTCCGTGTCCCTCTTGTGCTTATTGATCAGGCCCCATAAAGATTGAACTTTCTGCTGATTTTCGCGTTCGAAGCAGCATGGACA
>VFQO010001116.1_pt1 | contig 22556 bp, 20 predicted proteins | sample 3512331 | NCBI WGS metagenome assembly VFQO01 (sample SAMN10412371, study PRJNA504923) | tailings metagenome | isolation source: Replicate 3 from Balatoc abandoned mine | place: Philippines: Itogon, Benguet | collected 2017-08-28 | reverse complement strand
TGGAGGCAATCTTGCACTAACAATCAACACGGACCACTCAGTGGGGGCCGGTCACTTATCTTCGGCATCCCATGAAGAGCCAACATAAAGAACCTCAGGGATCACGATGGTGAAATCGAGGTGTGTTGAAGCTTTCGCGCTTGGCATCGGGGTCGTTTCGAACCGTGATCCGGCCGTTGCTGCTTCAGGAAAGACGATGAGCGCGGATAGCACTCCGAGCCCGCTTAGAGAGGATGCCGCCAAACGCTTCACGCCCTGTCCCTTCACTATGCCTATGTGATAGGATGTGAAGACTACGTATTTTTACCTCGAAAAGCGTAGTGGGTGACCCAATGATTGGTACGGGAAAAAGCCGCAACTGCGGGTTAACCAAAAAGCGAGAAATGATCGGCCCTCACCACGTGGCCCAAGTAGAACGCCGAATGACCACTGCGTTCTTAGACAGGCCGAGCGACAGGGGTCATGCTGCGGCAATCAGGCATTGATCATCGGCAACCTGAACCCGATTCCGGCCGCGTCGTTTTGCTTCGTAAAGGGCTTCATCTGCTCTCTTAAGAAGCTGGGCAAGAGTTTCGCCCGGCACCAAAGTCGCAACGCCAAAACTGGCACTGCACCGAAGCATTTCGTGCTCTGAAAATCGAAGCTGCGAGATCCGGAGTCTGATGCGCTCGGCAATCTCCAAACCCACTTCCGCAGAAGCATTGATGAGACAAATTGCAAACTCTTCACCGCCCAAACGCCCGGCAATGTCATGCTTGCGAAGCACTTTGCCGAACTCAGCGGCCGTTCGCTTAAGCACTAGGTCGCCCATTCCATGCCCAAAATTGTCATTTATCTGCTTGAAATGATCAAGATCGAGCATGACGATTGAAAGCGACGCGGCGTACCGCCTTGTCCGATCGATCTCGCTGTCGACTTTGCTGGCCCAGGCCGTGCGGGACAAAACATTCGTCAGCCCGTCGATCGAGGCAATGGTGCGAAGCTCCATCTCGCCGGTGACAAGGCTTGCAAAGCTCTTCAGAATTTCGATTTCGTCCGATGAAAAAGCACGCGGCCGTTGGTCGATCACGCAAAGACTGCCAACCATATAACCGTCAGGCATTCTAAGCGGGATGCCAAGGTAGCTGCGAATAAAGGGCTCGCCCAATACCAACGGGTTGTTGGCGAACCGGAGATCACAGGTCGCATCTTCGATTATGAAGGGTTCATCGGCCCGAATTGCGTGATCGCAAAAGGCAATATCGCGAGGTGTTTGTTCGACTGCCAAACCGCGAGAAGCCCTGAACCATTGACGATCGTTATCGATCAGCGAGACGGCGCATATCGGCACATTGAGGGTTGTTTTGACCAAATCGACGATGCGCTCAAACGGCTTTTCTTTGGCAGTACCCACGACGTGAAGCCTGTCGAGGGCTTGCTGACGGCCGTATTCATCGAACTTGGCCTTGCCGAAGTGATCCAATTCGCAAGCATAATTCACGATTGCAGACCTTTTGCTTTTGTTTTCAATTCGATGGAGAAGCTCTCGGAGGCCTTCTCCAAGATACTCACAACCTCATCCTCCCCACGGCCTGCTTCTATCAGCGCAGTCGCGAGATTGAGCAGCGTCTGGCGATGACGGTCGATGACCTCATTTATCTTGGGAGGAAGCTCACCAAAGGCCTGGCTTCTGACAACCTGATTAACCAGATCGCTCGCATCGACCCTATCCTCGCTGGCTAAATTCGCGCGCGTCACAATGCTTCCTCTCCGTGGAGGTAAGGGTGGCCGCCAGCCGGGGGTGCACGTCCGACTGGCGGCCGGGGACATTCCGCAACACCGGCGCCTCATCGCAAAGGCCGCTAGGTTGCTGAGATTTGGATTATCGCAAACGCCCTTTAATTTTATGTGCGAATGCATTGCGGTTGTTACGGAGCGAGACGGCGTCATCGCGTCTGACGTGATCCCCTGCTTTCCCCAGTTATGACCAGAACCGGGCAGATCTTGGTGCGGCAAATTTGCCCACTGGACAAAAGGCGATCGCCTTCGCACCCTCCGCCGGCAACCGGAGGCAATCATGCGGCACTTCTTTAGGTTTCTCTTCCTCGTGGTCTGGGCGTCGGTGGCCAATGCACATGCCGCGCGTGGCGGCACCTACGATGAGCTTCTCGCCGTGCACGAGGAACTCCAAGCATACATGGTGCCCGCCTTCACGCCGAGCGTGGTGCTCGATTCAGGCGCGCGGGTGGGTGAGATCTATGCTGACCCGCTCATGGCGGACGAGCGCGCTGGTCTGACGCGCTTCGAGGAACGCCTCGCCGGCATGGCGGTCGATAGCTGGCCGCGCGATCAGCAGGCTGATTTCCTCGCCGTGAAGTCGCTGCTGAATGGCTACCGGTTCAATCTGGAGGTGTTGCGGCCGTGGAAGCGCGACCCCGGCTTCTATCTGGATCCCCTGATGCGGGTTGCCTTCACCGATTTGGGGGCAGGTGCGCAGGCTCGTGGGCGACTGTCGGCACAGCTCGCCGCCATCCCGCCTATGCTATCGGCGGCGCGCGCCAACTTGTCCGAGGCGGCCGGAGACTATGCTGACCTTGCGCTCTTCAACCTTGAGAATAGCGACGGGGTCAATCACTACCACCCCTACCGTGCCGTGCCGCCGCCCGGCATCATTGGCTGGTACGATGACCTCTTGGCGCGCAGCCGGGTCGACGCCCCTGAGCTTGAATCGCAGGTGATGGCGGCGCGGTCTGCGATCATCGAGTTTCGTGACTGGCTACGGGCCGAGCGCGGAAGCATGAATGCGCCGGCGGGCGTCGGTGCTGAACGTTACGACTGGTACATCCGGCATGTGCGGATGATCCCCCTCTCATCAGCGGAAATGCTGACGCTCGCCGAACGCGAGCACGAGCGCATGAGCGCCGCGCTCGCCATCTTGCGCCACCGCAATCGCAGTCTGCCGCAATTGGAATTGTCCACGAGCGCGCAAGAGCAGCAGGAGAAGGTTCGCCGAACCGACCAGCGCGTGCGCGAGTTCCTCGTGCGCGAGGACATCATTACGATCCCTGAATTCGTGGGCGAGCTGGGCAGCAATACGCCCTGGATCGAGCGGTCAGCCGGTCCGAATTTCTGGGAGCAGATCCAGTTTCGCGATCCGATCCCTGACCATCTCCACGCGGTCATTCCCGGCCACCGCTTCGATGCTGTCCTTGGCGAGCGCGATAAGCGGCCGATCAGGGGCCGGTATAGCGATGGCGCGCGCGCCGAGGGCTGGGCGACCTATCTTGAGGAGGCCCTGATGCTGGCGGGGGCCACAAAGCAAACGCCGCGCGCCGACGAGTTCATGGAGCTGTTCGGGATATTCCGCGCGGCCCGCGTTCCTGCCGACATCGCCATGCAGCACAATCGCTGGAACGTTCGTGAGGCCGTGGACTATATGCTCGCAAAGACGCCCTGGCTCGACGAGGACGTGGCGCGCGTCGACGCGGAAATCTACCTGCGCCGCCCGCCCGGCTACGGGATCGCCTATACGATCGGCAAGCTACAGATGGACGCGCTGCTAGCAGATCGGTCGCAGCAGCTAGGCGAGCGGTTTTCGCTTCGGGAATTCCACGACACGTTCCTCGCCGCTGGAAGGCTGCCCATCGCCCTCATCCGCTACGAAATGACAGGACTGGATGACGAAGTGGCGCTGTTCTGGAAGACCCCGCCTATCCCGCAAGAATAGGGGCAAAATCGTAACCCACCCGCGCAAACCAGCTTGCTGAGGAGAATTTGCCTGAGGCGTTCAAGTGATTTGTGGGGAAATGGAGCGGGTAGCGGGAATCGAACCCGCATAGCCAGCTTGGAAGGCTGGAGCTTTACCACTAAGCTATACCCGCTCGGGTTCCGGCGCCGCCCATGCCATTGAATGGCGCGGTGCGTCAATATCGGGCTGCGTCACGCAGGCAGGTTCACGGCCATATTGTCGATGAGACGTGTGTTGCCGATGCGGGCGGCGACCAGCAGGCGGGCGGGGGTTTTGGCCAAAGCGCCGAGCGGGGCCAACGAGCGGCTGTCGGCCAGTGCGGCATAATCGACGCTGGCAAAGCCTGCTGCGAGGATGTCGGCCTGCAATCCCGCCAAAGCCGCTGCCACATCGGCGCCGCCTTCAATTGCGGCGATGGCGGTCCGCATCGCGCTGGGCAGGGCTGCTGCCGCACGGCGATCATCGGGCGTAAGATAGCGGTTGCGGCTGCTCATTGCCAAGCCGTCTGCCTCGCGCACGGTTGGCACGCCGATAATGGCGTCCACATGCGGGCGGGTGAGGTCAAGGTCACGTGCCATGGTGCGGATCACGGCGAGCTGCTGGAAATCCTTCTCACCGAAGAACGCCATGTCGGGGGCGACCTGGTTGAACAGCTTGCACACCACCGTCGCTACGCCGTCGAAATGCCCCGGACGAGCCGCGCCGCAGAGCCCGTCGCTTACGCCGTTGACGCTGATATTGGTGGCGAAGCCGGATGGATACATCGCCTCGACATCCGGTGCCCACAGCAGGGCGACGCCTTCTGCCTCCAGCATCGCGGCGTCTTCCGCAAGTTGGCGGGGATAGGCGTCCAGATCCTCGTTCACGCCGAATTGTTTGGGATTGACGAAGATCGAAGCAACCACATGATCGGCCTCGGCCCGCGCGCGGCGGACCAGCGTGAGGTGGCCTTCGTGTAGCGCGCCCATGGTCGGCACCAGCGCGACCGTCGCGCCGCCGTGTCCATCGGACGCCCGCAACTGTGCCAAAGCGGTTCTCAACATTTGCAGCGACTTGACCGTTTGCACCTGTGCGCCTCCCAGACTACACCATCGCCCGTGCCCTAGCGGCGCAAGCTGTCCCATTTCAAGCCGATCCGCCCTCGGGCCCCGCGAAGAGACCGACCATGCCGCCCGCCTCGCGCGCTCAACCTTCCGAACCCGTGCTCGCGGGTCGCCGTCTGCGCAAGGGGCAGGCTCACCGGATCGTGTTCGCCAACGAGAAAGGCGGCACCGGCAAATCGACCACGGCGGTCCATGTTGCGGTGGCGCTTTCCTATCTCGGCGCGCGGGTGGCTTCGATCGATCTTGATCCGCGCCAACGCACCATGCACCGCTACATCGAGAACCGGCTGACTACGCTGGAACGGCGCGGGCTCACGCTGCCGACCCCCGATTGCGAGGTGTTTCGCGGCAGTACCACCGCGGATCTGCTCGGCATGATCCGGCGGTTGGAGGCGAGCTGCGATTTCCTGATCATCGACAATCCGGGGCGCGATGATCCCTATGCGCGGACTGCGGTCGAGCAGGCCGATACGCTGGTCACGCCGATGAACGACAGTTTCGTCGATTTCGACCTGATCGGGCAGGTCGATGCGGAGACCTTCAAGGTCAAGAAGCTGTCCTTCTTTGCCGAGCTGATCTGGGAGGCGCGGATGAAGCGCAGCCGTATGACGATCGAACAGCAGCGGCCGGAGATGGACTGGATCGTGGTCAGGAACCGCACCGGCCACGTGGAAGCGCGTAATCAGGCGCGTCTGCACAAGGCGCTGAGCGAGATGGCCAAGCGGGTCGGCTTCCGGGTGACGCAGGGCCTGTCTGAGCGCGTGATCTATCGCGAGCTGTTCCCGTCCGGCCTGACACTGCTCGACAAGGGGCATCTGGGTGAGCTCGGCACCAGCCACCTCATCGCGCGGCAGGAATTGCGCGCGCTGGTCAAGGCGCTAAGCCTGCCTGCTTTTGATCGTGAGCAGGGTGAGCTGGAGATGGCATGAAGTATGTTCTGCTGATTGTTGTCGCTTGCGTGTTCTGCCGCTGGGCGCTGGGCAAGTGGCCGTGGGAGTTCCTGCGCTCGCCGTCCACTCGCAGTCAGGCCACCTTCCGGGCGCGCAAGCTGCTCGGGGTCGAAGCGGGGGCGGATCGTGACGAGATCATCCTCGCGCATCGCCGCCTGACGACGCTGGTGCATCCTGACAAGGGCGGCACCACTGCCGCGATGCAGGAGGCCAATGCCGCGCGCGATCTGCTGCTCGCAGAATTGCCCGACCCGCCGGTCATATCGCCGGACGATGACCTGCCCCGCTAATTGGTGGCCCCCCTGATCCGGCTCGGCAATCGCAGGATTGACACAAACCCGAGCCAAAGGCGTTCACGGCTTCGCAGGGGCGTCGGCGGGAATATTCCTGCGGGCTAATCCGTTGATCGGACAGGAACACACGCTATCCTGCTTGACGACGGCTTCCGATTTGCGTGGCTGCCGTCCAAAGCGGCCCTGACATAGCGGCAATGGAGTACCTCGCGCCATGAAACACCAATTTCACCCGACCGTGCTGCGCGAATACGACATTCGCGGGATCATCGGCGAGACGCTGGGCGCCGATGACGCGCGCGCGATTGGCCGGGCGTTCGGCACGTTGCTGCGCGAAGCGGGCGGTACCACCGTGGCGGTTGGCTATGACGGGCGGGTGAGCTCTCCAATGCTCGAACACGCGCTGGTTGAAGGCCTGACCGCGAGCGGCTGCGATGTGGTGCGGATCGGCATGGGGGCGACCCCGATGCTCTACTACGCTGAAGCCTCAGCTGAGGAGGTGGACGGCGGCATTCAGATAACTGGCAGTCACAATCCCCCCAATTACAATGGCTTCAAGATGGTCTTTCAGGGGCGCCCGTTCTTCGGCGCCGATATCCAGAAGCTCGGGGAACTGGCAGCAGGCGGCGCGTTCGCCAGCGGCACCGGCAACGTCACCACGCGCGACATCCTTGATGAGTATGTCGAGCGCCTGCTCGAAGGCCTCGCCGGGATCGATCCCACCAAGCTCGAAGGGTTGCGGGTCGGCTGGGATGCCGGGAATGGCGCGGCCGGCCCCGCGCTCGAAGCGCTGGCAGCCCGGCTGCCGGGGGAACATCATCTGTTGTTTACTGAAGTTGACGGACATTTCCCCAACCACCATCCTGATCCGACTGTCGAAGCCAATCTGGTCGACCTGCGCGCACTCGTCGCGGAGAAGAACCTCGATTTCGGAATCGCTTTCGACGGCGATGGTGACCGGATTGGCGCGATCGACGGCACCGGCCGGGTGATCTGGGGCGATCAGCTCTTGATGATCTATGCCGAGGACCTGCTGAGGAACCGGCCGCATTCCACGATTATCGCCGATGTGAAGGCCAGCCGCGCATTGTTTGACCGGGTGGCGGAACTGGGTGGCAAGCCGTTGATGTGGAAGACCGGCCATTCGCTCATAAAGTCCAAAATGAAGGAAACGGGTGCGCCGCTCGCGGGGGAGATGAGCGGCCACGTATTTTTCGCGGACGAGTATTACGGCTTCGATGACGCGCTCTACGCAGGAATACGGTTGCTGGCGGCCTCGGCCCGGCTCGGCAAGTCGGTGACTGAGTTGCGCGGTGCGATCCCGCCGATGCTGAACACCCCCGAATTGCGGTTCCAGGTCGATGAAGTCCGCAAGTTTGCCGCCATGGCCGAGATCGCCGGGCGGCTGACCACCAACCCCGGTCCTGATGTCGAAAGCGTTAACGCCACCGATGGCGTGCGGGTCAACACCGCTGATGGCTGGTGGTTGCTGCGCGCGTCGAACACGCAGGACGTGCTGGTCGCCCGCGCGGAGAGCGAAACGCCCGAGGGGCTCGAACGTCTGCTCGCACAGATTGATGCGCAGTTGGCGGCATCGGGGCTGGAGCGCGGGGAATCGGTCGGGCACTGACCCGTAATCCCCCCGCAATTCCAATTGCCTGAGAAACCCGCCGCGCTATGACGGGGCATGCTCGTCGGGATCGATCTTGGCACCACCAATAGCGCGGTTGCGCTGTGGCAGGATGGTGCGCCGCAGCTGGTGCTCAATGCACTCGGCAAGGAACTTACGCCGTCCGCGGTCAGCCTTGCAAAGGGCGGGCAAAGCTGGGTTGGTGAAGCCGCGCTCGACCGGATGGCGACCCATCCGGTAGACACCGTCACCAGCTTCAAGCGGATGATGGGCACGGCGAGCACGGCCACGCTGGCGGGCACGAACCTGACACCTGAAGACCTCTCCGCGATGGTGCTGCGCAGCCTTGCCGATGATGTTGAAGCGGCGACGGGTGAGCGGCCCACGGCCGCGGTCATCACCGTCCCCGCCTATTTCAACGAACGCCAGCGCCGCGCGACCCGCCGGGCAGGCGAAATTGCCGGGCTCGAGGTCAAGCGCCTCATCAACGAGCCCACCGCCGCGGCGCTTGCCTTCGGCCTTACGGATCGCGGGGATCGTGAGCCGTTTCTGGTGTTCGATCTGGGCGGCGGTACCTTCGACGTCTCGATTGTCGAGATGTTCGAAGGCATCGTCGAGGTGCGCGCGTCTGCCGGGGACAACCGGCTTGGCGGGGACGATTTCGACGAGGCGCTGGTCAAGCTGGTCGAGCCGATGCTGGAGAACCGCGCGGCGCTCGACACCCTGCCAGCCGACCGTCGCCGCGCGCTGCTCACCCTCGCGGCCGAACGGACCCGCCGCGCTCTCAGCAGCGCAGAGGCGGCTGACTTTACGCTGGTGGCGGACGGCACCCCGCTCACCGCCCGCGTCACCACCGAAGCTTTCGAGGAAGCCGCCGCGCCGCTGGTCAAGCGGTTGCGCGATCCGGTGATCCGGGCGCTCAGGGATTGCCATATCGACGTGCGCACCCTCTCGGACATCGTGCTAGTCGGCGGGGCGACGCGGATGCCGGTGGTGAGGAAGGCGCTGACCCGGATGTTCGGACGCTTCCCCAATGCGACGGTCCACCCTGACCACGCCGTCGCGCTGGGCGCGGCGATTCAGGCCGGGCTCTTGTCGGGCGGGGACGGGCTCGAGGAAATCCGCATCACCGACGTCGCGCCCTTCACGCTGGGCGTCAACACCGCCACCCGTGACGCGCACGGGCGGTTCCACGACGACATCTTCGCGCCGATCATCGAGCGCAACACGCCGGTCCCGGTCAGCCGGATGGAGCGGTTCTTCACCCTCGGCGACAATCAGCGCACAGTGGTGTTCGCGATCTATCAGGGCGAAGCGCGCGATGTGAAAAAGAACGTCAAGCTTGGAGAGCTCGAAGTACCGGTCCCCGCGCGCCCGGCGGGCGAGGTCGCGGTCGATGTGCGCTTCACCTATGACACCAGCGGGCTGCTGGAGGTGGATGTCGCGGTGCCGGCCACCGGCATGACGCGCAATCTGGTGATCGTTGACGAAGATGATCGGCGCGCGGCAGGCGATATCGCGGCCAGCCGCAAGCGGATCGAAAAGCTGAAGGTCCACCCCCGCGATGAAGCGGAGAATGTTGCCCTTCTGGCTCGGGCCGAGCGTGCTTACGAAGGCTTCACCGGCCATGTGCGCGACGTGATCGGGCAGGGGCTGACCGAGTTTCAGGGCGCGCTCGACAAACAGGACCCGCGTCTAATCGCTGACGCGCGTGAGGGGCTGGGCCGGTTGCTTGACCAGATCGAGGCCAATCCGCCGATATGAGCCGTGCCTTTCCGTGGAACCGGCTCGCGATCGACGCGACCAGCGACACCGCGGCGATCCGCAAGGCCTATGCCGACGCCCTTCGCGCAATTAACGTCGACGAGGATATCGCCGGCTATGCCGAACTGCGCCGCGCCCGCGATGAGGCGCTGTGGCTTGCCGCGCGCAGCCAGCAGGGCGAGGACGAAGGTGACAATTTCGGGCTCGGCGATCTTGACGATGATTGGGCCGATGACGCGGACGTCGCCTGGGACGATAGTCCCGCTGCCTATCACCCCGACCCGCTGGAAAGCCGCCCGGCGCCTGAACTGACCGAAGACCAGCTGCGCGCTCAGGCCGCGTGGCAGACGCTGCTGGGCGTGCTCTATCCCGACGGCGCGCACAGTGATGAGGCGGTGACTTTCGGCGAGCTAGACGCAGGCCGCACCGCGCTCGACGTGTTGATCGCACGAGCGGACGAAGCCGATCTGGCCGAACACGACGCGCTCGACGATGCGCTGGCCGAGCTGTTCGCCCGCACCTGGCCGCGCTCGGCCCCGTTTGTCGAACAGGCCAATGCTGCGTTCCGCTGGCTGGATGAGGCGGGCGCGCTGGAGGAACGTCCGGCGCTGATGTTCCTCAACCAGCGGCTGAAGGGGATGCGCTTCCACGGCAAGGTGCAGCAGCCCGATCACCCGCTACACAAGGCCTGGGCCGAGCTTGTCCGACCCGGGCGGGCCAAGGTGTTCGACCGACTCAAGGTCAAGCGGCTTGAGGTTCACAAGCTGCTCGAAGGCATTCGCACACGCTATCCCGAACTCGAAACTCATCTTGATGCCGAACGGGTCGCATCCTGGGACAATGACGGGGTTCTGGACGGCAATCCGGGCTGGCTTACCCCCGCCGTTGCGCGTGGGTTGCTGGTCGTGGTGCTGGTCGGCCTCGTTCTGGTGCGGCTGGGTTCTAACCTTTCCGGTGCGAACGATGACCAGGGCTCGCCTTCAGCCGATGCCGTCGCCGAAGCGCTCCGTGTCGCGCAGGGCGACCTGGCGATGGCGGACATTTTTGGTGCGGGGACCGATATGGCCGCTGTGCGCGCAGCCGACCCGGCGCTGGCCGACGAGCTCGCCCCGCTTGCGGGTCTGACCGAGGACAATGCTGGCCCGGCGATGACATCCCTTATCCGGCTGAAGGAGCTCGCCTCGGCCAGTGCTGCGGACGCGGGCAATCTGGCAGTGCGCCTCGATCTCAAGAGCCTGTGGATGCAAGCAGCGCAGCGGCAATCCGATGCGGTGTGTCGCAAGGTCATGACCGGCAATTTCGTCGGCCTCGATCTCGCGTTGACCGACAAGGAGCGCGACCGGGAACGGGCGCTGCTCAGGCAATTGCTGGACGCCAAGCTGCTGGGGCAGGAAGCCAAGCGCGGCGAATACCGCTATGCCATTCCCGGCTGGCTGGTGGGCGATACGATCAAGCGCAGCGGGCTATCGGATGACACGCTGACCGCGGCGCTGACTGATCCCGATCACCCGGACCGCTGCAAGGCCGAAGGCGCGCTGATCGAGGCGATCCGCGCTTCATCGCAGCCGGTGCCGGAGGATGTTCTCAAGGGCGTATGAGACGCCGGACTGGCGCGCGCCGCGCTGGTGCGGCAGTGATGTGTTGAGAAACGGGAGAGATTCGATGAAGCACCTGATGCTGGCCGCCGCTGCTCTGATCGCCCTGCCGGACGCGCTTGAAGCGCAGGACACAGCGCCTGAGACGGCTGCCGTAACCGCGGCAGACAGCGACGGGATGGGCGAAGCGATGGCGAAGCTGCGTGGCATGTTCCCCGCAGAGCCCCTTACCGCCGAGCAGCAGGCCCGCCTCCCCGCCGCCGAGCGTCTGATTGCGCGGATCATTCCCGAAGGCACCATGGCCGAAATGATCGACAAGATGATGGGCGGCATCCTCGGCCCGATCATGGAGATGGGCCCTGACGGCGCCGCCACCACCATCGCCCGGCAGATCGGCGTGGAGACCTTTGCGCTGGATCTCGACGAGGCGAAAGCGGGCGAGCTTGCCAGCCTGTTTGATCCCGCATGGCAGGAGCGTCAAAAGCGCGAGGCGGCGCTGTTTCCCGAAATGATGCGCGACGTGATGGCGACCATGGAGCCGACCATGCGCAAGGCGATGTCAGAGCTTTACGCGATTCGCTTTACGGACAGCGAACTGGCCGAGATCGACGGCTTCTTCGCCACCGCGACAGGGACCAAATACGCCCGCGAATCTTTCCTGATGGCGAGCGATCCGCGGGTCGCGGCGGCTTCGATGGATGCGATGCCGGCGATGATGGGCATGTTCGGTGACATGGAGCGGCGCATGATCGAACGCACTGCCGATCTGCCCGAGGTGCGCAGCTTCAATGCGCTGTCCGCAGCGGAGCAGGCGAAGGTTGCCGAACTGACCGGCTACAGCATTGACGAGATCAAACAGAGCATCGCGATGCGGCAAAGCGACGACGCAGCGCTCAAGGCCATGGCTGCTGCTGCCGAGCAGCCTGTCGAGTGACGTGATCCCGCCCGAACCTGGGCCTGACCCCGCCGTCCCGCCGCTGCCGCCTGAGATCGCGGCGTGGTTTGCCGCGCGCGGTTGGCGGGTGCGGCGGCATCAGTGGGAGATGCTGGCCAAGGCGCGCGCTGGTGCCCATGCCTTGCTCGTCGCCGATACCGGGGCGGGCAAGACGCTGGCGGGGTTCCTGCCGACTTTGTGCGACTTTGCGCTCTCGGCCGGGACGATGGCGGGGTACGGGTTGCATACGCTCTACGTCTCGCCGTTGAAGGCGCTGGCACAGGACGTGAAGCGCAACCTGCTGACCCCGATCGAGGAGATCGGCCTGCCGATCCGGGTCGAGACCCGCAGCGGCGACACGCCATCGGACCGCAAGAAGCGCCAGCGGGAACGCCCGCCGCATATCTTGTTGACCACACCAGAAAGCCTCTCGCTGCTGCTGTCCTATCCCGAAAGCGCCGATCTGTTTACAGGGCTGAAGCGGATCGTGATCGACGAGGTTCACGCCTTTGCCACTGACAAGCGCGGCGATCTGCTCGCACTGAGCCTTGCGCGGCTGCACGCGCTGGCGCCGGACGCTCAGCGGGTGGCGCTATCGGCAACGCTCGCCAATCCGCGCGATTTTCAGGAATGGCTCGCCCCTCAGGGCGCTGACGATGCGGGCGAAATCGCTGCCGCTGCGCTGGTGTTGGGGGAGGAGGGCGCTGATCCCGAGGTCGAGATTCTGCTCCCCATCGAAGAGCGTGTGCCGTGGGGCGGTCATGCCGGGCGCTGGGCGGTGCCGCAGCTTTACGAGGCGATCAAGGCTAACCGCACCACGCTGGTTTTCACCAACACACGCTTTTTGGCGGAGTTCATCTTCCAGTGCCTCTGGGAGGAAAACGAGGATCACCTTCCCATCGGCATCCACCACGGCAGCCTCTCCACCGAGGCGCGGCGCAAGGTCGAAGAAGCGATGGCGCGCGGCGAATTGCGCGCGCTGGTCTGCACCGCCAGCCTCGATCTCGGGATCGACTGGGGTGATATTGATCTGGTGGTCCAGATGGGTGCGCCCAAGGGATCGTCGCGGCTGCTGCAACGGATCGGGCGGGCAGGGCACAGGCTCGACACGCCGAGCCGCGCGGTGCTGGTGCCGGGTAACCGCTTCGAATTCCTTGAAGCCACCGCGGCCAAGCAGGCGGTGGACGAAGGCCAGCGCGATGGCGAGGCGTTCCGCCCGGGCAGCCTAGACGTGCTCGCACAGCACGTGATGGCCTGCGCCTGCGCCGCGCCGTTCCATGAGAACGCGCTGCTAGCGGAGGTCAGGAGCGCGTTGGCCTATAGCTGGGTCGACCAAGCGACCTTTGCCCGCGTGCTGAGCTTCGTCTCCAACGGTGGCTATGCGCTCAAGGCCTATGACCGGTTCCAGCGCATCGTGCGCGCCAAGGACGGCACCTGGCGGCTCGCTCACCCCAATCAGGCGCAGCGGCATCGGATGAATGCGGGGATCATCGTTGATAGCGAGATGCTCACCGTCCGGTTCAAGAACGGCCGCAGTCTCGGCAAGGTCGAGGAGCGCTTCGCCGCCCAGCTTTCACCGGGTGACACCTTCTTCTTTGCCGGCATGAGCCTTGAGGTCGAAGGCGTGAAGGACATGGACGTGGTGGTACGCGCCGCGAAAAAGTCTGCCACGATCCCGAGCTACGGCGGGCTGCGACTGCCGCTCACCACCCACCTTTCCACCCGTGTTCAGGCGCTGCTTTCGGACAGGGCGGGGTGGGGGCAGTTTCCCGATGATGTGCGCGAATGGCTGGAGATGCAGGACTACCGGTCCCGCCTGCCCGCACCGGGGGAGTTGCTGGTCGAGAGCTTCCCGCACGGCGGCAAGCATTACACCGCCTATTACACCTTCGAAGGCTGGAACGCGAACCAGTCACTGGGCATGCTGATCACCCGGCGAATGGAGGATCGCGGGCTGCTGCCGGGCGGGTTTGTGGCGAATGACTATTGTCTTGCCGTGTGGGGATTGCGCGCGGTGACCGATCCGGTGCCGCTGCTCTCGCCCGATATTCTGACCGATGAGTTTGTCGAATGGGTCACCGAAAGCCACCTGCTGCGCCGCGCGTTTCGCGAGGTGGCGGTGATCAGCGGCTTGGTGGAGCGCCAGCATCCCGGCCAGAAAAAGACCGGCAAGCAGGTCACTTTCTCGACCGATCTGATCTACGATGTGCTCAAGAAATACGAGCCCGATCACGTGCTGATTGAAGCCGCCTGGGCCGATGCCCGCGCGCGGATGACCGACGTCGGCCGGCTGGCAGCGCTGCTTGAACGCTCAGAGCGAGAGCTGGTCCACGTGACGCTCGACCGCGTCTCGCCGCTGGCGGTGCCGGTCATGACGATTATCGGCCGCGAGGCGGTGCCGCAGGGCGCAGTGGATGATGAACTGCTGCTCGAAGCCGAGGGCCTGATCGCGGCGGCGATGCGGCCTGACCTGCCGGTGGAGGGGGATTAACCCCTCCGCCGGCGCAAGCGGCTCAGAAGTCCCGGAACCTCTCATTGCCCACGAAGGTGAAACCCTTGGCGCCTTCCTCGCGGATCAGCGCGATGGTGCGAGCGGCGGTGTCGTAGCTGGCGTGTTTGTCCGGGTCGAAGCGCAGCACTGCAGGCCTCGTCAGCTCTGCTGCGGCGGCCACTTGTGCGCGCAGGGAGTCTGCCGAGACTGTGGTGCCGTTCCATGCAAGGCGATCCGCGGCATCGATGGTGATGGTGTTCTGGTCGAGTATCGGAAGGCTCGGTTCGCGGCGCTCACCTGGCAGATCGACCGGGGTGACGTTCACCTGCACCGGCATGGCGAGGATCATAACGGTCAGCAGCACCAGCAGCACGTCAATGAAGGGAGTGACGTTCATCTCGCTGATCGGGCGGGGGCGGGGGGCGTAAAGGTTGGGGCGGGTCACGATGTGTGGCATGTTCGCTCTCCTGATGCAGAGCGGGCCTGCGGGATGGCACCCCCTCTGACTCGGGCGAGAATATCGCAAAAAGAACAGGTTGCCTAACGCGTACCGGTACGGGGGGCGCAACCCATCATCACGGCGGACACGATGTTCCCGAAATGTTTCACGTGAAACATTGGTCCGGACGGTGGGGCCCCTAAAGCAAAAGGGGCGCCGCGAACCTGCCGCAGCGCCCCCTTTGATGATCGTATAACCGCCGCATAAGCGGGCGATAACCGGCCTAAGACCGGTCAACGACCCGGCAGAGGCCTTACTTGCCGAAGTTGCGATACTTGTCGTTGCCGACGAAGCCGAACTTGGTCACGCCCGATCCCTTGATGTCGTTCAGCACCCGGGCCGCCAGCTCGTAGCTGGCCAGCGGCTCAGGCTCGAACTGCAATTCGGGCTCGACCGCGAGGGTCAGACTCTGTTGCAGCGTCGAGACCAGTTCGCCTTCGGTCAGCGGGGTGCCGTTCCACAGGATCTGGTCGTTGACCGTCAGCACCACCTTGTTCTTGATCGGATCGATCGGCGGCGGATTGGTCGGCGGTTGCGGCGTCGGCAGATCGATGTCGACCGAGTGGGTCGCCACGGGGATGGTGATGATGAACATGATCAGCAGAACGAGCAGAACGTCGATCAGCGGCGTCATGTTCATTTCCATCATCGGCTGGCCGTCGAGCTTGCCTCCAGACATACCCATGTCAGTTACTCCCTAAATATGTCTGGACGGTCAGCCGTTCGGATCGACCGGGTTCGAGATGAACCCGACAATCGGATAGCCGGCCAGCTGGATGTTGAAGATCGCGCCCGCCACGCACTTCCACGGGGCGTTCACGTCGCCGCGGATGTGGACCTGCGGCACCTTGTCCGGATCCTTCATCAGCTCTTCGGCACCGCCGGCGCGCTTCACGATCGCATCGAGCCGGTCGAAGGCCATCTTCTGGAGCTCGTCCGAGGTCACCGGAGTGATGTTCTGGAAGTAAACCCGGCATTCGCCATTGCGCGAGGCGCCGGCAAAGCCCGGATCCCCGGCGCTGCGGCCCGCATCGTCAGTGGTGCTGACGGTGAGCAGCAGGTTCTCCACCTTGTCCTTGGACTCCAGCGATTCGAACACCGGAATTTCCAGCTTTTCGATCGTCTGGATCGCCACCGGAACCGCGATGAGGAAGATGATCAGGAGCACCAGCATCACGTCCACCAGCGGCGTGGTGTTGATGTCGGACATGGGGGTCTCTGCCCCGCCTCCCGTAGAAATCGCCATTGTGAATTCCTAGCCTGTCAAAACATTGACTTGAAACGCCTACCCGGTTCCGCGGCCGTGGCAGGCCGGGAGCCGGGCAGTGGCGGGAGCGACCACGAAGGACGCTCCCGCCGACTGTCGGCCATGACGATCAGGACTTGTTGAGCGTCGGGTTGGCGGCCGGCTTGGCAGCGGGCTTGGCAGCCGGAGCAGCCGCAACCACCGCCGGCTTCACGGCGCCGTTCGAGTTCATATAGGCCAGCAGATCGGTCGAGAAGGTGCTGAGCATCGCCGCGATCTTGCGGTTGCGCGACTGCAGCCAGTTGAACGCGAACACCGCAGGCACAGCGACCAGAAGGCCGATGGCGGTCATGATGAGCGCTTCACCGACGGGGCCGGCGACCTTGTCGATCGAGGCGTTACCGGCGATGCCGATGTTGATCAGCGCGCGGTAGATCCCGATCACGGTGCCGAGCAGACCGACGAACGGCGCGGTCGCACCGACGGTGGCGAGGAACGGCAGGCCGCCCGCGAGCACCGCGTTGATCGAATCTTCCGAACGCTGCAGCGAACCGTGCATGTAGTCATGCGATTCGAGGCTGTCGGTCATCTTGCCGTGGTCTTCCTGGGCCTTGACGGCGTCGTCGGCGAGCTGGCGCCATGCGCTGTCCTTGTCGAGCTTGGCGGCGCCTTCCTTGAGGCTGCCGGCGCGCCAGAACTGGGTCTGGACGGTGTTGTACTGCTTCATCACCTTGTTCTGTTCGAACAGCTTGGTGAACATGATGTAGAACGAGCCGACCGACATGATCACCATGATGGCGAGGATCGACCAGGCAACCGGGCCGCCCTCACGCATGGCTTCAACGAAGCCGAACTTGCTTTCGGGCGCTGCATCAGCGGCGGCGGCGAGAAGATAGAGGTTCATTGCGAAAGTCCTTTTGAAAAATTGTCCCGTGGCGGGCGGCGCGGCGCCGCCTGCCGGATTGATCCGTCAGTTCAGCTTGTAGGTAATGCGCGTGGACCAGCTGGCGCTGATCGGGGTACCGGCGTCGTTCAGGGCCGGGTCGAACCGTCCGTAACGTTCGAGGTCCTTGCAGGCCGCAGTATCAAGGATGTCCGATCCGCTCGACGAGGTCACCGAACAGCCAGTGGCCTTGCCGTCAGGAGTCACAGTGACACGCACGCCCACGGTGCCTTCGATTTCTTCCTGCGCGGCACGGCGCGGGTAGTTGTCCTGAATGCGGGCGGCCCAGCTGCGCTGACCCTTCGGCTGAACGCCGCGTGCCTTGGACGGCGGCTTGGCAACCGGCTCGGCAGGTCGCACCGGCTCCGGCGTCACATCAGGCCTGCGGAACACCTCTGGAGGCGTTTCGCGCTGCGTGGTCTGGATCGGTGATTCCCGCGGCATTTCGATCAGCGATTCCGGCGCATTGGGCGGCGGAGGCGAGACCGGATCGGGGGTATCAGGCTCCGGCGGCGGCGGCTCATCCGGCTCTGGCGGCGGCTCCTCTTCCTTGACTTCCACAGTGGTCACTCGTTCGATCGCCTCCTTGACGGCGTCGACGGCAAGAAAGACGACCATGCCCAGACCGACACTACCGACAATCGCTAATGCGATGATCAGTGCGACAAGCTTGGGGCCGGTCAACCCTTGTTGTTGGCTAGCGTAGGACATCCAGCGCTTTCTCTCCAAATACTAGCCGATCATGAAGATCGGCAAACTCCCCACCCCCCGGCTATAACAGCAGGTTGGCGGATCCCGGTCATTTCGGTCCTCCCACGCCGGGACAAGAAATACGGGCCAGCGCAATACGCATGGCCCGAAACCTTCCCCGGCTGGTACATTCTGAGCAAAACAACCCAGTCTGCAACCTGAACTGTTCCCGCGGCAATGTCCCCAGTCCCGCGCAATCAGTCACTCGGGCTTTAACGGGCATCCCCTAGCCGATCAAACCCTTTTGCGGTTCATGGACAATTCACTGCGAGCCATGTGCAACAAGCACTGCTAAACTGCGGTCAAGCGGTCGTTCGTCAGGGGCTGTCACAGGGCCATAAGTTAAAGGTGAATTAATGCCGATTTTCAATACGCTGAAGGCGTCAATCATGGCCACCGCAGGGCTTGCGCTGGTGCCAGTTGCAACCCACGCACAGGTGCCTGCGCCAATTGCTGCACCAGCCGCCGATGGGCCGACATATGCCGATCTGGCGACCCTTTCTGACGCTGCGGAACTGGTCATTCGGGCGCAGATTCGCCGCCAGACGACGCTCAAGCCTGATCGCGCGCCCGGTCTCGCGCCGGGATTCGCACGACTATATATTGAAGCCAACACGCTTGCGCTGATCGCTGGCCGCAGCACGGTGGGCGGCACGCTGGCCTATCTGGTTGACGTTCCGCTGGACGCCAAGGGCAAGGTTCCCAAGCTGAAGAACCGGGAATTCCTGCTCTTCGCGCGCAGCGTTCCGGGCCGGGCGGGCGAGGTGCAGTTGGTCTCTCCCGGCGCGCAGCTGGCCTATACGCCGGAGCTGGAAACCCGCCTGCGTCCGATCCTGACCGAGCTTTATGCCGGGGCGAGCACGCCCCCCCGCATCACCGGGATCAGCGATGCCTTGGCGGTGCAGGGCACCTTGACCGGCGAATCGGAGACCCAGATCTTTCTGGCAACCGAAAACCGTTCGCCCGTATCGATCACGGTGCTCCGCCGCCCGGGTCAACGCCCGCAATGGGGTGTGTCGTGGGGCGAGATCATCGATTCGGCGGCACGCCCGCCTGTGCCTGAGACCCTGCGCTGGTATCGCCTCGCCTGCGCGCTGCCTGCGCAGTTGCCCAGCAACGCCAACCTGGCGCGCGAACCGGAGGAGCGGCGGCTTGCCACGGCGGATTATGCCTTCGTGCGTGAGGCGCTGGGGCCGTGTGTGCGGCGGATCACCAAGGGCTGACGGCAAGCATCCGCGCTTGACCGCCGGAATTGCACGGTTAAGCGCCGCCCTCAGTCACTGATGGAGGACCGCTTGGCCGATACCGCCCCTCAACCGTTGCGCATTGCTATTGCCGGGCTCGGCACTGTGGGTGCGGGCGTCATCCGGTTGCTCGACACCAACCGCGCCTTGATTGCCGCGCGCGCTGGTCGCGGGATCGAGGTCGTGGCGGTGAGCGCGCGGGACCGCGGCAAGGATCGCGGCGTAGATATTGCCCGCTTCGCGTGGGAAGACGACATGACCGCGCTTGCCCGGCGCGATGATGTGGACGTCGTGGTGGAACTGGTCGGCGGCTCGGATGGCCCCGCGCTCGCCCTGTCGCGCGCGGCTTTGGGGGCGGGCAAGGGTCTCGTCACCGCCAACAAGGCGATGATCGCGCATCACGGGCTGGAGCTGGCCGAACTGGCCGAGGCGAATGACGCCGCGTTGAAGTTCGAAGCGGCGGTGGGCGGGGGCATTCCGGTGATCAAGGGCCTGCGCGAGGGCACTTCGGCCAACGCACTGACCAAGGTTTACGGCATCCTCAACGGCACCTGCAATTACATCCTTTCGGAGATGGAAGCGACCGGCGCGGACTTTGCCAATGTGCTCGCCGATGCGCAGCGGCTGGGCTTTGCCGAGGCTGATCCCGCGTTCGATATCGAAGGCGTGGACGCAGCGCACAAGCTGGCGATCCTTGCCGCCATCGGGTTCGGCACGCGGGTCGATTTCGCCGGCGTGCGGGTCAATGGCATCACGCAGGTGCGCGCTGCCGACATCGCCCAGGCTGCGGCGCTTGGCTTCGTTATCCGCCTGATCGGTGAGGCGGATGTGGAGGAGACGCCTGACGGCCCGCGCCTGCTCCAGCGCGTGCGCCCCTGTCTGGTCGCGCGGGGCCACCCCCTCAGCGCGGTCGACGGCCCGACCAACGCGGTCGTGGCCGAGGGCAATTTCTCCGGTCGCTTGCTGTTCCAGGGCGCCGGTGCAGGCGACGGGCCGACCGCGAGCGCGGTGGCCGCTGACCTCATCGACATCGCGCGGGACGAAGTGGGCGCGCCCTTCTCGATCCCCAGCGCACAGCTCGCCGCGATGCTGCCTGCCGAGCCGGGTCACCGCACCGAGCGCACCTATATCCGCTTCATGGTCAAGGATCGCCCCGGCGTGCTCGCCGAACTCACGGCTGCTCTCAGGGACGGGGACGTATCAATCGAGAGCCTGATCCAGCAGGGCCGCTCGCAGAGCGGGGGCGAGGTGATGGTGGCGATGGTCACTCATGAGGGGCCGGAGCGCTGCGTGACGAAGGCGCTGGCACTTCTCGAGGGCTCGGACAGCCTGACGGGTGAGCCGCTGGTGCTGCCGATCCTGCCTTTGTAACCCACGGTGAGTCCCCGCGCAGGCGGGGACCTCTTTGCGGTTGGCGCTTCCGGGCCCGAGGTCCCCGCCTGCGCGGGGACTCACGACTATTGCTTCGGCCCTGCCGCCTCCGGCAACCCCAACGCCGCCTCCTTGCGGCGGCGCTCCTCGGCGGTGAGCGGCGCATCGTCCCCTTCGACCGGCTTCAACCCCTGTGCCACGCGTTCCGCGTCCGAGCCTTCGGGCGGGGGCGGGATCGCTTCAACGTCGATCAGCAGGGCCGGGTCTTTGGGGCACGGGGGGATGAAGCATAGCCCGCTGATGGTCGGCTCTCCGCGAAAGATGCCCGGGCCCCCAACATCGGGGGTGCCCGGGCCCTTTGTCCGGGCTGCGTAGTCCCTGAGCCACGCCTCTCGACTGCCACTGTAGAGCTGGTCGGTCGGCACGTCGAGCTCGCGGCACACCACGATCTCGCCTGCGACAATCCCGACTTCGCGCTGGTCCTCACACTCCTTCAGCACCGCTTCGTTGGCAGCTTCGGTGGTGGGCGGCGTGCTGAGGATGTCGATCTGTTGTGGCGGCTCACCGGTCGGCGCATCGGGGCCGAGATCGATGGGGGTGCGTTCTGGCGCAGAGGAGTCCGACGAGATTGGGGGGCGTGATGGCAGGCGCGTGGCGCTCTGCGGTTGGCCGGGCGGTGGGCCAAGGCGGCGGTCGGCCTGGGGCTGACCCTGCGCGCCTGCGGCCAGCAGCAGCGCGGCCATGACAGCCGGAAACCGCACCGCGCTGCGCCTTAGCCGCCCTTCTTCTTCGGGCGCGGCGGCGTGCGGGTCTTGATCCCCGCAGCTTCGCGCCGGGCCCGCTCTTCTTCCTCGGTCAGTTCGCGCTCCTCGCCCAACGGCGGGAGGCCGCGCGCCATGCGATCCGCGTCCGATCCGGCGGGGGCGGTGGGCAGGGCATCGAAATCGACAGTGATCGCCACCGGCGGCGGCTTGCCAAACCCGATACCCTTGCCGTTGTCGGGAATCCCGAAGGCCTCGGGCGCACGCGGCGCGCCCTTCAGCATGGTTTCCTGGGCGTAGCGTTTCTGCGTCGCGTCGCGGTCCCCGGTCAGCGGGCTTTCGCCATTATTGCCAGTTTCGCGGCAAACCACGATTTCGCCACTGATCGTGCCCGCATCGGCATCATCGCGGCATTCCTGAAGCTGTGCCTGATTGATCTCGCCGCGCGGGACCGTGACCATCAGGTTGACGCGTGGGGGCGCTGGTGGGCCCTCTGCCGCAGGCGTGGGGGCCGGAGTCGGCTCGGCAGACGGTGCATTTGTCGCCGCCGTGTCATCCTGCGCGGCCAAAGGCGCGGCGACAACTGCCGCGAAAGCCGTCAGGCCGAAGCGAAAACGGGGACCGACAGGTGTTGCATTGCTCGACAAACCCGTCTCCATCCGCTTAAGCGCCAAGGCATTCCAAAGGTAGCTGCAACAAAAGCAATAAAGGGCTGAATTGCGCATGAACTCCGCCACCGATACCGACCTCACCATCGCCGAGCAAGCCGCAGCGGATAATGCCATCCAGCGCGTGCTGGTGCTCGAAATGGTGCGCGTCACCGAAGCGGCCGCCATCGCGGCGGCACAATTGATCGGACGCGGCGATGAAAAGGCGGCTGATGCGGCGGCGGTCGAAGCCATGCGCCGCGCGTTCGACAACCTCTACATGGACGGCACCGTGGTGATCGGTGAGGGCGAGCGCGACGAGGCCCCGATGCTGTTCATCGGCGAAAAGGTCGGCATGGGCAAAGGCCCGAAAATCGACATCGCGCTCGATCCGCTGGAAGGCACCACCATCACGGCAAAGGCTGGCCCCAACGCGCTCGCGGTGCTGGCGGCGGCGGAAGAAGGCTGCCTGCTCAATGCGCCCGATGTTTACATGGACAAGCTCGCGGTCGGCCCCGGCTATCCCGAAGGCATCATCGATCTTGCCAAATCTCCGACCGAGAACGTCATGGCCGTGGCCTCGGCCAAGGGCGTGAAGCCCAGCGAGA
>VFQO010001115.1_pt1 | contig 22589 bp, 26 predicted proteins | sample 3512331 | NCBI WGS metagenome assembly VFQO01 (sample SAMN10412371, study PRJNA504923) | tailings metagenome | isolation source: Replicate 3 from Balatoc abandoned mine | place: Philippines: Itogon, Benguet | collected 2017-08-28 | reverse complement strand
CCTCGTCATAGACAAATCGATACCGTTTTGGGCTTTCTTTGATCAAAAGTCCAACTTGCTCCCCATTTCGTAAGACCGCAGCCTTTCTCATCGGTCAGTTTTTTTGAGCCCAATATTCAATTCCAAACCCAATACTTCAGACAGTTGGTTAAGGATTTTTACCGAGGGATTAAACTCACCCCGTTCCAGCTTGTAGAGCGTGTTGATACTAACCTGAGCCATCTCTGCCAAGTCCGGCTGGGTAATTCCCAATAGCTTTCTCCGTTCCCGAATGACAGTTCCTATTTCCTCAATTGTCATTATAATGTGATTTTTGTACCAATCTATCATGGATTTAAATAAAGCCAAAAAACAAATCACAATATAATGTGATAAATAGAAAAAATGGAATTATAGGAGTATCCAAATCCCCCAAGCAACCGCGAAAAGCGGAAAAGGATTCTCTGCTCCCAATGCTCCAATCATGGCGATAAAATTGATGAAAAGGGTTTCTAAAAATTTGATGGTTGGCACATAATATAATTATTTGATAATCAATGCAATATCTTACTATTTTGAATCAAAGTGGGTTGGTTTTTGAATAGAAACGAGTAAAGATGTTTTTATGTAAACAGTAAACTTATTTCCTAGGTAGTTTAAATCACCTTGGCTTTATTCCTTTTAGATAAAGTCTCAGTTTTCAGGGATGCTGTAAAATCTGATATTCGAAACCTGACCTTTTGCCATACCTTTTTGTACTACGCCCACTCCGACAAAATTGCCTAGTGGTCTTCCGGATTCAGCTATTTTTTGGGTGAAAAGGTGTTGGCCATTTGCATAAACGGAAATCTGATCCCCAGTTTTTTCCAGTTTCAGGGTGTTGTCTGCCACACCTGAATCGGCAAATCCATTAATTGCATCGGAAGCCACCCATCCCGTTTCAGTTTTTCCTGAAAGTGATGTCCATTGCGTTACATAGCTAAAAATTCCAAAATAGAAGGTTTTATAGTGAGGACTGATCATAAAAAGAAGCTTACTTGGATAGTTGCCATTTTTCTCGTCAATGTCAATTAAAATACCTCCTGCACCCTCGTTGAAAAGCTCTTTTTCAAATTGATAATCAGCTTCATAGGTATAGGAAGAAGGGCTAGACTGATTCAAATTCGTGGTTGACCAGGTATATTCCGAACTGTTGGTTTTGAATTTCAGTACCTCATTTTCAAGATAACGATGGACATTTTGATCAGTCGATGGTGCTTCCAAAAAATTCCACGTGAATTTTTCAGTGGCTTCTTGCCAGTTGCTAAAGACATAAGTCGCAGAGGAGCTCCCAGAATTATAGGCATCGAAATACGGCTGTAATTCAACTAATTTTGCTTCATAGTCATGCTTGCCTGCATTGATGGCAGGGGCCACTTCACGTGAATATTCTTTGGCTATTTCTGCAAGTGGATTGTCTGCCGGGATGACCTGAATGCCATCTTGTTTACTGTAAATGACTGGATCCAGTTCATTGGTGGCAGCTTCGTAAAAAGTGCCCAAATATTCATAGCCTTCCTGGTTGGCTTTCAGGGAAAGTAGGTTACCACTTGGAAATTGTACATAAACGTAAATTTCTGTTTCATTTTCTCCATAGATGTAATGCTGGACTGTTTGGTCTGGGGATACTTTTCTGGAATAGCCGATGCGTTTCATTCCGGGAGTAAAACTGCCATAGGTTTGGGTCTGTGTGTTGGGATCATAATGGTAGCCAAATTTTAAATAAATTTGGGATGAAGCGACTTCACCAAATTCACCAATCATGATTCTTCCATCCTTTTCCCATACGCCCCGGTAAGGCCTTCCATTTGCATAATCTCCGTCAAAAGTGATTCCGCTGGTATATTTAACTTTTCCTTTCAGGTATTTGCCATTTTCATCTGATATGCCTGAAAAAGAAGTTCTGTCAGGATACTCAACCGAAGATGCACCTGTTTCCATATTTCGTATCTCTACCAGTTTGGTCTCACCGTCGTCGTAGTCATACCGTTGGTCGCCTACCGGCACGCCGTCGACAAATTTTCCGGTCTGCACGTAATGCTTATCGGTAATGGTCATCATGCCATTTGCCAGTCCATTTTTGAATTCACCTTTCATGACTCTGCCATCCCTGACGAAAGTGTGGGTGCCCTCTCCGTGAGGTTCTGCATTGAGCGTGTTGCCTATGTAAGTATCGCCGTTAGGGTACTTTAATGTTTCAAAACGAACATCATTTGCAGGTGTATAATTGGTGTTTGTTTGATTGGAGTTGGAGGAGTTTCTCATCCGCTCCAGTTCTATCTGTCGTTGTCTTTGTCTTTCTGCCGCCATCTGCCGGGCTTCCTCCTGCGACTTGGCTATTTCGGCGGCATAGTCCCGACCGCTAACCAGCTTGGAACCACCATTTACATAGTTTCTAAAAGTGCCGTAGCGGGTTTGATTTTCGTAATAGTAATCTTTTTGCTGGGCTTGAACCTGAGAAAAGGCAATCAAGCCAAGGAAAAGAATGAGGCATAAAATACGGGTCATGGGAAAAGTTATTTAGGTGATATCACTTGCATGTGGTACATAACTTGGAAATTGTTGTCGTTGGGGTTGCCATCCGGGATGTCTTCCCGATTGATAAGCGCGACGTAGAGTTTGCCATTGAACCATTTTATGCCGTGAATTTGGGTATTTGAATGTAAGTCTTGTTCCTTTAGGATGACTTCATTGCCTCCATTTGCTGCATATTTTCGAATGCTATAATTGCCATTCATATTTTCGACCCTATTTTCCACCACATATAAATTACCTGCGTCGTCAACTTCTACTGCGGTGTTATTGGATATGATAAGGGGGTTGTATGAGCCAAATGGAACCGCCTGTTCAGGTGCCTGGATCAATTGTCCGGTTAGGTTGGACAGGTTTACTTTGACCACTCCAAATCGAGTGTTTGACGTGTGGCTGTGGAAAACCACAAATACGTTATCGCCATATTGAGAGGCGTGTGTCAAAAAACCATACTCACCGGGAACGTACTTTAGGGTGGTCATCGGGTAGTGCACGGTTTGGATGGAGGGTATTTGAGGGTCCTGCACAACCACCCGGTCATCGGATTCTACATGGATGCTCATCCCATTTGAATTGGTCAGGCGGGTAAAGGCGATCACATAGGTTTTGCTCTGGTGTCGCAAAGTGACAAAATTATTGCCGACGAATTTGTTGTTTTTCCATTTTTGGGTTGCATAATGGTAATGGGAGGCGTAGTTGAGCGTCAGTGTTTCGGAACTGTTCAGCATGCCATCCTCTGATGCCTGGATTCGAACTATATTGGTTTGCCCTTCCGGATTTTGAGAAAGGTCCACCATCTGGTCATTTTTAAAGGCATAAACCCTATTGGCAACCTCAGCCAAATTGACCTTCCATACATCAGTCCCAACAAAACCCTTGATATCACCCCCGTAAGACGGCGCTTTAAAGTCCTTGTTGATGGTCACTTGGTCCTGTCTATTGATGATCATTTCATGGTGGTCGCTGAAATTGGCCATGGTAAAGTGCTTGGTGTACCATCTCAGTTCGTCAGGCTTTTGGGTAGTAAAGGCAATTGTGCCTCGGCCCCCACCAAGTTCACCTTCTAGCTTCAGGATGTTTTCTTTGGCGATGACCTTCCATTGATTGCTTTTCAAAACGACGAGAGTTGACTGAGTCGGATCGGGAGTTGGGCTGACACTATCATCTGGCTCACAGGCAGAAAAAAGAATCAAGCCGGCAAGCATTGTCAAGTGTAGAATGTGCGGGGACTTCATGAGGCGAAGAGATTTTTTTTGGTTCTTTAGAAGATAAAAGTACTCCCAAAGTAAGCTTTGAATAAATGGGCCGATCAGCCCATTTTTCAAATTACTACCGGTTTATTGATCAGTTTTTAGCGCCTATAGGTATTTGGCTAATTCTCATTTTGGTAAAAAAAAACTCCTTGAAATCAAAAGGAAAAATGGTTAGGTACTGGGCTCATTTTAAAGCTTCATCGAGCCTAGAATTGTAAGGTGTAGGAGTCCAATAGGAGCTTTTTGGTTTTATCAGTCTTGGTTTTTTTACCCGATCTCTCGTCAATTCTATACCCAATTTGTTTTATAAGTAGGGTGTGCTTCGTTGGGTCGTAATCGTAATTCGTTTTGAATTCATAGTAGCCATTTTGGTCTTTTTCACGGTTTCCAAGGTTGTTTTCTTCGGAAATCATACTCAGCATCAATTCACCCTCTTGGTAAAACTTTGTCGCAACCGAGGTTATACCCATGCCTTGATAGGGATCATCGACCTTTAGAAGTTCATAACCGTCACCTAAATTAATCATGGATAAGGCATAAGTCTTCTCACCAAATGAGCCGTGGACGGCAAAATTCCTTTTGAAGGTAGTGACATAAATGCGGTCACGTTTTATGGTGTAAGAAAAGTAGCCAAGGTTTACCCCGCATACATGACAGCTGTTTGCATTTTCAAATTTCCCCTCTTCGCTGTTGATCATGGGGGCAGTTCTGAAAATGGTGTAATAGATCTTTTCGCTTCCTCGGTCGATGATCATGGTGGTATCCACAAACGAATACAGCCTGCTATTCTCACCGAGCGGTCCGTTGAACTCATGAATGTCAGCCGGCGTGGCATTCCACATCACGGCATGGAGATCAGGATGGTAGTGGCCGTCGAGTAGGGCATTGAGTAGTTCTGTGGGAGTGTAGGAAGAAGGGTAGCCATCCGTAGTGGCTTGGAGACTGTTTGAAAAGATCAGCAAAATCAACAAACTGCTCATGAGCTTCCACATGAGATGCTTTGCGGAAATAGAGTTGGTCAGTGTTTGGTGCGAGGTGATCCTAAATGTGGTCATACAGGGGCAATCGTTTTTACTTCACCAAAGTGGACTTTTTACGCCCAAACATTCTTACCATTATTCCAATCAAAAAAAACGTGAACATCTGTCCAAAACTCGTTCGGCCATAAGAACCTTCAAATTCTCGGGTACTGTCAATGATAACCCAATCGGGGATCTTTTCACTCCTATTTTCCTTGGGTACATAGCGCACAAAAAAGGGTATGGCTTGTAATTTTTCTTCAGAAATTCGAGGATCGTTTTTAGAATAGACCTCTGAATAAGTGTGTGTTAACGTGTCTGCAACTCCGTCACGATTATAGGTAAGGACAAGCCGAACACCGTCCACATTTTTCCAGGGATTGGGGGTGACCTCAGCTGATAGAACCGATGCTTTTTCGACTACGCTTGCCTGGGCATAGGCGTCATCCCGCAAGTAGGACCGTACACCGACAATGCCGAAAATGACGCCGATTGCAATCAGTATCTTGCTTAGTATTTTCATGATTCCACCAGCACTTGTCGATTTTTGAACATCATTTGCTTCCGGTAAAATGCTGTTTAATAGCGTAATATAAGCTCGTTCCCGTGGCCAATACCCCCAATACTATGCTTCCATTCAATCCCAAAACCTCTGCAAGGGTCATCAGCATGGCTTGCCTGCCCGAATTGGTGCTGGAAATTCCTATGGGCACGCCCTGCTCGATGTCATGAGCAAATGCCACCAACAAAGCTGAAAAAATAGCAATGGCTATGACATAAAGCCAGCGAGTGAGTTTTTCCATCCTGCTTAGCTGGGATCTAGCAGACTTTTAATTTCCAAAGGCAGGTCAAAAACGCCGTCGGTTAGCTTTTCGAGGTTGTTGGTGTCTATGCCTCCATCTTCTTTTTCAGTTACACCGGTAAATGAAAACCTGCCTTTGATCCTTGAGTCGGTGATTTCATCAATGATGATCCATCCCCCTTTTACCTGACTGGCATCGGTCCACCACAAGGAACTGTTGCCATTCTCATTTACAGCATATTCTGCTCTGACCAGGTACTTCGAATCCGAATCTTCAGGTAAGATTTTGTATTCACCGCTTTTGATTTTTTTCTTGGAGTCAGTCGGAGTTATGTTGAGCACAATCATGGTGGTGTTGAGAATATCGGCGGTCGTTTGTGCCAAAATAGTGACCGAGCCATCTTCTTTCACTGTATATGCTTGTAGTACGCCTTGATCGAATTGCAAGGGTTGGCCATTCGCGACCGCATGGAAAACAGCATGATGATTTGCCTCAGATTCCCCTTGATTTTGAGCTAATAGCTGATGGGAATGACACAATGCTAAAATGAGGATGCAGATGGGAAGAAGGGATTTGATCATGAGGTTTGGCTTTAGGTACTTGGGTGTCGGGACTGTCTAGTTTTTGGCTTGGATTACCCGGGTTTGTCCATTATTTCTGTTTTAGAATAGAAAGCTGCTGTACCTGTGTGCCGGTTTTTCTGCCCTGCACAGCCATATAAATCTTACCCAGCAGGTATTTCAGTTTAACCACTTCTCCGAATTTCAAAAAATTGTCGGTCCCGACAAGTGTTTGTCCGCCCGTGGAAATTTTATAAATAGAAATGCCCTCTTTATTGTTGCCATTGTTGGCGTATCCGGTATAGTACAAGTTGCCCTGTTCGTCGAATGCTACATCGCTTTCTTCCTCGCTACCGTAACTGAGGCTGGCTCCGTCCAATACTTTTTGAAGGGTTTTGGTTTGGAAATTATAGGAAAATGAATAGTATTTCTTTGAGTCGGGGTGGTACACAAAAAGCCCCATCTGCTTACCGTCTTTGCTGTAATGCTGGTAGGTTTTGGCTGTTCCTGTGAAGTTTGGGTAATACGGCGTGTAGGGAACGGAAGCTACCAATGTGGCAGGGGTTTCCACAAAGCTGTGTTCTGGTAGATCTGTGGGTATATACTCGGCCACAATGAGCTTATTGTCTTTGGTGGTAGCAAACAAGGTACTCTTTCCAAGTTCAGTTTCGCTATACAAAGGACGGAAATTGTCGCCATTGTTGAATGTATGTGGCCCGATGGTAGCAAAGCCGCCCCATAGAAGTCGTAGCCCGGTTAAAAGGTAAGGATTAGGATTGGGGTTAAGACCAACAAACGAATAAACCATGTTGGGATAGTGGTAAATGCTCATATTACGATAGCCTAGTTCCAGGTCGTAATTTTCAAACGAACCCAAATGAGTTTGCCCAACCACACCTCCAAGGCCGGCATAACTGGCGTCTCCTGAGACATGTATATAGGTACCACCTTGCGGTCCGCTATAAGTCATCAATGCCATATAATAAAAATTGGTATAGGGCCGGAAAGCATGTACATGCAACTTTTGGCGGATTTCGCCATTTGCAGATATGAAATTCTTTAGGTCGGGATATTGTTTGGCACCCGGGGGTAATGGCACTTCCTTTTTAGTGTTGAGGTCAACACTTTTCCGGTAAAAACTTGGATAGCCATTTACACCTCCAATGGAATTTTCAATAAAAACAAAATGCAGGAGGTGATCATTTTCGATGGTCATATCGATCATTCCGTAACGTCCAAAAGTCTGCATAACCCTGGTGGTGTCCCAAACGTGTTCAAAGTCAGCGTTGTCCCGGAGTACATTTACGGGATCGTAAGCGTTTTCTGCTGGAGCTTCTATTTTGTCCTCATCATCCTGAATACAGGAGATAAAGCTCAAGAGCAGGATTGGAAGTAACTGATGAATCTTCATAGGGTAATGGGGGGCAAGGAAAGATAAATTTTGCATTAGCACTTTTAGGAGAACAAGGGAGCTCTAGCGAATTTTTATCCTGTGCTCGGTATCTTCGTCCATCAGCAAATCTCCCTGACTCGATGAGTTTTTACAATGGGCTGTTTGGCCCATTTTCTTTCCGTTTAATCGGCAGGGCTGATTATTTATTAGGATAAAAAAGTACCTGACCAAGCTTCTCGCTTATTTGAGGATTTTAAGGTGTCAGATCCAGAAAGTTGGAGAAGCCCAATCTGACAAAGTAAGAAAAGACAGTTTAGATCAACCCTTTTTCCTTTGCCTTGGCAATCAGTTCGATTCGGGTTTGGGCTTGCAGTTTTCGGTAGATGTTTTCGATATGCCGTTTGATGGTAAAAGGGGAGATAAACAGTTTTTCTGCAATTCGCTTGTTGGTCAGGCCCATGCTGAGGCATTCGAGCACCTCGTGTTCTCGGGGAGAAAGTTCAGATTGATCGGATGGGTGAGTCGGATGGGGAGGTATTGATTTTTTCAGTGCCTGGAGTGCTTTCAGCGCAATGGAAGGTGACATCACCGCGCCTCCCTGGATTGAGTCATGAATGGTTTCGTGGATTTTTTCAGGCTTGGTTTCTTTCAGAATATAGCTGTCGGCTCCGGCTTTGATGGCATTGAAAATTGACTCGTCATTGTCAAAAATGGTGATGATGACAATTTTGATTGTGGGATACTTTTCCTTGATCAGCTGGGTAGCTGTGATGCCGTCGAGTTTGGGCATCTCGATGTCCATCAAAATCAGGTCAACCGAATCATCTACCATAAGTTGATCCACTATTTCTTTTCCAGAATATGCAGTGTGGACGATCCTCAAGTCTTCGAAGGGTTCCAACTTGTCCTTCAAAGCCTGCATTGCAGGAATATTGTCCTCTACTAAGGCAAGGCGTATCATTGCAAGGGAAATTGGATGAAATAGGAGGTGCCCTCACCGGGACTGGATTCCAATATAAGGTAACCGTTCATTTGTTCTACGCGCTGCTTAACATTGCTAAGCCCAAAGGAATGACTTTTGGTTTTTTCGGGATCAAATCCGATTCCATTGTCGCGAATCTTAAGAATAAGCATGGATTCCTTTTGGATTAGGCTTAGCCAAATGTCCTTTGCATGAGCATATTTGAGGCTATTATTGATGATCTCCTGCACGATTCTAAAAAGGCTGACGGCCCATTTGGAACTTAAGGGACTGTTTCTTTCCATTTCCCAGCGGAAATGTAATTCGATATCCTCCCGGGCTTCTCCTGCCGAATTGATGAAATTTAGAATCTTATTTTTCAAATCTTCGAGTTTGATATCCTCAGAATTTAAAATCCAAAGAGCATTTTTGAGTTCTTCTATGGAGTTTTCTGAAAAATCAGCAAGGTTTCTGATTTTGGTTTTAGTCTTGGCATCAAAGTGTTCGGAGTTTCTTTTCAATCCATCTGAAACCGAAGCAATAAAGGTCAGCTGTGCGCCCAGGCTGTCATGAAGATCACGGGCAATCTCCAAGCGCTGGACTTGGATGAGCTTGTCCTTTTCATTTTTTGCCAATTCCAGCTGATGTTCAAAATCCTTGTACATCATCATACTTCTAATAGCGATCAACAAATAGACAAATAGCATGAAAATGGGCATTCCGATCAAATCCATACTCATGGTGGGTACTGCAAAGGCCTTGGTTAAAACCAAAACAAGTATCAGGAACACCAATACATTACCGGATATATACAAAATAAACTCCTTGGCCCAAGCTAGTTTTAACCTCAAAGTCGGCGAGCCGTCAGCTGAAATAGTCTTGCTTGATTTTTTTAGAAAAATCCAAGATTTAACACCGAAAATCAAGGTGAGGACTAGGGTTAGCAGATTCGTGATTTCATAAAACCAATGTTCGCCATCCTTCATTTGTTTAAAAACTACCTGCTGAGTAGTATCCTCGGCAAATGCCAAATAGATTCCGTAGCCGACGGCTAAGATGCCCGGAATCAGACTGAATAAAATGCTTTTGGATACTTCGCTTCCCAGTAATTTTTTGACATAATAGTAGATGATCGGGCCAAATGACAGGGAGAGAAAGAATATGAGATATCCAATATAGGCCATGCGGTAATTGTCCGCATAGATGGAGAAAAGATTTCCGATGCAGGTGGCAATCACCACGAAGAATATGGAGGAAAAAGCCAGCCTTACCTTCAGCTCTTCTTTCCTGTTTAGAAGCGTGGGCAGGGTAAGAAAAAGTAAAATGATACAAACCGAAATATTTAAATACAATACAAATGGCTCTCGGTAAATCATTTTCAGGAGATCAGTTAATGCGGCGAACCAAGTTGATGAGAATGCTTAAGCGGTATTTATAAATTAAGCGTATTTTTCAACTTCTTTAAAAAGCAAAGAAGGACTTTTTTCTCCATCTTTTGGATTTTCTTCAATAATGGTCGTTAGCGGGGTTTGATTTAGGGGCTTGGTTAGTTGGGTAGGTTTTCAGAATCAGAAAGGGATGGTTTAGACTATTCGCTCTCTAATATCTATTTTGGAAGTTCTCGTCACTAAACGCTGGGCTGAATCCAAAACAGATCTGCCTCGTTCTCCTTGAATTTTTCCCGATCTCCATGTGCAGCGATAGCCTCAAGTTGTTCGGCTGTTGCAGTTTTTTGAACTTCCGGGAATAGAACCCGCTCCTCGAATCGGATATGTTGTTCCAGTTCTTCCTCTATCTGTCCCAGGGTCTTTTCGGGATTTCCCCAATTGGAAAAGAGCTTTCGAAGGCGCTTGTGCTCACTTAAGGCTTGCTTGATCATCGGATCATCTTGCGCCAGAATAGGGAAAATGAGTTTTTCCTCTTCCTCAAAATGAGCTTGAAGGTAATTTTCCCAAAACCATTCACAGTAGGTTTTCATACGGTCGGCGTCAACGTCCAGTTTGAATCCCTGGCGGATTTTCCAGCTAAGCAATAACCCGTGATGATGGTCATGGCTGAGGTGACGGAGGGCAGGATGCCGTTTGAGAGGGGATTTCTTTTCCATAAGGGATTGATGGGGTTGAGTTTGACTACAAGATGGGATCTACGGTGGAAGTTCGGTAATAATTGATTTTGAAATGAAACATTTCGGCCATTCGCTCTCCTTGCCATTTGGCACGCTCGGCCTTCTCTCCGGAGAAGTTTTCATCTACAGTTTTGAAGAAAAGTTCGATCCAGCGTTCAAAGTGAGCTTTTTCCACCGGTAAATGGGCATGGGGAACAAATGGACTTCCCTGATAGGTATGTTGATCCAGGAGGACAGTTTGCCAAAACCGATACATTTTCTCCAAATGCTCCGGCCAGCGGTCTTGAATGACATTTTCAAAGATGTGTTTCAACAGGTCGTCCTCTCGGACTTTACCGTAAAATTGATCGACCAAAATCCGGATATCGCTCAGGTCGAGAATGTCTGATTTATTCATTAGAAGAAGGATTGGTAGTGGTCAGGATTCCAGTACATGATGAAGTAAAAGAGTGCAAATCCCACAAAGGAGATTAAGGTAGCCCAGACCCAGGCTGGGATTCCTTTGGGAGTTTCCGAACCGCGAATCAAGAAGAAGTCATTCCGCTCGCTCCCGTAGGAATTGATGGTGACGGGAACTTGGTCAGTCACCACGTCTCCTTCCTGAAGGCCGACCACAGAGATGGATGGCCCGTTTCTTACCTCAAAGGGAACTGTTTTCACCCCTTCTTTTCCTGTGGTGGATTGGGCTACGATGCGAAGCTGATGCTTGCCGTCGGGAATCTTGGTGGTGTCCAGGACAAACTTGACTGGTGGACTGAATTCAGCAAATGGTACAGGATCTTCATCGAGAAATACCCTGATTTTTCGATTGTCATTCATAGTTCTGGACTGGATTTGAGAATCATGTTTTTGATGTGTTCAGGGCTTCTTTCACCGGGTTTCAGAAGGTATTTGACACTATAAATAAGAGTGAAAAGTACCATGAGTACCGCCCCTCCGATGATGTAATACTCCGAATCGGCCTGTGGCCCAGTGCCATGACTGATGTCTTGGAGCAATTCAGGCTGGTTTCTTTTGCATACCTCACAGGCAATGGCCTGAACGACCGAAGCAAAGAAAACCAATGGAACTAGGTGGAACTTCCTCATGGTTTCCAATAATTGTTTGCCATGGCAATGGTTTGGAATTCGATGGCGATCACCTGGGCTGAGGCAATCAGCTGGGCAGTGTCTTCGGCGTAGTCAGCGCGGAGTTTTTTGCGGATTTCGGGATCGGTTTGGATGGAGCCGATAGATTTACGGGCAAGTTTTATGGCTAATTCTCTGCCTTCCTGTGGAGTGGCTGTGATGAGTGATGGGAGATAGATTTCTGAGGATTGCATGGGATTAGGATTATTGGTTTTGGATAAATTTTCGGATTTCGGCGACTTGCTCGGGAGTGACAGCAGGGGCTTTATTTCCCCAACTTTCGCGCTCATGGGTCGCAATAGCGGCGATTTCTTCGTCAGTAAGCAGGTCAGAAAATCCCGGCATAGCACCAAACTCAGGTCTGGCATCGTATCCGGAAAGAATGATCTGCACCAGAATATTGGGATCGGGATCGTTGACGATTTTGCTGCCTGCGAGGGGTGGAAATGCTCCTGTGATTCCCTCTCCACTGGGCTGATGACAGGCCGAGCAGGTTTCGGTGTATAGTTGAAGCCCGTCTAATCCCAAGGAAGTGTCTGCCTGTTGCTCCCCGGATTTTTTTCGGGTCGAGGGAATGAAGTCCGGGCTCGGTTCAGCACCCAGATCGGTTTGGACCAGAGACTGAAGGTAGGAGACTAGCTCCAAGGCTTCTGGTTTTGCCACCAACTTGTGGTCGGGGTTTCGAAGGAGCTCCTTGGGTATTGGTACCACTACCTCTTTTTGGGTGACCATGGCCGAAGATTTTTCTTCAAAAAGCCAAGGATATCCCGGCATCACGGATTCTTTGACCACGATTCGCGGGTTGTAGAGATGCAGGAGGTGCCATTCCTTGCCTGGTTGTCTTTTGCCCACTTCGGTCAAGTCCGGTCCTGTTCGTTCGCTTCCAAGCAAGGAAGGCGACTGTCGCCAAAAGTCCAGCCGCTGTTTGCTGTAATAGTAGTCTGAGGCCAAGGACGGCCGCTTACCCCACACTTGATCCATTTCGATATTTCGCACCTGTTGGGTGTGGCAGGCCATGCAGTTTTCCGAGACATAGACTTGCAGGCCTTTGAGTTCTTCCGAGCTCATTTCCTTCATTCCTGGCAGGGGCTTCACTTCCTGAAGTTGGAGCGCAGGAAATACCGCGATGATTGTGCTGAGCAAAGCAAAACCCAAAAATGCGGTTAGGACGAGTAGTTTGTGATTTTTATGAAAGTCAAACATGAGGCACGGAATTATGAGTGAGCGGGGGAAATGGCTGGCGAAACCTGAGCAGGGGCTATTTTTTCAGCCCGGGTCATTTCCAGGAAGTTGTAGGCAAAGACCAAATGCGAGACAAACATCAGGGAGCCACCGATTGCTCTCCATACCCAATAGGGCTGCATCAAGACGACTGAATTGATAAAGGATTCGCCCTCAATCCAGCTCAATCCTCGGAGTGTTCCTCCGGCCATCAGCGAGATCATGTAAGCAAAAAGTCCCACGAAGGCCAGCCAAAAATGAATTCCTACCCCCAAAGCGGGTGGCTCTTTGCCAGTTACCTTAGGTAAAATGGCGTAAACGCAAGCCCAGAGGATAAAGGTAATGATCCCGTACATCGTCATGTGGGAGTGGGCCACGTTGAAATCCGTAAAGTGCCAGATAAAGTTGGTCAGTCGGAAAGCTTGCAGGCTTCCTTGGGTCGATCCTACAAAGTAGAATACAACACCTACCAAAAAGAAAGGCAAAACATAGCTTTTGGAAATTGCACTCCAGCTGCCCTTCATGGTCATTAGAAAGTTTGTGGTACCCGATAAAACCGGAATGAACATTCCCGCACTGAATACGATGGCCACAGTCTGTAGCCACCAAGGGAGCGGACTGAATACAAAATGATGCGTCCCGATCAGGGTATAAAAGAGCATTTGTGTCCAAAAGGCCAAAACTCCCAATGAATAAGAGTAAATCGGTTTGTTGAGAGAAGTGGGGAGGTAATAGTAAATTAGCCCAAGGGTAAAAGTCATAAACCACATCCCTACGCCCTGATGCATGTAATAGCCCTGGATGACTGTTTCTCCAAGTCCGTCCTGAAAGGTGGGTAAATATCCAATGACCACAAGGGTAATCGTCCAGATAAGACCTCCCAGCAAGTACCAGTTGGAAATGTAGATTTCAGAGATTTTTCGGCTGGCGACTGTTTGATAGAAGTTGTAAAAAGTCAGGATCAAGCCTAAAGCAAACAATAAGGCTACCGGCCAAATGTATTCCCGGTATTCTCCTCCGCCATTATTCACACCATTCATCAGGAGAAAATTACCAAGGACTACGGCCGAGTTCATCAGGTACCAGGCTGCTTTGGCTAGTGAATAAGAAAATATTCGGGTGTTGGACGTTCTGGAAATGACAAAGTAGCCCAGCCCTACCATCGCCATGGAAGCCCAGCCCCAAAATACCGTATTGGTATGGACCGGTCGGAGCCTTCCAAAGGAAAGCCAGGGACTTTGATCCATTTCAGGCCAGATGAATTTCATGCCCACATACTGGCCGACCAAAGTGCCAAAGACCAACCAAAAAACAGCTGCTCCGAGGTACCATACCATCAGGTTTCTCAAAGATTGGGGAGTGTCCAGTCTAAGAGTTTCCCGTTTCTTTTCATCAACAAGCGGATTTTCAGGGTCCTGTGTGATTTTGGCAATCAATCCCCGTTGATCTTTCGAAATTTCCGAGCCAGAAAGTTCCGATCCGGTGAGTCGGTATTTTTTGGCAGCTTTTCGATTTTCCAAAACCCAATCCAAATCTTCCACATCCCAATTGACCAGTTCGGATTTGATCTCCTCCTTGTCCCGAAGCCGGGATCTGTTTTGCAGACCTTGGATGAAAGCGGAAAGTCTTGCCCCGATGATCAGGATGGCCACAAATGAGATAATAGCAATCAAAAGGGCGGTGCCGATGATTCCCGGGCTCGACCACCACTGATCGATCTTAGGATTGGGTACGGTTTGGGCAATGGCTTCTCTGAAAAAAAAGAAAAATGCCATTGCAGAAAGGATAGTGCGCTTCAGTTGATGATTGATACTCATGATTTAATCTTTGATAGTTTCATCTGTTTATAATTTGATTTTTAATGGTCAGATGGAATGCCCTTGATAATCATCCCCCTGTGTGAGAAGCTTTTTCTCATGGGCATTTCATCTGTATTTTCGATAAATTTGTCGGAAATAGATTCAAAAAAAGGAGGCTATCGGATCAGGATAGTTTTTCCTGATTTGATTCCATTGGCGAGTTCCAGCAGGCTGGTAGATTCCAGTGCTTTTTTCAGTTCGGATCGGATTTTTACAAATTTGGAATGCATAGGGCAGGGCTCTAAGGCATTACATTCGGCCAGCCCCAGACCACAACCCAAGAAGATGGAGTCTCCGTCTATGGCCGACACGATTTGAATTACTTTGATGGATTCCATTTTTTCGGGGTGGATGAAGAAACCTCCGTAGGGTCCTTTTAGGGATTCGATCAAACCGCTTTTTACCAAATCGCTGAGGATCTTTGCGGTAAAAGCTTCCGGTGAACCGACTTTTTCTACGATGTCGCCGATTTTTACCCGGTCTCCTTTCAGAGACTGGGTGGCCACATAAATCATGGCTTTGATACCGTATTCGCAGGCTTTGGAAAACATCACTTTTTTTTGATTAGGTCAAAAGTATGACAAAAATCATTTCCGACAAATTTATCGAAAATAAGTGAACGGATCTTACAGGCTATTTTGCTTTTGGGCCTCTCTGATTTTTTTGGGAAATATTGAGCCTGAGAATAAAAATCTAATTTAATTCTATCAGTAAAATTGATGGAAGTTGTTTCCCGCGTAGTTGAGAACTTTCGGCTAAAGTTTGATCTAAGATTTGATTGAATTGGCGATCAGTCCATTCTTCTTCATTTTTTATCACTTTAAGCAAGTGTTGATCCTTTTTTTCTTCCTTGTAATGGATCCATTCTGGAAAAAGTCTGATTAGGGGATAGACCAAAAATCCATTCATGTGGTTTACAGCTTATCCAAAATTTCCCGAATCAATCGCTCCCTATCCAGTTCCTTTTTTCTCTTTGTCCGTAGGCTTTCGATATAAAGTATCCAAATCCCCCAAGCAACCGCGAAAAGCGGAAAAGGATTTTCTGCTCCCAATGCGCCAATCATGGCGATAAAGCTGGTGAAAATAGTTCCTGAAAATTTGATGGTTAGCTACATAAGATAATCGTTTGATAATCAATACAATCCTTTACGGTTTTGAATCAAATTAGGGTAACTTATTTATGCAAAAATGTACTTATATAAATGTATCTATGATTTGTTTTTGGACTTAAAGTATTTGGTTCAAAGAGATTTTAATTTTTCCAATTGAGTAGGGGGGTCGGGTTAAATGAGTTAATTACAGTTAAGGGATTTATTTTGTAGCTTTTACAATACAAAGTCACGTAATCTATTGATTTAATGCTGGAACCACTATTTATAGTCACCCTATTTCTGGTTTTTGGATTTGTACTTTCCTTGATCCAAGATTCACATTTAAAAAAGCCATTTCTTTCAAAGAAGGAGTTTAGACTGATTAGCCTTGGTTCCTTTAGCTTTTTTCTTTTGGGGTCTTTTGCGGCATTGAAGTTTCTTTTTGGATTCTAAACCCAATCGCAATTCGTACCAATCGTACCAATCGTACACTTCGTACCGTACGAAGTGCTCGAGGCTTGAAAATCGATAAGAGTCAATTGAGTTTCCGGCACAACTGATCTCAGGATTTTATCAATTACAGGTTGGACAGAATTCCCCTAAGACTTTCCAAAAAAAACTGAGTGATTATTATGAAAGATATATCGGTACGATACCTTGGAGCATTAATTCAAAAATCAGACAGTTTCGCTACTAAATTCGCTACTAATTCTAATAAATAAACCCTAACTCTCAATATTTCAGATAGTTAGGGTTTTAACTTGCAGAGGAGGAGGGATTCGAACCCCCGGTACCTCTCGGTACAACGGTTTTCAAGACCGCCGCGATCGACCACTCTGCCACTCCTCTGTGTTGTAATCTCTCTTTTCGAGTGTGCAAAAGTAAGCGTATTCTGATTTTATCCAAAACACTTCTTCGCTTTTTCTTTTAAGTCCTTGATTTATTTTAATTTATTTTTCAAGCTCTGTACCAGCAGATAGCACTTTTCTTCTTCTTGAACGCTCTTTCGCTTTTTCTTCTGCCAAATCCAAACTGACATTCACCTCAAAACATACCAAAACGATCAAGGAAGTGATGTACAACCAAAACATTAATGCAATCAGGGTTCCGATCGATCCATAGAGCTTATTGTAACTGGCGAAATTTTCCAGATAAAATATAAATCCATAGAACCCTAACGTGATCAAAAGTCCCGCTAGCTTGGCTCCAATCGAAGAAAAATGCCACTTATCATGCACCGCTGGCGCAAAACGGAAAATGAAAGCCGAGGTGATAAAGAATACCGCAAGTAAAATGAAAAACTTCAGTGTGTTAAATAGGAATATTAAGAAACTATTGTTGAATACGTGAAGATCATTTAGTCTCCCGATAAGTAAATTACCAAAAATCATGACCGTGCTTGCCGCAATTATGGTCGTAACCAGTGCAAATACAATACTGATCGCAATCCATCGGGTTCCGAGAAATCCTCTTGTCTCCTTGGTTTTATAGACTGAGTTGAACGAGTCTATCATTTGGACGACCCCCTGGCTGGATGCAAAAAGCGCAAAGAAAAAACCAAAGGAAAGCAAACTCTGTCGCGGCTTGGATACGATATCCATCAAGGTCGTCTGTAGATTGATATATATCCCCTCAGGGACAATGCTCTTTACAAATGCCAGGATATTTTCGGTAGTCACCAATGGAAAAAGATCCTGTAAGTAGGGGATGAGGTTGAGCAAAAACAACAGAAGTGGAAATAGGGCTAGCGTATAGCTGAACGCCATGGCGGAGGCGCGTTCGTTGATGTCGTCTTTTTTCAGCTGCTGGATAAATATCCGCATGACATCATATAGATTTTTTTCAGGGCTTCCGAAGTGGATCTTTTTGAGGCGCCTGGCCTTAAGTTGGAGTCGTAATCGCCACTTGAAGATTTTCTCTTTAATCACCGTCACTGTTGATTTTTAAAAATAAGGCTTTAATAAAGCTAACAAATTTCCCGGTGGACGGGTCGGCTGATGCGTGTCTTTTTTCAAAAATGCCAAAGTAGTCCAGCCTTGAGTGATGACTTCGTTTTGCTCATTTACCACTTCATAGTCAAACCGAATTCGGACTCCAGGTAGCTCAGGAATCCGTGTTTTGATGGTAAGAATCTCATCGTATTTTCCAGGCTTCAGGTAGCGAAATTGACTTTCCAAAACAGGCATCATCACTCCGTTTTCTTCCATTTCCTTATAAGAAAAACCGGCAGACCGCATTGCCTCTACCCGGGCTACCTCAAAGTACATGGCATAATTTCCATAGTACACATAGCCCATTTGGTCGGTTTCTGCATAGCGAACGCGGATTTGAGTCTCAGCTTGGAACATACTAGAAGATTTTGGCTGCGTTGAGGGCTGCTTGATATCGCCTTGCATTGTTAATGTGCTCGTTGTAGGTCACTGCAAATGCATGGTAGCCCGAGAAATCCTCCTTGGCACAAAAATACATGTATTGATGCTCCTCGGCATTCAGGACGGCATTGAGCGAGTTGATATCGGGAAGGTTAATCGGGCCAGGAGGCAGTCCTGTATATTTGTAAGTGTTATAGGGGCTTTCGATTTCCTTGTGGATGTTTAAGATTCGCTTGAGTGTAAAATCTCCCGTGGCATAGACTAAGGTGGGGTCTGCCTGCAGCGCCATTCCTATTTTCATTCGATTGAGATAAACCCCGGCAATTTTCGGCCGTTCATCTGACTTTTGACTTTCGGCCTGTACGATCGAGGCCAGCGTGCTCACTTCTTTTTGGGTTAGGCCAAGGTTTTGGGCTTTTTGCTTTCGCTCCTCGGTCCAAAAGGACTGGTATTCCCGATACATCCGGTCAAAAAGTCCCTCTGCACTCGTATTCCACCAAAGTTCGTAGGTGTTGGGGATAAACATGCTCATAATGGTCTCCTCTTCAAAATCGAACTTCCGGATATAGACCGAGTCCTGTAGTAATCCTAGAAATTCCTCTTGGGTAACCTCCAGATTAGCTGTGATTTTTTCTGCCAAGTCCTCTTTGGTTCGCACGTTGTTAAAGGTGATTTTGACTGGAACTTGCGCCCCCGACCTGAGCAATCTTACCAATTGAAGGTTATTCATTTTGGGGTCGATCTTGTACAGTCCAGGCTTTACAGCTTCTTGATAGCCAAGGGTTTTAGCTACAAATCCAAAGCTGAGCGCATCGTTGATGACTTTGTCTTCATACAACCTGTCTACTACATTTTTGAAAACCGAGTTGGTTGGGATTTTTAGCAGATAGGGCTGATCCCGATCGACCAGAGTGTTTGGACTGAAGAAAACCTGATAAAAGTAAAAGGTCATCGAAATGGCCAAGACTGAGCCTGCGATCAGGGCTACGAGCAATATTTTTTTGCGCTTCTCGAGTTGCATAGGGAGCAAAAATAGAAATAAAATACTGGGTGAAACAGTCGGCTAAAGCCAAGAAAGAGATTTGATACTGGGAATTAACGATTTTTATCGGCTCTTGATCAATCAAGTTTTCTTGAAATTTCAGGGATCGTTTCACCTGGGTGATTCCTTGTTTTTCTAATTTATTCAGTAGCTTACGTGAGTTGTTCAATAAGATTTGTGTTTGACTTGGTGAAATTGAGAAAATGAAGAATCTTTTTTGTGTGATTACCAGTTTGGTGATTTTCGTTGCTTGTACTAGTAAGGAGACTCCGGAGGAGGTTTTCAAGGCTTCAAGGTCTAAAATTCTCGACCCTCAGGGTATTTCCTTCAGTCAAAAAATGCACTGGGAAAATCCAGCTCTAGGAGAAGTGGATACCATGATTTACCAAACCGAATTTCAAAAAGATTCTAACTCGATTTTGGGCTACCAGTTTAACGGAAAAAGAGACGGGCAGGCCTACTGGTACGATGGAGAAAATACCTTTCAGGTTAATCACAAAGACAGCACATTTACTCTCGAGGAACCAGTCTTGGAGCGTATCCAGTTTAATTCGTATCGCACGTTTAGTCCGATAGCTTTAATGCAAAAAGACCCCTGGAAATACAAGCAGGACACTGCTGTCAACGGGAAATCCTTGAAGGAATACAGTTGGATCGAGATGGATACGGTGATCTCGGATAAGAAAGTATTCCTGGAAAATCACCTTTTCATCAATCCCGCCAATTATTTGCCTGAAATACTTTCTCGGAGACTTTATCATGACCATGTGCGGTCTCAGTTGATTGAGGTATTTTTTTCAGAATATCAATTTAGTGACTCCAGGAAGGAGATAGCGCTGAAAGTGCCTCAAGGTTACATCACACCAGCGGAAGTTGAGCTTGACCCAAATCGCAACTTGCTTTCTTTGGGATCCAAAGCGCCCGATTTCAAATTGATGGATATGGAAGGAAATCAAGTGGAGTTGGCCCAGCTAAGAGGAAAAAAGGTGCTGCTTGACTTTTCGATGATCAACTGCGGCTGGTGCAAAATAGCCTTGGATGAGTTTAAAAAGCCTGGGTTTGAATTTGCCGAAAATCTAATTGCACTTTATATCAATCCGGTGGATGAGGCAGAAAAAATGAAAAAGTATATCACGCGAAACCCCATCCCTTTTCCGGTCTTAATTAATGCGAAATCTGTAGGTGAGGCTTATGGTATCCGCGGATATCCGACGTTTTACCTCATCGATGAGCAAGGAAAAATCAAGGATATTGTAGTTGGGTTCAGTGATGAAGCGATACTAAAATGGAAAAAAAGAGCGAGATGATTTTCTCTTTCTGGCAGATCAATTTTTAATGTGCGATTTTAAAATGATGGCGTTGTACCTTGGACGTTATTTGATCGATTAATTGCAATGAAAATCATCCCCGTCACCTGCGCTATTATTTTCTTTGAGGGAAAAGTCCTTGCTACTCAGCGGTCTGAAAAAATGGATTTGCCTGGCAAGTGGGAATTTCCTGGAGGAAAAGTGGAGCAGGGCGAAACCCCCGAAGAATGTCTCAAAAGAGAAATTTTGGAAGAGCTTGCCATTGAAATCGAAATTTCTGAGCAGTTGACTCCGGTCGAATTCAGTTACGTGCAAAAGGCCATTCGACTAATTCCATTCGCAGCTTGGTGGAAAGCAGGTCAAATTCACCCTTCTGAACACGCCCAATATGCCTGGGTCGAAAAAAAAGACCTTTTTTCTTTGAATTGGGCACCCGCAGATCTCCCGATTGTGCACGAATTACAAGAAAAATGGGTTAAGCTTGTATCATCAAATCCAAGCTGAGTCATGGCGGAATTTATACGGCTTTACGAAGAAAATCCTGATCCCAAGCGGGTGAGGCATATAGTAGAAGTCCTTCGAAACGGGGGAGTTATCATATATCCGACTGATACAGTTTATGGCCTAGGCTGTGATATCACCAACCAAAAAGCGGTCGAGAAAATCTGCCGAATCAAAGGAATCAACCCCAAAAAACACAACTTTTCTTTTGTCTGCTCGGACTTGAGTAATATCTCACAGTACACCCGGGTGATCACCAAGCCAGTGTTCAAAATGATGAAAAAGGGCCTTCCCGGGCCGTTTACTTTTATTTTGGAAGCCAGTTCCCATGTACCCAAAATTCTTCACTCCAATAAGAAAACGGTAGGTATCCGAGTTCCAAATCATGGGATTCCCCGTGCTATTGTAGATGAACTCGGTCAGCCGATTCTATCTACATCGATCTATGATGAGGATGAAATACTGGAGTACAGCACAGATCCAGAGTTGATTTTTGAAAAATACCAGAATCAGGTAGATATCGTCATTGATGGTGGATATGGGTCTAATATCCCCTCTACTATTTTGGATTGTACGGGAGATGAGGTCGTACTCATTAGGGAAGGTCTTGGCCAACTTGAAGAAATCTTGTAATCTCGAAATTACCTCCACCATCACCAATCTGAATTAATTTGCAAGTCGCAATTGACCTTCATTACCTGCCAAGTTTGGAGTTTTTTACGGCCATAGCAGAGGCTGACGAACTCTTAATTTTTCCTCAGGATACCTATCAGCGACAGTCTTATCTTAACCGAACTCGAATTAGACTGGCCAACAAAGTCGAGACCCTGAGTATTCCCATCCAAGGTCGCCGACCGAGAGTGCCGATGTCACAAGTCCGGATAGATAATTCCCAAAAATGGCAAGCCATTCACCTTCGAGGTATCCAAAGTGCCTATGGGAAAGCCCCCTTTTTCGAATTCTTATTTCCTTATTTCCAAAGTTTTTGGGAAAAAGAACAGGATAGTCTTTATCAGCTCAATCTGCATCTCCTGACAATCTGTCTTAAGCTTTTGAAAATGCCTGTCAGGCTTTCCGAGTGGAGTGAAAAGGATCTGCCGGATGATATTTTAGACATAAGAGGCCAAATCAAGCCGCAAAGGCCCTTTTCGGATCGATATTACTATCGGCCACATCCTTATCCTCAGCTTTTTGGCTTAGACTTTGAGCCCAACCTGAGCATTCTGGACCTGCTCTTTTGTATGGGACCAGAGTCAGGCCGAGTTTTGAAGCTTTCCCAAAAAATAAGCGAACAATAAGTCCAGGGATTGTGTTTTTAAAACAATTTCGGTAACATAGATTCATATTTACCAGCTATACAGAAAGGAATTAAATGGAAGCAAAATTTTCAAATAGAGTCAAAGAG
>VFQO010001114.1_pt1 | contig 22615 bp, 15 predicted proteins | sample 3512331 | NCBI WGS metagenome assembly VFQO01 (sample SAMN10412371, study PRJNA504923) | tailings metagenome | isolation source: Replicate 3 from Balatoc abandoned mine | place: Philippines: Itogon, Benguet | collected 2017-08-28 | reverse complement strand
AACTTCAGCAGCTTTACATTTAACCATTGAAAGTTCTTCTGTCAATTTTTGATTTTCAGTTACAACATCAGTAACTTTACATTTAACCATTGAAAGTTCATCAGTCAATCTTTGATTTTCAGCTACGACTTCAGCAGCTTTACATTTAACCATTGAAAGTTCTTCTGTCAATTTTTGATTTTCAGTTACAACATCAGTAACTTTACATTTAACCATTGAAAGTTCATCAGTCAATCTTTGATTTTCAGCTACGACTTCAGCAGCTTTACATTTAACCATTGAAAGTTCTTCTGTCAATTTTTGATTTTCAGTTACAACATCAGTAACTTTACATTTAACCATTGAAAGTTCATCGTTCAATCTTTGATTTTCAACGTCAACTTCAGCAGCTTTACACTTAACCATTGAAAGTTTTTCTGTCAATTTTTGATTTTCAGCTACAACTTCGGTAACTTTACATTTAAGCATTGAAAGTTCATCGTTCAATCTTTGATTTTCAGCTACAACTTCGGTAATTTTACATTTAACCATTGAAATTTCTTCTGTCAATTTTTGATTTTCAGCTACGACTTCAGCAGCTTTACATTTAACCATTGAAAGTTCATCTGTCAATTTTTGATTTTCACTTGATTTATCATTTAGGAGTTTATTTAAAGATTCAAGTTCAGTTTCTCTCTTTCTTACTTCTTGATGTAAATCTTTAATTTCATTTTCATTGCGGATTATAGTTTCTTCATGTTCATATATATTTTCAAGTTCCTTCTTCATATCAACATAAGTGTCAAGAATATCATATACACTTTCAAGTTCAAAATCACTTGAAATATTCTTTACCTTACATGATAAATCTTCTGAGAATCTATGAAGTTTAGATGAACGAATTAATAAATCCTCATATTGAATATTCTTTTCAGAAATTACAGTCTTGAGTTCATAAATTTCATCTTCAAGATTCGTTTTCTCAGTTGTCAAATCATTGACTTTATTTTGAAGCATTTGTCCTAAAGAAGAAAGTTCACGAATGATTTCTGCATTTTCAACAGCGTCTTGTAATTTATCATTATCATCATGACTTGCAATGATTTGTTTGAGATCAATGATTTGGTTACTCATTGCGGTAAACTTTTCAGAAAGAATCTTATTCTCATTTCTTAACTCACGGTTTGCTTCAACCTCAGATTCAAGAATATGAATTCTGGCATGTAAGTTTTCATGAGTTTGTTTATGAGTTTGTTCATGAGTTTCTAATTTAGATAGAAGTTCATCTTCAATTTTCTTTTGTACTTCAAGTTTAGATGAGAGTTCACTTTCAATCTTCTTTTGTACTTCAAGTTTAGATAGAAGTTCTGATACATTTTCCTTTTCAGTTTCTAATAAATGAGAATACTTTTCTCTTTCTTCAGAAAGAATTTGTTGATGTTTAATCATCAAATGATCGACAACATTCAAGTGTTTAGAATCAAGATTACATAAGTCTTGTTTAGATCTTTCAAGTTCGATTTCAGCATGTTCAAGTCTTCTTTCAAGAGATTGAATATGAGATCTTAATTTCAAGTTTTGTTGAACAAGTTCACCATGTTCAAGATTTTCGATTTCAATAATATCATGAGCTTCGTAATTTTCATCTTCAAGCTCACGCAATTTAGAAGTAGTTTCATTGGCGTATTTCTTCAAAGATTCATGTAAATGTTCTAATTTATCATGAGATTGCTTAAGTTCAGAATATGAAGATTCAACTTCTTGAAATTTTGTTTTGAGTTCAACAATTTGTCTATCAGATGAATTAATTCTTTCATCATATAATTCTTTGTTAGTATCAAATAGATGTTTAAGATCTTGATTTTCTTGTTTCAATCTTGATACCAAAGATTCAAGATCTTGAAGTTGAATAGATTTTTGTTCAAGTTCAAGATCCTTACTGGAAATCTCACGTTCATGCTTTTCATCTTCTTCAGTCAACATGTTAACTGTACGTTCAAGTACACTTGCAAGAACGCTTCTCTCATCATCGAGATTATCAAGTTCATTATTTAAAATATCAACTTCAGCTTGTCTTGTTTTGTTAATCTTAGTTAAGGAATCAATTGTTAATTTTGATTGTTCAAGATCGTCATCTGCAATTTTCAATGCAATCTTAATCTTCTCAGCTATTTCAGACATACTCTTTGAAGAAGATTCAGATTCAGTTGAAGAAAGAACATTTGAAAGCTTGTCAATCAAATCCTTAGAATCACGATGATTTTTGACATGATCGATCAAAGTTTTATCGAGACTTTCAACTTGCAATTTTAAAAGACGAAGTTCATTCTCTTTCTTCTTAATTTCAGATTTCATCTTCTCAGATTCTCTGACATATTTTTGTTCTTCTTGAATTAGAAGCTCAATTGAGTTCATTTCAACATCATTGATTCCAATAAGTGCAGAATTTCTTGTTTGAAGATCAGAGATTCTTTGTTGATATTCTTGACGTTTTTCATCGAATTTTTTAACTTCACTTTCGATTTTTTCATTTAACGATTCCAAATTTGATAGAATCTTTTCTTTCTGTTCATTTACACTGTTATATTTACTAATAATTTGGTCGAAATAACGAGCATTCTTTGTAAGAGTTCCAAAATCTGTCACATCGACGTAGCAATCTTCGGGTAAATCTCGTTTAGATCTTTCGGATAATGAAAAATAACTGCGTGCAGATATAACTGAACCTTTTTCGAGAATAGAAGTTTCGGAAATTCTAGCATCATTTTCGAGACCAAACTCTTCAACGTGCTTAAATTTATTTATTTCAGAACCAGGAGCATAAACTGAACCACTTTCGATGTAAGATGAAGGAAAAACAATGATTTTTTCACCCAATTTTACAGTTCTAATTATAAGAATTTGCTGATGCATTTTTTAAAGAGATTTTTCTTTAAGGAAATTCATTTTAATTCTAAAATTTCGTATATTCTTGAAAAAATTATATGGTTTATTAACATAGATTTAATTATTGGTATAAATTTAATTATTAACCTAATTTGGTTAATTCTATTATTTCTATTTTATTCATTTATTTCTATTTTATTTATTTAATTTCTAAGAATTTATTGGCGAGCAAGTAATTCTTCGACTTGTTGGACCAATTGGACGACCTTCAACTTCAAACCACGAGCATCGTATCTTGGAAGAGCGACTTGATTATTGTTATTTAAAGTGTAAGGAAAGGTCAAATCAGTGTCCAATTCACTATCATCATCATGAACAGCAAAATTATTCGACAAAGACAAGATAGGACCAACAGTAACACCACCATTGAATTCAATTCCGGAAGGGAATGAACTTTCAACTGCAAGTTCAGAACCAGCTCTCAAGATAGAATCCTTAACAAGATTGTGAGAATCTTCACGAACAATGTGATCTGCAGTTAAAACAACATCGCTACTCAAAGTGACACCCTTTGGCAAACCTTGTCCACCACGAACAGAAAGATCACCTGCAAGTTTATGTCCCTTCAGTAAAATCATACCATTTTGAAGAGTAAAAGCAGGGTAGTTATCAATCTCGACAGCAACAGTGAAATCTTGCTTAACTTGAACAGGAGTTCCCAATCTAACAGCTCCACTGGTCATCAACTTAGTTCCAGCAGGAAGCTCAAGTGCAGACTTCAAAGGGTAGGTACCAGAAACTGCAACATCTTGATCAACTGCAAGTTTAATTTTGTGTGACAAAATGTGACCAGAAGGAAGTTTCAAGCTAGCAGTAGGTGCAAGAATTCCATTAACATAATCAGCTGTAGTTCTAACATTCAACTTGATTGGTTTATTCAAAGTTTGATGAAGAGCGGTGAAACTAAATGGAGAAGACATAACAAACTTGGCAGGAGTAGGTCTGTTAGGAGCCCATTGAACAGTGTTACTTCCTTCGACTTGGTAAGGATTTTCCAATTCAAGATCATTAATAAGAGTAAATCTCTCACCAGCTCTCATATGTTGAATCCAAGAAGAATCGAAAGACGACATCTTGATAACCAAATCGGAAGTCAAAGTTGCAGAAGTCAACAAACGGATGACACCGGTGGTAGCAGAACCTGCAGTCAAAGTAACATCATTAGCTGCTGGACTGTTTCCGAAAGCATCTGCGGAGTACTCACCTTCATTGAAGGTCATGTCACCTGACAAAGTTCCGGAAGTGGTACCGGTTTGATTAGCATTAGTTCCAATACCAGTAGTTCGTCCAGATACAGCCTTAGAGAGAATAGAACCAACTGGAATAACAAAGCCACTAACCAAAGTAGAACCACCCTTGATTACCAAGTAATTTTCACCGGAATTTTCAAACTTAGCAAAAGTACTTGGATTTGAGTTAGTAGCAGCATCATATACAGGTCCAGCTTGAGTGGAAGGATCAAACTTAGGAAGCTTAGCACCTTCTCTGAAGGAAACACCGACAGGTAAGACTGAACCAGCGGCGAAAGAATGACCAGCTGGAACTTGAACTGGAACAGTGAAGTTAGAACCTTCTTCGATTTCAGTTCCAATAGGAAGAGTAACAGTGCCTTCCAAAACGGATTGAGCAGGAATTACACCCTTAGGTTCAAATCCCAAATCTCCACTAAGTTGAGCAGCTCCAGAAAAATGAGTGTCCTTTTCAAGAACTTGACCAGCTTTGAATGTAACACCCATGGAGTTCAAAATCTTGACAGGAGCTGGAAGAGTGTTACCAGAAGTGATATAGAATCCAATAGGAAGAGTGAAAGGAGCCTTCAAAACAGCACCTTGTTCAAAAGAAGTTACAGGTGAATCAGCGCTAGCCTTAACTTGATGGGGACCAACGATTTCGAATTTATCATTAACAACAGAACCAGCATTAATATTGACATCACCATCAACAAGGGCACCTTGAAGAGATGTAGATCCCTTCTTCAAGAGAGATCCCCTCTTCAAAAGAGATTTCTTTGCAAGATTAATTTCAGCATCAAGGCGAGTGTCAGATTTCAATGTTAACTTAGAATTAAGAGAACTTCCAGGTTGAAAGTTAATATCACCAAGATTCAAGTCACCATGAGTTCTCATTCCAATATTCAAAAGTTGAAAATGAGAAGAACTCAAACCTGCAGGGACACGGACACGTTCAGCAAGAGGAACAAACCCTTTAAGTTCAGTACCTCCAGTAATAGTGCCACTAACATCATAACCACCTTGCAAGATAAAACCAGGTTCAGCACGGACACGGCCAAGTTGCAATCTGTTGGTCTCACGAATAACGTCGGTGTTACCAACAGCATCGGTAATACTAGAACCAGCAGGGACTACATGTCCAGGTGGTAAATAAGAACCTTCATCAAGAGTGAAGGAGTTTTCAGAAACAGTTCCACGAGGAAGAATAATATAATATCTTGGGTTTCTGCCGTGCTTGTAGCAAGCACTCATTGATGAGAGATCAACGCCACCACCACCAACAACATATTCACCAACCTTTACCAAAAGATTTTCCATGGTAGTGGAACCAGATGGGAATTTAACACCAGTTGCATCAATAGACTTAACAATGGAGTAATTAGAAGGGTTAACAACAAAATCTTTAACTAATTTTCTATTTGGATCAACAACATCCTTCATATCAGAAAGCTTAACCAACTTTCCAGTGGAAGGATCCTCGAAGGTAGAGTCATCAGGTGCATCGGTACCAGCAAGCAAGACGAATGGTTCATAATCAGTTCCACAAGGAGGAATTTGGACAATAACTGGCCAGTAACCATAATCATTAGCTGAAACCATTACTGTTGCAGGTGTTGCAGGTGTTGTATCTGTAATATTTGCAATAGTTCCTGTTAGAGCCACAGTTGAACCTGTAGTATAACCATAATGGGTAGTAGTAACACCATCAGTTGTAGTTACATCAGCACTAATTCTACCCTGAATAGTAAGGTCGTCATCACCAATTTTTACATTACCAAGTTGCAATTGATCACTGGATGCGTTAGTATTTTCGGATGGTTGCAATACACCACCACCGATCTTTTCCTTGTAAAGAAAAGCATCAGTGGGGCGAATGGACAAATATAACTTCTTAGCAGAATCAGGGTGAACTTCAAGGCGTTGTAAAGTTAGTTGTGGAATATCAATATCATGAGGTGCAGTAAAACCATCAACGACTTCAAAATCCTTTTCAATCAACTGTCCTTCAATGGGAAATTTGATGGAATTTGCTGTAAAACCCCTTGGAGCAACTTGAGGTTCGACAGTGTCGACTGTAGCGGTAGCTTGACCAAATTGAAAATTTACATTTCGAATATGAGACATCTTTTTCTATAAAAAAACTTTTTAAAGAAAAACATTTTTGTATTTTTTAAATCGAAATAAACATTTTTTTGATTAATGTTATTTTTTCAATATTTTTTTATGGAATTATAAAAATTTTTTAAAAAATATCAAGAGTAGTTTAAACAACTCAGCAAACATTATGATATAATATATGATTATTTTATTGAAGTTTTAAAAACTTTTCTCGTACAACATAGTGATTAAAAACAGAACATATTATTTTCAAAAATAAAAAATTAAAATAAAAAATAATAAAAAATTTTTTATTAATAAAATGAATAATAATTCTTCCGCTATTATTGCACTTGTAATTATTACTGTAGCAATCATTATTGTCGTTATTTCTCTATCATGGCATCCTGCTCCAGTTGTTGTAAATAAACAACATGTTAAAGACCCTGTTGCCCTTTTAAGAGAAAAACAAGGATGTAATAAACCAACTTCAGTTTTTAACTCACCAAGAGATCAAGCAATCCGCTCCCCATCTGAATCTTCAGTTAACTCAGATGCTTGGGCAACAATTAAAGCTCTACAAGTAAAGAATGGTATCAATAGAGACTTCAACACTGGTATTTAAAAATATCATTTTAACAATTATAAAATTATATATTTATTGATATATTATATATTTATTTATTTCTTTAATCAGAAAATTATTTAACTATATATAATTATTTAATTATATATTTATCTATTTATCTATTTAACTAACAAATTTAGATAATTGGAAGAGCACCCATATTATTTAATCGAATTAACTCTCGAAATATAGTTTCTTTAGTTTTACTATCAATACTAACCATAACAGTTGTAGAAAATTCAGGTGATTGAAATGTGACCATGTTCCAATGGATATTTAACATATTAACTAAAAGAATTTCTGGATGATTATCTCTTTTCTCAGTTAAATCATAAACTTGAGTATAAGAAGATCCTCTTTCACCTAAATTGAAACATACAGCATTTAGACCAATATATTCAGCAAATAAAGTAGAATCGAAATGTTCTAAATATTGAGTTGGATGTATGAGTCTAAGAATTGTTTCATCAATGATATGATAACTTGATGGAACGTATTTTATCAATTCATATATTTTTAATGTAATTGGATATACACCAACACCTAACTCTGTTTCTGGAATTGAATCAGCTTTAGCTACTAAAATTCTATGATCAAGTTCAAATAATTCCTTTAGTTTTTTCAGTGATAAAGGTTTACCACCTTTTTTTGGTTCCAATGATAAAACTTCATCAGTTAATTCTGTTGTAATGAAATCTGCTCCATCTAAAAGATCAAAAACTTCATCTTCATTTGTTCCATCATAGATAGCACAAATTTCATTTAATGTAGTTAAACTACTTTCACCATTATTAAGTTTTAAAAATTTACATAATACATTTGGATTGAGAAATCCAAGTTTTGTCGAAATTTCTCCAGCAGTTTTTGTTGAATCTGACATAAGTAAATTTGCAAAGTCAATTCTTAACTTTCTTGAATATGCAGTTTTCATATTTTCAGGAAGACTTTTATATGTAGGAGAACATGCATTTAAATAACAGTTAACAAAACAATGTCCATCTCCTTTAATTAATTTATATAAATATTGGAACTTATCGTTACCTGTAATCACGATATCATCTGATGATCCTAGATATTTTGACATTTTAATAATTATTAAAATTTATTTTTATTTTTTATGAGAAAAATTTAGTATATTTAATGAAAGAGAATCATATACTGATACTTTTTAATCTAAAAAGCTAATTCATCTATACTTTGAGGAAAATTTAGTATATTTAATGAAAGAAAATCATGAGCTGATACTTTTTGATCTAACAAACCTAATTCATCTATACTTTGAGAAAAATTACATTCGAAAACCTTGAGCTGATACTTTTTGATCTGTCAGGTCTAATTCATTTACACTTTGAGAATAATTTGGTATAATTAATGAAAGAGAATCATGTGCAATTTCATTTTGTCTTTCAATTCCTATATTTGGATTCTCTGTCATTGTATAAGAATTTCCAAGTTGTAAATTTCTTGGATTAATTCTTGAAAAACTCATTGTTGTATAAGTCTCAACTGAATGAGTCTGTAAAATTTGGCGATAATTATCAAGAAATGTTTGCCAATTCATGTTTGTTGAGTCAATAGTTTGACCACTTGCTTCATATCGAAATCTATCTCTACAAATTCCAATTTGTAAAGGAGCCATATATGGATATAATTCAGGTGGAAAATTTTCAAAATAACCGTATGATTTAATATAATCAAGAGCAGTTTTTGGACCAACTGACTTCAAAGTTTTTCCTTTTTTTGTTGGAATCTTCATTCTCTCATTGAAATCACATCCATGTAAAATACATAAATCAACAAGATTATGCATTTGAAACGTCCAACCGCAATATAAAGACATACAATACATTACTTGTTCCATATAAACAACATCACAAAGTAATCCACCACGACTCGAACCGTATATTTTCGAAATTAATACAGATGTACCAAGTGGATAATTATCAGTATCATTACCATAAACTGCATCAACAATTTTTTCTAAAGATAAAGAAGCACATAACTTTTCAGCATCATGAGGTGCAGTTAAACAAACAATTCCCATACTCGATAGAATATTTCGAATACATTGATAATCTTCAGGTTTAATTCTAACCATATTTTTCATAGAATCCTTTATCTCATCTAACATTGCTTGTGTTCTTTGTAGAGGATTTGTATTCATATAATTGTAAGTCAAAGAATTTACTTGTTCAATCTTTTCTCTCTTTTTCTCTTTTCTTTCTTCAACTGTATCCTTTTTAGCTTCATGTGTTTCTCCATCAAAAACAATTACTGGTGTAATACCTGCTTCCAATATACTTCCAAAAAATCCAATGACTTGTTTAAAAGTTCTATCTTGAAGTACATTATGATCATAACCTTGTGTTACATTTGTCATTTTTGATATAATATCATTATGAGCTGTAATCATCTTTTGGTGTATAATAATACTAATATCAAATGCTACCTTCTTACCACAAAAATTTGTAAAAGGTAAACCTTCATAAAAACCGTACTGTTGTTGTGGATTTAACTTTGTTTGTATACCAGTTACTTCTGAAATTACAGATTTTAAAGTTTGATTGATACCTTCAATTCCCATTTAAATATTTAAATTTAAATATTTTTTTCAGTTTTAAATTGAGTGATACCTTTAGTTTTTATTTGATTGATATCTTTAGTTTTTATTTGATACCTTTAGTTTTAAACTGTTAACTATTACATTATATATAAATTTAACTGTTAATGAAAGAAGAAATATCAGTTGGAATTGATCCAAGAAGATCACTGTTACTCTTTGCATTAGATCGATCAACTCCAGTAGCAGCATCAATAATTCTTGAAATATTTGATTCACCAAGGCCAATTTCATTCATAGTCTTTTCAACATGTTCTGAAGAAGAACCTGTTAATGTTTGTACAAATTCCTTTACAGAACCTGTCTTATTCTTATCAAATGCCTTAATAGCACTATGAGCTTCAGATGCAATTGATTCAATTGTTTCATCAGTTAATTCATCAAGACCTTCACGAATCTGATCCATCATACCAGAAAGTTCTTTTGTACTATCACCTAAAATTTCATTAAATTGATTCTTTGCACTATTGATTGTCTTATCCATAGATGATTTCTCTTTTTCAAGAAGTTCACTACGTCTATCATATATATCTTCAATAACAGCTAAAAAGACAGGGTTAATATTTTCAACACCAGAATATTTAATACAGTTATAAATAGCATAGATTACAGCGTAAGGATAACGTGGTTTCTTTGTTACTGTACGATCAATATAAATACTTGCACGATAGAATTCAGAAATTGCAAGTTCAACATTTACAAGACCTTTTTTCTTTTGTTCCTCATTTACAGTCATAATGTTAATTTTAAGACCCCGATTTGAACTTAAAGATGCATCTTGTACATTATCTTCTGCACAAAATTCACCTTCAGAGATATCACCATCAATTTTCAACCATGAATCATTAACACGATTTTTACCATCAACTTGATATGTTAAAGGTCTAGCGAAATCATCATCAAAGAGTTCATATATAGTTCTAAACTTTTCCTTCAATTTTATAAATTTTTGTTCTTCAGGAGTGTTGTTAACCATATAATCTTCAGCGATCTTTGTTAAAATTGCTTTAGAAAAAGACTTAAATGTTCTAACCCAATATGGATTTGTAGTTTTATCGTTATTTCCAGTATATGAAATGATGTCGTTACAAATATTGATGAGATAGATTATTGAAGATGTAAAATCTGTTAATTCCATTTTTTTATTTAATTCCTTTAAGAGAAAATTTTCAAATTTTGATTAATTTTCGGGGATAAATTTCATATTTTTGTTTATTATCAAATCTTAATGTTTTAGGTATTAATCTCTATTTATTATTTTGTTAATTTTGTTACTTTTATTACTTATGTTTTGATTTTGTTACTTTAGGCATTTCATCATCTTCTTCTTCATCTTCTCCATTTGAATCTTCTTTTGCAGATTTTTTATGGTTATTTTTATGATTAGCTTCACTTGAATAATTATCAATTAATCCAGATGTGAATAAAGTAAGTTTATGGTGAGTTAGTGCATCCTTATAGTCTTTTTGTGGTCTACCATTTCTATAAACTAAAATAAATGGTGGTTTATGTGATGCAAATCTGTGATATGGAGAGGTTTCATCAAGTGATACTTCAGTAATTTTGTCAGCAATTTGTGTTTGAATTGTAAGATCACATACACAAAAATGTGGTCCAGTTACTTCTTCAACTAATTCCTTCCAAATTTTTACCATACTTTTAGAAAGATCATTGTTAGTATGAAATAAAACGACATTTAAGCTTTTGTTTTTCATTGAAATTTTCTCGTCTTCATCAAGGGTAAAATCACTATCAGTTAAAATTTTAATAGTCTTTGATGGAAATAAAGAACTCATTTTGATTTAAAAAATAAAACTGAAAAATTTTTTCAAAAATAAGTTTCAAAAATGACTACCCTACGTGAAAAATACAACCAATACAGAACCCCCGAACTTGAAGCTAAATTTGCGAAATGGAATAACGAACAAGAAGAACCTGCAAAGATCAGAGTTAGAATGCCTTTTACTATTGAATGGCCTGAAGCTAAATTATTAAAGCGTGAAGAAAAACCAAAGAAGGACAAGGATGGAAAGGATTTTACTGATAAGTGGAGACCTTATAAAATGTTATCTGCAACTGGTCAAGAAGTTCCTTATAAGGTTCAATCTCCATCTGTAATTGCAAAGAGGGGACTTTGTGTTATTGATACTGGTTCTGGAAAGATTCTATCTATTCCTTGTACTTATGATATGAGAAATCCTGAACATGAACAATTTATGAATCAATACGAAGCTAGAATTGCATTACCTGCTTATTATGAAGTCATGAGAAATCCAGGTGATTATGGTATCGATAATATTGATCCAGTTTCCGATTTCTCTCAAGATGTTATTATGGGTCAAGAATTTCAAGTTGCAATGGCTGGTGTTAAGGCTAAATTTTCTAAATTTGCACGTTTTCCAAAGAAAGCAGCTAAAGTATATGATACTAAGTCACCATTGAGAACTATTTTTTATACTCCAATTAACTATTCTCCAAAGAATGAAAATGAAACTGGATCAAAGATGAGATGTCTTGTTTCTTTTGGTTCAGATGTTCGTGAATATTCTATGGAGGAAATTAAGAAGTTTTGTGAAGGAATTGTTGTTGTTAATGGAAAGGAAACTAAGGGTACACCAAAAGGTTTTGAATGTTCACCTGAACTCCAATTCATCAAATTACATATTGGTTCTCAATTATCTAATAAAACTGCATGTCCCGCTGTTTTTATTACTCGTTTCCAAGAAGCTCCTCGTAGTGATTCTCAAGAAGAGAAGATTAAGTATGTAATGGAATCTGGAATTGAAGAAGACTCATATTCTGCAAGTTCTGATACTATGAACATTCTTGAAAGTTTGAAACAAGCACAGAATCAAAATAAACTTCCTACTGGTGGAAGTGGTTTTAATGTTATGGGTGGATCGATGAGTGATAATAATATTACTGGATCTACAATTGTTGAATCTAATGGTGGATCTTTCTTGTCAATGGCTGATAAGACCAATTCATCAACAAAACAAGAAAATACATCGTCTAAAATTCCTGATGTGAATTCACCTTCTAATCAACAAGTTACTGTACAAGTACAATCTAATTTAGGACAAGATTCTCTTCCTTATACTAGAGAACAAGGTAATGCTTATGTCCAAATGGCAAATACTTTACCTCCACCTTTATCACAACAAGGTATACCATTTGGTTCTATGAATGGTCTTCCAAACGGAATTCCAAGTATTCCAGGATTAAGTATGGGAATGCCACAAGGTATTTCCGGTATTCCAAGTTTAGGTCAAGTAACATCAACTGGTACAATTTAAATTGATATAAAATATTAAATTGTATATATTAAAGGTTTATTATACATGGAAACTATGCAAGATAAAAATCAATTTAGAGAAATTTCTCTAAAATTAACCTTTAAAGGAAATTTTTCTTAAAATATGACAACTGTACTACCTGGTAGAGATGAAAATATTGTCAGGGTTACAAATGACAATAAAATATCAAACAATTTAAATGAGGGTATGGCTTATAAAGCATATACTACAAAAAGAAGAACTATTCTAGCTTCACCAGAAACTGGCGATGTTGGTAAGTTTAAATCACCTGAAAATTTTAGAACGGAGTTATTACGTAATCAAAGATCATCTGATAATTTATCACATGTTTCTGAAAACAGTGTAGATAAGTTTCAGAAAAATATGAGTGAAAATCATGACGAAGGTTATTCTAAATATCCAAAGTATAAATCATTTTCACCAACATATCCAGAAGTTTCTCTTCCAAATGGTTCAACTTATCGTCTTGATGATGAAATTGATGTTTATTCAAACGATAATTATTCGGTATCATCAGAATCTTATGTTAAAACACCAAGATCAAGATATGAAAATGATGAAGTAAGGTCTTTAGCAAGTGGTAGAAGTCGTAAAAATTCTGGAGCTGAAAGTTATCATGGAAGATCAAGTCGAAGAAGAGAAAATAAACGAAGTTCAAGAAATCGTAATTCAAGACGTGATCATCATAGAAGATCACAACGTGACTCACTTTCTCCAGTTTCTGAATATGACTCTGATGATTCTTATAATTCTGAATTAGAAGAACGCGATCAAAGACGTAGAGAAAGACGTGAGGAGAAAAATAGAAAAGAACAACTTATGGAATTAATTTTACAAGACTACTATGACCGAAAACAAAAAGAAAAAGAAGAAAAAGAAAATCCAAAGAAAACAGACGTCAATCAAGGGTCATTTGAAATTCCTAAAGCTCAAACTGACCATTCAAAACAAAAAATTCCAAATTATGAAGAATTATCTGATCATGATAAATTAAAAGCTAAAAATAAGTTTATTGATCTCTTTCAAAAGTTAACAAACAGTTATCCTGATTGGAAGATTCAGGCTCCAGATTTTGATAATTTACCTCTCAGAATTATTCATGAAAGATATGAACAAGTTGTAAAAACTATTTGCATCTATCAAACTGCAATGAAATGGAAAGTTTATTTAATCATCATTATTGCTGGTATTGAATATTATGGTTACAATGTTAATAAATTTTCATTCTTAAAAGGCCTACTAAAACAACAAATAAAAAGTATACATAAATATAATAACTATCTAATCGAAATTGCTGAAATGTTCTATTCAAATGATGATTCTGGTGAAGAATGGCCATTGTGGATTAGATTCTTAGGTACAATTTTAAGTAGTTTAACATCATTTTGTGGTGTAAGTGGACTTTCTAAATTGACTGATTTTGATGCACCTGATTTTGCATTTGAACAAGCTGATAAATTTATGTCACCACCAGAAGGAGATGCTAAATTAAGAACTGATGGAATTTCAGATTTACCAACACCACCAACTGGCTTCCAAAATCCAGATACTGTAATTGGTATAATTGGAAAGGCATTTGGTGCTTTCACTGGAAATCACAGTAATAACTCGAGTCAATCTAAAAATACACAAAGCACAGCACAAACTGCACCAGCAAAAGCTAAACCATTAGATGATGACTATGAAAATGTTGAATTTTAAGATTTTTCATTCTTTCTATTATTTTTCTTCGTATTTTTTCTATTATTTTCCTTTATTTATTTTCTCCTTATTATTTTCTATTATTTTCTATTTTTTTTCCTTTCTCCTTATTATTTTCTATTATTTTCAAAAAAATGAAAAAGTATTAAGTAAAATTTTACTTAAATGGCAACTCCTTGTAGTAATTACATTCACACAAACATTATGACTGGTGCGTACCCTGGACATGCAGATGAAAATTTACATAATCAATATATTTCTAATATTCTATCACATGGTATTAATATGATTATATGTCTTCAAGAATCATCTGAATTGTTAGGATATAGAGATTATATATCACTTATGAATTTAGAATACCATAACTTTCCAATTAAAGATACAAAAAGTGGTACATATGAGCAAGTAAAATATATAGTAGATTTTATATTATATTATGCTATAACTTGTAATAGAAAAATATATTTACATTGTCAAGGTGGTCATGGTAGAACTGGAATGATATCAACTATATTAATTAAAAAATTATATAACATGAATATAAAAGATTCATTAAAATTATGGTATGAATATCATGATTCAAGAGCAAATAAGAATGTATCTAAAACTGGAAAACCTGGTCGGTTAACACGAGAACAATTGAAGATGTTAGATAACTTCTAAAATATTAAATTATTTTCTTTACATTAATTAAGTCATTACTTAATTAGTTTTTTTATTGTTTTTTTTTCTTTTTATTGTTTCTTCTTATTCTTTTATTGTTTCTTCTTATTCTTTTTTATTGAACTATTTATTTACTTTATGCGAATAAGTCATTGCTAAACGATCCGCCGCTTTGTCCGATAAGTGGAGATGTAGCGCCTCTTAATGTTGGAGATGCGGGGGTATTTCCTAGAGGAAATGCTGAAACGGAACCTTGATTTGAGAATGAATCACGTCTTGGGGATGAAGAACCAGGTTGGGTATTTCCTAGAGGAAATGGTGGAACGGAACCTTGATTTGAGAATGAATCACGTCTTGGGGAAGAAGAGCCAGATTTTGGTTGAGATACAGGTTGGACAGGGGCAGCATATTGGGTTTCAACTGCAGGTTCAGCTTGGGCAAACAAGTTTTCACCTTGAACTTGTCCTTGGTATGTAGGAGAAGCGTAGTTAGGCATTTGAACAACATTAGGAGAAGAAGGAACATATGCAAATGGAGAAGCACCTGCTCTTACAGTGTTCTTGGCAAGTTGACGTTGAGCAGCTGCATCCTTGGTCTTCTTGGCCTTACGAGCATCAAACATAGCTTCATAGACCATGACGTAACAATCAGCAACTTCATCGACAACGTTAGCATAAGCTAACAAAGCGTCTTTACCAGTCTGAACAAGAGCAGCGGATGCAGCCTTATCCTTCAAAACGGCAGTCAAAGACATAACACCATTTTGACGAAGACCATCCAAACCAGTCTTTCTATCATGAAGATTACCAATTGGAGTTTTCTCCATACCAGTTTCAATCAAAGCCTCACGCGAGAAACAAATTGCAGGTTCATCAGAACGATCATCAGCAAAACGAGACAAATCAACATGTTTCAAGATTTCAACTTCAATTGTCTTTGGGATCTTCTTTCTAGAAGAATCACGCTGAGACAAAGAGTGAGTGGAAATGAAGCGGTAGAAAGCTTCCATAACACGAGGATTGCATTCACCACTAGCAAAGTGACCAAGAGCGTTAATGAATTCACCCTTAGTGAAGTATTGAGCGAAACTCAAGAATGGTTGTTGTTCGGTTCCAATGTTGATAATGGAAGCCATCAAAGAATCCAAGTATACCAAAGAAGATTGATAACCAATTCCAGCAGATCTTGCCTTAAGATCAAGGATCAAAGAGATGACTTCATGACGAATAAAAGCCTTAACATCAGTTCCACCGTTAGCGATACGATTGGCTTCAGCTCTGGTATGAGCAGTGTTCATGCGATCCAACAACATCTCATAGATGGCACGTTGAAAGTCCTTCTTACGAGAACCTGCAGACATGATGGCTTGACTGGGCAATTTTCCAGTTTCCATAGTTTGCATTTCAAGACAATATGAAACGAAAGCTTCAGCAGCTCTATACTTTGCTTGAGAATCTGGTCCTTCAAGTGCCCAGTCTTCAGTAGCGGAAAAAGGAGTTCGAAGAAGCTTACCCAAACGAGCACAGATGACCTTACACAACTTGACGTAGTGAGGAGGATACTTGTATGCACCAGTGGTCTTTACAACGGTAGTATCAACCCACATTTCATCAAGCATCAAAGATCGAGTTGGAACATTATGAACTTCAAGACCAGCCTTGTTGATAATGGTGGTGAAGATAGGAGTTTCAGGGCCTACATTAACGTAAGGGGCAAGAATAACATTTTGAACCCAGTTGATGAATGCACGCATAACCTCAGGTTTAATGACATACAACTTAGTTTCAAGGAGAGAGTAAGAAAAGTTACCTGCATTCTTGTAGTGGGCTTCGTAACAATCGTGAATCAAAGCAGGGAGTTGGGTAATCAAATAATCACGAACAATAGCCTTCATCGACTTGATGAATTGAAGACCAACCTTAATACTGGCACTTCCAACAAGAACATTGGAAGCGGGCCAAGTACCACCATTCATAGTCTCAACATGAATGCGAGTACGAGCCAAGTTCAACATTTCAAGTGCTCCAACTAACTCCTCAATAGCGAATCTAATTCTGATTGGAAGACTGACAGACTTGGTAGGTAATTCAAGGTCGGTATAGTCAAATTCACCAGTAGCAGATCTATTCATTGCAGAAATACGTTCAGCAAGCTTCTGGTATACAGGTTGAGTTCCGTCTTGTACACCACTTCCGTTAGGATTGGCATAAAGAAGCATCTTAACAAGTTCGTTCTTAGAGTCGCTTTCAAGCTCACTCTTAAGCATTTCGATAACAGGATCTTTTTTGATATCTTTAGTAGCTGACATTTTTTAATATAAATAATCTTTAAGTGTTTTTCATTTTCACAAATATAAAACGAAAATATTATTTTTTTATCTTTTTCATTTTTTAACCGTTAAAATAATTTGAAATTATGAATTAATTTTTTATTTTTGATGGTAAAAATTTGTATTCAAACTTTCTAATATTTTTAATGGTTATATTTTAATTTAATAACATTAAATTTCTTACTTTTATCAAAAATCGATTTATTTGAATTAAAGAATTATTGATTTAAATTCTGTTTTATTTCATTCAAAAATTAGTGTATATATTAACTGTATATTTTCAAAGTACAGAACTCTATTTTTGACAAAAAGTTACTTAAAAAATAGAAAAAAAATTTTTTTATTTTTTGATTTATAATAAAAAGATGTCGTCTTCTGATGCTTTGAAACCTGCTACTGGTATGTCCGATAAGAAAGGACAAGTTTGGGCTGCCCTTACTTCCTTCTTCTTGATGTGGTCCTTCATCTACATCGTCCTTGTTGTCTTCCGCCCTTCTTGGGTCTGCATTGCCCGCGAACCATGTGCTGAAGCTTTGGTAACTACTCCTGCCGGACAACTTGCCCTTGATCAAGGTCGCGCTTTCGTAGTTGCATTGATCATTACTTTGGTTGTTATGCTCATTGTTTGGTTGGTTGCTGCTACTGCTGGTGCTTCCCGCTCCGCTTAAATTATCAAAAATGGGATAAAGTCGTTATAACCAATTAATACACTCTTTCTATTTATTGATGAAAAATATTAAAATGCCCAATGATAGGGTCTTAGAAACTTTATAAATAAACTAAGCTGTTTATTTAAAATAAATTCTTCCAAGTTAAGCGTCTCTTAAATTAAGATTTCATTAATTAAGTATTAAATTCTTTAAATTCATTAAATTCATTAAATTCATTAAGATTATATTAAATATGTGAATAATTGTTCATATATTTTGGTAATTTGTTATTTTATTATTTTGGTATTTTGTTATTTTAGTAATTTGTTATTTTGTTATTTTGACATATATAAATATATAAGAATCTATATATCATTTTCATAATCTCTATCTCTAAAGTTTCTTGAAAATAATAGATCTGTATTATCATTGTCATCTCTAAAGGATAAATCATGATCGGTATAAAGTTTTGATGGATCTAATTCTTCACAAACTAAATTATTGAGATGACGTTTTAGTGTGATTGAGAGAGGATATTGTTTGCGATTATCAAACCAAAAGAATGCAATCTTGATAGCATTGCCACTCTTTACAGCTGGTGTTTCTAACATTTCATCAGGTACGTCAATTCTGGATTCACTAATATAAGTGGCTAATGTACCGACAGCTTTTGCATATTCATATTTTGTTATTCTTGTTATATTTGAAGAAGTTTTCCTCTTATACTGTCCTGCAAAAGCTAATGATGCTTCAAAATCAAAATCACCACTAATATCAAATTGAGTTTCAGTTTCATCTTCGTTATTATCTTGTGCTTTTACTTTTGCATTCTCATCAACATCTCGATCTTGATTTTCATACTCATTCTCATCAAAATCTTCATCATCCAAATCAATGATCTGTTCTTCATCATCATCGCCATTAACGGAATCATCTTGATCATATTCCTCATATTCATCCATTTTTATGAATATTTTTATAATTTTTTTCATTATTTAATCTTTTTTCATCGATTTGATATTTTGTAATTCTTCTTTAGATGTTTAAATTTTATTAAAAATACAAAATATTCATGTATTATTACAAAAAATAAAAATAAAAAATTTTTATCTTTTAAAGAATTTTACTTTCAAAAATATGGACCTTGGTTATGGTGATAATGGAGATTTAGATTCTGGTGAGGCTATCATGCTTGGTAACTTACCATCTAAAAGTGGTGCAATTTCAAGTGGAATAATTGCATCTATTTGTTTATGTGATGGAAAATCAACTAAACCTTTATTTAATTATATTTCTTCTCATAAGAATGTCACATTGACATTTAGTGCGGAAGGTCTTGAGATTATTGAAACAATGGTAGATCCTAATACAAAGGCTATTAGTTATGTGGATGTAATTCGATTCAAGGCAAGTAAACAACTTTCTTATTGTTATTGCCCTCAAAATATTGATGGTGATGGAGATAAGACATCAATTTCTTTAACATTAGAAACACAATCTTTGTTAGATTCTGTTTCTAATAATAAAGTAGGATCATCAGTAATCTTCGAATATAACAAAAATAGAAAAACTGATTTAAGTGTTACTGTTACACATAACGGTAGACCAACTACAAGTTTTAAATCTGTTGTAATTTCAAGGGCAAATGTAAATCCTATTAATGGAAGTCTTATTGTCGATAGAAAGGAAGGAGGTGTAGATTTTGGATTTGGAATTGTTAGTGATATCTTGTCTTCAAATATGGCAACAAATTCAAAGAAACATAAGAATACATTATATGGTTCTGTATTAGAAATATTCAAAAATGGTCTTAGAATCCATTCTAAAATTCCTAAAGTAGAACCATTTGAAACTGGTCAATTAACAGGTGAATCAATAAGTTTTGAGCTTACTAATGCGATAACTTCAAGATTAGCAAAACTTGTAAAAATTAGTCCTAAAACACCTGTATTCATTGAAGCAAATAATGAAATGTTTAAAATTAATATGGCAGCTTGTGCATATGCTGAAATTACAACTTATAAATTCCCTGATGTCAAAAATACTATTTCAACTACTCCTCAAGGTGTAACAAATGAGGAAATGGCACAGTTTACAAAGTATCAACTTGAGCTTGATACTTATTTAAAAGGTATGATTGATACTAATCAAATGACAAGGGAATATGCAACTCAAATGAGAACAATCCGTCTTCAAGAAGTTTGGAATTTTATTCAAAATGCTGCAAATGAAAGAATGATGAAAATGACAGGTGGATATCAAGGTGCTCAATTACAAAAAAATTCTGTTGCTAATTTACAAACATTACAGGGTCAAGGTCAAGGGTATGGGCAGGTAGGACAGGGTCAAGGTCAAACATTACAGGTGCAAAGTCAAACAAGTCAGGTACAAACAGGACAAGGTAATGGACAACAATTAATTCAACAAGTACAAAAAATGGAAAATCTTGAATCTAAAATGACAATTTTAAAATTAGATTCTACTGTTTAAAGTAACAATTAAAAATATCAAAAAAATTTGATATTTCATATATAAAAATTATTAAATAAATGTCTAGTAAACAATATGGTAACTATAATCCATTCAAAAACGCTTATAAAAAGCGATTTAAGAAGAAAAAAGTTAAAGAAGATGGAAAAGTTCATAAAAATTGTGTTCCTAATATAATGGATCCATTAATTTTTTCACATCATACAGGTGAAAATTGTATTAGTTCGAAAGTATTATTTCCACATATTGAAGAATTCTATCAAGCTGCTTTTATAGACCCTGGTAGAGTTAGTTGTGCAATAAGAATAGTAAGATATTATATACAAAGTAATAGAATTGAAACAATATGGTTTGGTATTCATAACTTTGGAATTCAAATTACTGATATCATTGTTGGTATGGAAAATGAAATTGATATTATTAAAGAAAAACTAATTCTATGTCATTATATTGTAATTGAAAGTCAGTTAATGAAAAGTCAAGTAAACTATCGAACATTTCAACATATGATTTCACATATTGAGAAGATAACAAGAAATCAAGGTCATCGACCAGTTATATTTGAAGTTGATATTGCATTGAAAACAGTTTTTATAGGAGGTCCAAGACGCAAAGGTGAAATTGATAGAGAAGAAATTAAAGTTTGGTCTCGTCAAAAAGCACGTGAAGTTTTAAGTATGCGAAATGATTATATTTCACTTTCAATTATTGAAAATTCTCTCAAAAAGCAAGATGAAGATTATTCAGATACAGTATGTTATGATTATGCTTGGTGGTTCTATTTACCTTTAATATCAAGTTTAGGATGGAAGAAGTTAAATTAATTGTGTATCTAATTGTAAGTCTTTAAAAAATTAATTGAAAGACTTTAAAAAAATTAAGATAAAAATAAAATTTCATAAAAATGTCATCATTTCAAGATAATTCAATCGAAAAAATCGAAAATAAAGAGAATAAAGAAAACACTCAAAAGATCGACGTTTCAGACTTTTCAAATGATAAAATTGGACGTGGTGTTTGGCATAGTTGGCATAGAACTGGATTTAAAGCAACTTCACGATCAGATGTCATTGTAATATATGCATTTATTTTACTCTATGTTAACAATATGATATGTAAGATTTGTAACGATCATGCTAAAGAGTATATTTCAAAGACAGATTATATTGTTGAAATTCTTGAAGATCATAAACTCACAGATTCTGAAGTCATTGAAGAGTTTAACATTTGGCTTTATAACTTCCATAGACATGCAAATATGAATGCTGGTAAATCTTCACCTTCATATGAAGAGGTTGCTAATTTCTATCTTGGTCTTGAAGTTTGTCATGAAGGATGTGGAAAATAGATTTTTCTGTAATTTTTTGATGATATTTTAAAAATATAAAAAATTGCAAAAATGCGATTTTTTAAATTTCAACTTTACCTCAGAGCCTTGATTCCTGAGATTTTGTTTTTTAAAAGTAACTTTTTTAAGGTTAGAGTTTAGAGTTCAAGGCTCCAGTCGGATACCTATTTTTAGAAAATTCTTACGTTGATTTTTTCTTAAAAAGAAAATTCTCAAAAATACCTTGGAATAACTGATGGTAACGTCATTTTTTGACCAACTCATAGTGGTTTCTGCACGTCTCCTACACAGTGTCACTTTCACTTTTTCGGCTATTTTGTAATTTTTTTAACCTATTTTTAAACAAAAAATTCTAAAAAATGCGATTTTTCTGAAATTACTAATCGCATTGGAGCCTTGAACTCTGACTTCCAATTTTTTAAAAGTAACTTTTTTCAGGTTAGAGTTTAGAGTTCAAGGCTCCAGTCAGATAGTTGATTTTAAAAAATCGCAAAATAAAAATTTTAAAAATAACATTTGAGGAAATTTGACTTCTTTCAAATGTGATCGAGTAGCAGACGTTTACTCTTAACTCTAACTTTAATAACATTACTTTTTTAGAAAAATAAGGTAGAG
>VFQO010001112.1_pt1 | contig 22703 bp, 18 predicted proteins | sample 3512331 | NCBI WGS metagenome assembly VFQO01 (sample SAMN10412371, study PRJNA504923) | tailings metagenome | isolation source: Replicate 3 from Balatoc abandoned mine | place: Philippines: Itogon, Benguet | collected 2017-08-28 | reverse complement strand
TGCAACCCGGCATTCATTGCCGTCAGCGGCTACAGCCGCGAGGAACTGGTTGGCCAGCCGCACAACATCGTGCGCCACCCGGACATGCCCCCGGAGGCCTTCCGCGACATGTGGGTCACCCTCAAGAGCGGTTCGCCCTGGTCGGCGCTGGTGAAGAACCGGCGCAAGAACGGCGACCACTACTGGGTCATGGCCAACGCCACGCCCATCATGAGCAACGGGCAACCGGTGGGCTACATGTCGGTGCGCACCAAGCCCACGCGCGAGCAGGTGCAGCAGGCCGAGGCGCTGTACGCCCGCATGCGACAGGAGAGGGAACACGGCCATGTCACGGTGGCGCTGCACCGCGGTCGGGTTGTGGCCACCGGCTGGCGCGGCGCGCTGCAACGCGCCACGCGGCTCACGCTGGGCCGCACCATCGGGTTGGGCTGTGCGGGCCTGGCACTTGCTGGCCTGGCAGCGGGCCACGCCAGCGCCGTGATGGGCAGCGTGGGCAGCCTGGGTGCGGGTCTGGGCCTGCTCGCGCTGGCCGCACTGGTCGGCGCGGTGCTGCGCCGCCAGACCCTGGCGCCGCTGGAAGATGCCATACGCTTTGCCAACACCATGGCCGCGGGTGATCTCACCGGCCGCCTGCAGGCTGGCGGCGCAGTGGAGTTCGCCGAACTCAAGAAGGCCCTGAACCAGCTCAACGTCAACCTGCAGGCGGTGGTGGCCGACGTGCGCCACGAGGTCGAGGGTGTGCAAGTGGCCAGCCACCAGATCGCCAGTGGCAACCAGGATCTGTCTTCCCGCACCGAGGCGCAGGCCAGCAACCTGGAGCAGACCGCGGCCTCGATGGACCAGATGAACAGCACGGTCGCCCAGAGCGCCAGCACCGCGGGCGAAGCGGCCCGGCTCGCCGAGCGCGCCGCCGGCGTGGCACGCGAGGGCAACGCGGCGATGAGCCAGGTGATCACGACCATGGATGACATCAGCCGCAGCTCGGCGCGCATCGGCGAGATCATCCAGGTGATCGATGGCATCTCGTTCCAGACCAACATCCTGGCGCTCAACGCCGCGGTGGAGGCCGCGCGGGCGGGCGAACAGGGTCGGGGCTTCGCGGTGGTGGCTGCCGAGGTGCGCGGCCTGGCCCAACGCACGCTGGATGCCGCCAAGGAAATCAAGGGCCTGATCGCGGAATCGAGCAGCAAGGTGGAACGCGGCAGCGAACTCGTGCACAGCACGGGACAGACCATGGCCAGCGTGGTCGGTGCGGTCGAGCAGGTCAATGCCCTGATCGGCGACATCACCCACGCCACGCAGGAGCAATCCAGTGGCATCGCGCAGATCAATCAGGCGGTGGGCCAGCTCGATTCGGTGACGCAGCAGAACTCGGCCATGGTCGAGGAGTTGGCCGCGGCGGCCAGTTCGCTGCAGGCACAGGCGGAAGTGATGCACGAGGCGGTGCGGGTGTTCAGGTTGAGCAAGTGAACACGGGCTCACCTCGGTAACGCCTGGCAACGCCGGGCGTTTTTCAGCGTGCGCATGCTATGTTCTCGCGCACCATGCCCAAGACGCTGCGCTACACCCTGATCTCGCTCAAGGAGATGCTGCTCTCGGGCAGCCCGATCGTGCTGATCACGGTCGCGCTGCTTGGCTTCACCTGGTGGTGGCTCAACCCCAACCCGCCCAAGCGGGTGGTGCTGGCCACCGGCCCCGAGCAAAGCGCCTATGACGCCTTTGGTGAACGCTACGCGCAGGCGCTGCGGCGCAACGGCATCACGGTGGAGCTGGTGCGCACCGAAGGCTCATCGGACAACCTGGAGCGGCTGCGCCGCGGCGAGGTGGACCTGGGCTTCGTGCAAGGCGGCACGGCCGACATCGGCTACGACGACGAGGAGAGCATCGTCTCGCTCGGCAGCCTGTTCGTGGAGCCGTTGTGGTTCTTCTACCGCGAGGACGCTGCGCGCCGTCTCAACAGGAACAAGGGTCCCGTCATCACCAACCTCGCCGAGCTTGAAGGCTGGCGGGTGAACGTGGGCACGGCCGGCAGCGGGGTGCCGCGGCTGTTCAACACCTTGCTCGAGGTCAACCGCATCGAGCCACGCGAGATCGTGCTCAGCCGCCTGGAGCAGACACCGGCCACGGTGGCCTTCCTCGATGGTCAGCTCGACGCACTGGTTTTCGCCTCGGCGCCCGAATCGCTGATCGTGCAGATGCTGCTGCAGACGCCGGGCGTGCGGCTGCTCGACTTCGCGCAGGCAGAGGCTTACTCGCGCCGCTTCGGCTACCTCACGCCGGTGGTAATGCCGCAGGGCATGGTCGATCTCGCGAAGAACGTGCCGCCGCGCAACGTTCGCCTGGTGGCCTCCACCACCGGCCTGCTGGCGCGTTCGGGCACGCACCCGGCGGTGCTGCAGCTGTTCGCACAGACGGCGGTCGACATGCACGGCGGTGCGGGCTGGTTCAATCGCGCCCGGGAGTACCCCAACCTGGAGCACAGCGAATTTCCGATCGCGCCCGAAGCTGAGCGCGCACTCAAGGGCGGCCTGCCCTTCCTGCAGCGCTACCTGCCGTTCTGGCTGGCCAACGTGATCGAGCGCATGTGGCTGGCCATGGGCCTGATCATTGCGCTGGCGCTGCCGCTGTCGCGCATCGTGCCGCCGCTCTACACCTTCCGCATCCGCTCGCGCGTGTTCCGCTGGTATGCGGAACTGCGCGACATCGAGCACCGCTTCGAGGCTGGCGAGGCCACGGCCCACGAGTTGCTCGAGCAGCTCGAAGCCATGGAAGGCAAGGTGGAGAAGGTGGTGGTGCCGCTGTCGTACACCGACGAGCTCTATGCCCTGCGCGGCAACATCCATCTGGTGCGCAAGAAGCTGCTGCGCAAGCTGGCGCCGACCACCGGCGCAGCGCCGGGGGCATGAAGCCGATCCGCCGCCGGGCCGCCCCAAGGCGGATCAGCCCCCTCGGGGGGCAGCGACCCGCGCAGCGGCGGAGCGTGGGGGCTAGCGTTTCCCGGAGTTCTTGAGCGCCTGCTCGGCCACCGCGTCAAGCGCCTCGTCGACCACACTGTGGTCGGCCACCATGCGCAGCTTGTCCTGCTCGATCAGGCGGTCCACGCCGCGGCGCGTCATCGACAACGAGCGGCCCGAGGCCGAGCCGAACAGGAACAGCGTGCCGTGCGGGCTGGCCCAGGTGAGCTGCACGCGCAGCAACTGGCCGTCCTGCAACAGGTCGAACCAGCTGCCCACGGTGAGCGAGGACGCGTCGCGCAACGCCATCTCTGCCTTGATGTCGGACCAGTCGCGCTGCATCGGCTGCGTGTTCTGGAACGCGGGCTGGGTGCTCTCGGGCAGCGAATCGTCGTAGAAGTTGGTTTCCTGCGCCTCCTGGTGGCGCATCCACAGGTCAGCGTCCTCGGGGTTGAGCACGCTGGCGTCGGGCTCGCCCGCAGCCTCGGCGGCGGCGGAACGCTCGCTGCGCTGGGTCTTGTAGGCCGCTTCGTGCACGCCCATCAAGGTCTGGAAGAAGGCGTCCACTTTCTCGCGCGGGTAGTCGATCGAGTCCAGTCCCTCGCGCAGGGTACGCAGCACGGGCGGAATCACCTTCACCAGCCGAGGCCGGTTCTGGCTGGCCAGGGCAAGCTGGCACGACCACAGCAGGTCGGTGAGGATGTCCACGAAGCGCTTCGCGTCCGAATCGCCCGACTGCAGGGACGGACGCTCACTCTCGTCGATGCGGGCCTTGGCCACCACCAGCGCCCACACACCCGTCAGGAATCGCCGCACCGGGCCGGGCGCCTTGGGGTAGTCGGGCCGGGCGCGGAACTCCTCGGCCACCTTCTCGGCCAGCAGCTTGCGCTGCTCCACGCGCACCAGCGTCTGCATGGCACGCCCGCGCGCCTCCACCTCGCCGCGCGGCACCGACGCGTCCTGCGAGCGGCGCAGGCGGTCGAGCTCGGTCGGAAAGCGCTCCTCAAGCCGGACACCCGGGCGGCGGAGTTCGTTCACCGTGCGACGCAGCTCCGACAGGAAGGTGCTGAAACCCGCCTCCTGCTCGCTGGTGAACGCCAGTGCGTGAGCGGTCACGTTGTCGAGCAGGCGCCGCGCGGGGTTGTCGCGGTCGGCAAAGAAGCGCGGGTTGTCGCGCGCCAGTTCGAGCAGCGCGGGTTTCATGTCCTGCAGCTGGGAGCGCACCGGCTTGAGCAGACGCTTGTCGCCGGCAATGCGCTGCATCATCAGGCTCACCACCTCGGCGGCAATCGAGCGCGTCATCTCGACGCTGACGGCATGGCCGTTGGCATCGTCGCTGCCCACGAGCAGTTGGTGCAGGTGGTCCAGCGTGAGCAAGGCCTCGCGCTCGGTCATCGGTCCGTCGAGATCCGTGCCCGCCAGTTCCTCCTCGACGACGGCGCGCGAGTCGGGTGCGGTGACCACGTTGTAGCCCGCAGGCTTGACGCCCTGCCCGGCCAGCATGTTGTCCAGCCGCAGGTACATGTCGGACAACGCCTTGCCCAGCGACGCCCCACCCACCTGGAGCCAGCGAGCCCGCACCGGCGCGGGCACATTGACCGCCTTCAGCGCCGACAGCAGGGTGTCGACGTATACCTGCACACGCAGTGGGTTGGCCTCAGCGTTGACGGCGCGAAATCCCTGCGCGGTCGACAGGCGTGCCGTGAATTCGTGGAAATGGTCCTCGGCGGCCATGGTCACGGCCTGCTGAACGCGCGCCACCTCCACCTTCTCCTGCACCTGGTCGTCGCCCATCAGCTCGAGCTCGTCCAGCCGCAGCGAGGTGCGCCGCGGCAGGCCCATGAGATCGGTGGGCGCCTCTTCCATTTCTTCGGCCAGCGCCGACAGCCAGTGGCGCGCCACTGGCTCGCGCTGGCGCTGCAAGGCGCTGTAGGCGTCGATCAGCGCCGTGCGCTCGGTGTAGTTGGGGGCCATGGCCTCGCGCTCGCGCAACAGGGCCTGCAGTCGGTTCAGCCATTCGGGAACCCACTGGCGCGTGAGCTCCAGGGCTTCGTTCAGGCACTGTTGGAATACCGGTAGGGGGGCGTTGGGCATGTGGCAGTCGCGGGCACGCAAGGGCCCTGGAAGTCATTCTGCACCCGGCACCTTAGCGCCAAAGCACGGATTCGGGCAGGATTTGCCGACCAGATCAGGGCTTCTTCATGAGTGCGGCCCAGCCGTCCGACCCGAGGTCGCGCAGCGTCTGCACGTTGCGCGCCACGATGGCCTCGGCATCGCCGCCCTCGCTGGCCACCGCTCGCGCCACGCTGTCCTCGCGCAACAGGTGCAGGGTGGGAAACGGCGAGCGGTTGGTGGCGTTGGTGATGTCGTCGGGCTCGGTGCCGTCGAACTGCCACTGCGGGTGAAAAGCGGCCACCTGGATCACGCCGTCGAGTTCGTGCTCGGCCACCACATCGTCGGCAACATCGAGAAAGTCGTTGAACGCCAGGAAGTCGGGAAACAGCGTGGGGTGCACGATCAGCGTGGTGTCGATCTGCTCGGCCGGTGTGGCGGCCAGCAGATCGAGTTCGCGGTCGAGATCGTCGAGAAAGGCGTCGATGTGGCGCGCGGTGCTCACCACGATGCGTACCTGGTTCTTCACCCAGACGGCACGCGCGAACGGACACAGGTTCAAGCCGATCACGGCCCGCTCGATCCAGTGCCGTGTGGCGGCGAGAACCTGTTCGTCGGTCATGCGAGGGATTTGAAGCGCGGGCGCTTGGGCGCGGCGCCCTCTTCACCCAGGCGCTGCTTCTTGTCGGCCTCGTATTCCTGGTAGTTGCCGTTGAAGAAGTACCACTGGCTGTCGCCCTCGGCGGCCAGGATGTGGGTGCAGATGCGGTCGAGGAACCAGCGGTCGTGGCTGACCACCAGCGCCGAGCCCGCGAACTCCAGCAGCGCTTCTTCGAGCGCGCGCAGGGTTTCCACGTCGAGGTCGTTGGAGGGCTCGTCCAGCAGCAGCACGTTGCCGCCCTCGGCGAGCATCTTGGCCAGGTGCAGGCGGCCACGCTCTCCGCCCGAGAGGTTCTTCACCAGCTTTTGCTGGTCACCGCCCGAGAAGTTGAAGCGGCCGCAGTAGGCGCGGCTGGGCATCTGGAACTTGCCCACCGTGATCATGTCCAGGCCACCCGAGATGTCCTCCCACACGGTCTTGTCACCGGCGAGGCCGTCGCGGCTCTGGTCAACCGCAGCGATCTTGACCGTCTGGCCGATCTTCACCTCGCCGCTGTCGGGCTGCTCCCTGCCGGTGATGAGCTTGAACAGCGTGGACTTGCCGGCACCGTTGGGGCCGATGATGCCCACGATGGCGCCTGCGGGGACCGAAAAGCTCAGGTTGTCGATCAGCAGGCGATCACCGTAGCTCTTGCTCACGCCCTTGAACTCGATGACCTCGTTGCCCAGGCGGTCGGCCACGGGAATGAAGATCTCGTTGGTCTCGTTGCGCTTCTGGTATTCGACGTCGCTCAGCTCCTCGAAGCGGGCCAGACGCGCCTTGCTCTTGGCCTGGCGGCCCTTGGCGTTGGAGCGCACCCACTTGAGTTCTTCCTTCATGGCCTTGCGGCGCGCGTCTTCGGTGCGCTGCTCCTGGGCCAGCCGGTCTTCCTTCTGCTCCAGCCAGCTCGAGTAGTTGCCCTTGTACGGAATGCCATGGCCGCGGTCGAGTTCGAGAATCCACTCGGCGGCGTTGTCGAGGAAGTAGCGGTCGTGGGTGATGGCCACCACGGTGCCCGGGAAGCGCTGCAGGAAGTGCTCCAGCCATTCCACCGACTCGGCGTCCAGGTGGTTGGTGGGTTCGTCGAGCAGCAGCATGTCGGGCTTGGACAACAGCATGCAGCACAGCGCCACGCGGCGCTTCTCGCCGCCGGAGAGCAGGCCGATCCTGGCGTCCCAGGGCGGCAGGCGCAGCGCGTCGGCGGCGATCTCGAGTTGGTGCTCGGAATCGGTGCCGGCGGTGGCGATGATGGCTTCGAGCTTGGCCTGCTCGGCCGCGAGGGCGTCGAAATCGGCGTCGGGCTCGGCATAGGCGGCGTAGACCTCGTCCAGCCGCTTCTGGGCCGCACGCACCTCGCCCATGCTGTCTTCCACCGCCTCACGCACGGTCTGCTCGTTGTTGAGTTGCGGTTCCTGGGGCAGATAGCCGATGCGGATGCCCGGCATGGGGATCGCCTCGCCCTCGATCTCCTTGTCGATGCCGGCCATGATCTTGAGCAGCGTGGACTTGCCGGAGCCGTTCAGGCCCAGCACGCCGATCTTGGCGCCGGGGAAGAAGGACAGCGAGATGTCCTTGAGGATCTGGCGTTTGGGCGGCACGATCTTGCCGACCCGGTTCATCGAGAAAACGTATTGGGCCATGGTGTTCTGTGGGAAATTTGCAGCGCCGGGCGGGGCGCGAAACCATGGATTATCGACCCATGCGACAATATGCACTGCTCGGGCCCATCAGTTGGCCTGGCACCAGCTCTCTGCTGGGGCGCGCGGTCCAAGCGGCCGCCGCCAACTCCCCCGGAAATCCATCGGCCCCCGACTGAGCGGGCACGCGCCACACGGCGCACCCGAACGGCCGATGCCCCCAGCGCCCAGGAAGGGTGCCGCTTCACACAATGAATTTCGCAGAACTGAACCTGGCCCCGGCCATCGTGCAAGCCGTGCACGAGCACGGCTATGACACCCCCACCCCGATCCAGATCGAGGCCATCCCCGCCGTTCTGGCCGGCCGCGACCTGCTCGCCGGCGCCCAGACCGGCACCGGCAAGACCGCCGCCTTCACGCTGCCCATGCTGCAGCGCCTCTCGCAGGGCGAGCGCCCCCGCAACCGCTTCGGCGGCATCGGCATCCGCGCCCTGGTGCTCACCCCCACGCGCGAACTCGCCGCCCAGGTCGAGGAATCGGTACGGGTCTACGGCAAGCACGTGGACTTGAAATCCACCGTCGTCTTCGGCGGTGTCGGCATGAACCCGCAGATCGACGCCATGAAGCGCGGCGTCGACATCCTGGTGGCCACGCCGGGCCGCCTGCTCGACCTGCAGCAGCAAGGCTTCCTGGATCTGGCCGCGGTGCAGGTGCTGGTGCTCGACGAAGCCGATCGCATGCTCGACATGGGCTTCATCCACGACGTGAAGAAGGTGCTGGCGCTGCTGCCAAAGAGTAAGCAAAGCCTGCTGTTCTCGGCCACCTTCAGCGACGAGATCCGCGAGCTGGCCAACGGTCTGCTGAAGGATCCGCAGCACATCCAGGTGACGCCGCCCAACACCACGGTGCAGCGCATCACGCAGCTCATCCACCCGGTCGGCCGCGGCAAGAAAAAAGCGCTGCTGGTCCACATCATCCAGTTGCACAACTGGAGCCAGGTGCTGGTGTTCACGCGCACCAAGTTCGGCGCCAACAACGTGGCCGACTACCTCAACAAGCAGGGCATCAGCGCGATGGCGCTGCACGGCAACAAGAGCCAGGGCGCACGCACGCAGGCGCTGGCCGGCTTCAAGAGCGGCGAGATCCGCGCCCTGGTGGCCACCGACATCGCTGCGCGCGGCATCGACATCGACGAGTTGCCACACGTCGTGAACTACGACATCCCCAACATCTGCGAGGACTACGTGCACCGTATCGGCCGCACCGGTCGCGCGGGCCGTGAAGGCCACGCGATCAACCTCGTGAGCCTCGACGAAGAAGGCTTCATGATGGAGATCGAGCGCTTCACCAAGCAGCAGATCCCGGTCGAGATGTTCCCCGAGTACATGCCCGAGCCCGGCGAGAAAGCGGAGCCGATCGCCATGGGCCGCCAGACCCTGTGGGGTGGCGCCGGCAAGCCCCCCAGCCGCGACGTGATGGCTGCGGCCGCCAAAGCCGCGCGCCAGGAGATGGTGCAGCGCATTCGCGAGAAGAAGGGCAATGAAGGCCAGGGCCGCGGCGAAGGCCAGGGCCAGGGCCAGCCGCGTGGTCAGGGGCAGAAGGCGCGCGGGCCGCGCCCGAACGGCGGTGGCGGCGGTCAGCCGCAAGGCCGCGGTCACGGCCAGGGCAACGGGCCAGGCAACGGTCCGGGTGCGGGCCAGCAGCGCCAGCGCCCGCCGCGCGGCGATCGCCCGCCGCGCTTTGACGGGGACGAGGGCAACGAGCGCCAGCCCGGGCCGAACGCGCACCTGGGCAGCCTGCGCATCCGCGACCCCAAGCCGCGCCAGGCCAGCCCCGATGGCCAGCCCGATCCGCTGCGCACGGGCATCGACGCCATGCGCACCGGCAACCGCCGCAACAAGAAGCGCGGCGGCAAGGGTGGCGGCCAGGGTGGTGGCGGCGGCGGCGTCGATCCGCTGCGCACCAACTACGGCCGCATCGGCAACCGTTGAGCGGGCGCGCCGTGCGGCGCGCTCAGACCTTCACGAAGGCCGTCACCAGCGGTTCTTCGCCCAGCTGTCGGCTCCAGTGGCCGTGCACCGAGGGGTCGAACACAGCGCCTTCGGGCAGGGTATCGGCCGAGTAGAAGTGCTCCCCAGGGCCGAAAATGCGGCTGGTGCCGTCCTGCAGGCCGATTTCCATGCGGCCCCGCAGCACGAACAGCCATTGCGGCGCGCCGGTGCAATGAAACTCGCTGCGAAAACCCACCGGGCTTTCGCGCAACTGCAGGCCGCTGGCCGCCAGCACGGCCGACAGTCGCGCGGCAGGCGTGCCCTGATCGAGCGGCAGCGCTTCCTCACGAAAGCGCGCGCGCCCATCGGTATCGGTGTAGAGAATGACTCGGGTGAACGTGTTCATGCCGCCGACACTACATCAAGCGGCACCAGCCAGCCAGGAGTCCGCCAGCGCGAGCACCTCGCGCAGTGCTGCGCGGCCACCGCCATCCTCGGGGCCCTCGTCGATGGCATGACGCAGCAGTTCGGCGCAGCGCAACTGACCGAGGGTGACACTGGCGCTGTGCAGCCGTCGCAGCGACGAGGTGCGCTGACCCTCGCCTTCCAACGCGTCCAGGCCATCGAGCAATGTCGTGATGTCGGCCTGCCAGCGCCGTGTGATCCGGACCAATTGTTCCTGCGAGATCCCCAGGCGCTGGCGTACCTTGGCAGCGGGCTCGCACTGGCGCAGGCGACCATCGCGCATCACGCGCTCGATGGTGGGCTGCACGGCTTGCGGCGTGTATGGCTTGACGATGAAGCCTGACGCCCCTGCCTCGACCGCGCGGGTGACCGATTCGCGGTCCGCGGCCGCCGATATCATCAAAAAAGGAATCCCCGACAGCAACGGGTCCTGCCGCGTGCGCTGCAACAGGCCGATGCCGTCCAGCTGCGGCATGAACATGTCACAGCAGCACAAGCACGGGCGCAGGCCTTGTTGCAGCAGCGCCCACGCTTGCTCGCCGTCTGGCGCCTCCACCACCTCGGTGATGCCCTGCATGCGGCCCAGCAAGGCCGCCAACGGCAGGCGTGATATCTCGTCGTCGTCGACCAGCAGCGCTTTCATGGCCCTCCTCCTGTCGGGCATGTGCCCACGGTTGCATGGTTATCGGCCAACGCGTGCGCGACTCAAGGGTTGAAGGCGGCTGCGGTCGCCCCCTTACAAGGTTTCCCGGCAAGCCAGGCCCGGCGGTTTAAGCTCTCGCCCCATGGACCGATTGCACTCGATGCGCGCCTTCCAGAAGGTGGTGGATGAAGGCGGCTTTGCGGCCGCCGCGCGCGCCATGGACTTGTCGCCCGCTGTCGTCACCCGACTGATCGCCGACCTGGAAGAACACCTGGGCACCCGGCTGCTGCACCGCACGACCCGGCGCGTCACCCTCACCGAGGCTGGCGAGATCTACCTCGACCGTGTGCGCCAGATCCTGCTGGATCTGGAAGAAGCCAGCGCGCTGGTGAGCTCGCAGACACAGGAGCTCGCCGGCGTCTTGCGTCTACTCGCACCGCCCGTGCTGGCGACCCATGTGCTGGCACCGCTGGTGGCAGGCTTTCGACAGGCCTACCCGAAGATCCGGCTCGACATCGATGTCGAGAGCCACCGCGAGCCGCCGGTGGAGGACTACGACATCACGCTCATTGGCGCGGACGCGAGCTTCGATGCCAACGTCATCGCGCGCAAGGTGGTCAGCACCGAAGGTATCCTGCTGGCCTCGCCCGAGTACATCGCGCGCCGCGGTCAGCCCGCGCGTCCCGAGGATCTCGCACAACACGATGTGCTGCGCTTGAAACCGGCCTCGGGCCGAACGAGCAAATGGCGGTTGCTCAACGCCAACGAAAAAGACCGCGCCCTCGAGGTCGAGGTCGAGCCGGTGCTGTGGGCCAACCACAACGACACCCTGATGCATGCCGCACTGGATGGCGCCGGCATCACCGCCACCTCGGTGGAACTGGCCGCGCCGCTCCTGGCCGACGGCGACCTGGTGCGCGTGCTCAGCCCCTGGATCACCAACCGCCTGACCATGTACGCCGCCCTGCCCAGCCGCAAGTTCGTGCCGCGGCGCACGCAGGTCTTTCTCGACCACCTCACGCAACAGACGCGCGCGCGCGTCGACCAGGCCCTGGCGTCCTGCATGGCCTGCGATTGATGGAGACACCCATGCCCGATTCGAGCAACGTCCACTTCGGCCACCAGGGCCGCGTCGTCATCGTCACCGGCGGTGCACAAGGCATTGGCGAGGCCTGCGTGCGGCGCTTCGCGCGCGAAGGCGCACAGGTGGTGATCGCCGACCTGGCGCGCGAGGCTGGCGAGGCCGTGGCACGCGAGACCGGCGCTCGCTTCATCGGCTGCGACGTGGGCGACAAGACCCAGGTCGACGCCCTGGTGGCGCAGACCGTGGCCGCGCACGGTCGTATCGACGTGCTGGTGAACAACGCCGGCATCTTCAAGGCGGCCGATTTCCTGGACATCACCGAAGCCGATTTCGATGCCGTGCTGCGCGTCAACCTCAAAGGCGCCTTCCTCATGGCGCAGGCCGCAGCGCGCGCCATGGTGCAGGGCGGCACGCGTGGCGCCATCGTGCACATGAGCTCGGTCAACGGCGTCATGGCCATCCCCACCATCGCCAGCTACAACGTCAGCAAGGGCGGCATCAACCAGCTCACCCGCGTGATGGCGCTGGCGCTGGCCGACCACGGCATCCGCGTCAACGCGGTGGCGCCGGGCACGATTGCCACCGAACTGGCTGCCCAGGCGGTGCTCACCAGCGACGACGCGCGCCGCAAGATCCTGGGCCGCACGCCCATGAAGCGCCTGGGCGAACCCGGAGAAATCGCCGATGTGGTGGCTTGGCTGGCCAGCGATGCGGCCAGCTATGTGACAGGCGAGATTGTCACGGTGGATGGCGGGCGCATGGCGTTGAACTACACCGTGCCGGTCTGAGAAGGCGGGAACTTCCCCGGCCGGGGTGACGTCCATTGCGACTTGACACTGAATGAGTGCATGCGAACACCCTGCTTGGTCCTCTCGGGCCTGCTGCTGCTGAGCCCTGCGGCGGCCCAAAACAACGACAACACCGCCGGCGCGCCGGTCATCACCGCCAGCGCCACCCTCGAACCCGACCGCGTCGTGCTGGAACTGCTCGGCAGCGCACAGGCGCGCGCCTCGGTCTCGCTGTACCCCGAGGTGGAGGGCGAGGTGGCCGAGGTGCTGTTCCAGGCCGGCCAGCGCGTGCGCGCTGGCCAGATTTTGGTGCGGCTGGACGACACCCAGCAGCGGCTGGCGGTGCAACTGGCCGAGGCGCAGTGGCGCGTGGCGCGGGTGGTGGCGCAACGGTTGCAGGCCACGCGCGGCACCGGCGCCGTGCCCGACACCGAGATCGACCAGGCCGTGGCCGAAGCGCGCACGCGCGAGATCACGCTTGCGCAGGCTCGCGAGGACCTCGCCGATCGCGTGCTGCGCGCACCGTTTGCGGGGGTGGTGGGCATCCCCGCGGTCGAGCGCGGCGATCGCGTCTCGCGCACCACGCTGGTGTCGACGCTGGACGACCGGCGCGAGATTCTGGTGGACATTGATCTGCCCGAGGCCTGGCTGGCGCGCGTGCGCGTCGGCCAGGCGCTGCAGGCCAGCACGCCCGCTTTCGCGGGCCAGACCTTCGAGGGCCAGGTGCGCGACATCGACAGCCGCGTGGACCCGCTGGTGCGCACGGTGCGCGTGCGCGCCGCGCTGGACAACGCGGACGATCGCCTGCGTGCGGGCATGTCGTTCCAGGTGCGCCTGGTCTTCGAGGGCGAACCCCTGGTGAGCGTGCCCGAGCTTGCACTGCAATTCGGCAACGACGGCGGCTACGTGTGGACGGTGCGCGATGGCAAGGCCGAAGCCGTGGCCGCGCAGGTGGTGCGCCGCGAGGACGGCCGCGTGCGCTTGCGAAGCGCGCTGCGCGAGGGCGACACGGTGGTGGTGGAAGGCGTGCAGCGCCTGCGCGACGGCCGTGCGGTGCGCGTGGTCGGCCAGCGCAACGGTGACGCGCGTTGAGCATGGCCGGCATGACCGACGACCGCGCAGACGACCTGCCCGCCCTGGCGATACGCCGCCCTTGGCTGGTGGCGGTGCTCAACCTGCTCATCGTCATTGCCGGCCTGGGTGCCTGGCTGGGCGTGGAGGTGCGCGAGTTGCCCAACATCGACCGCCCGATCGTCGCGGTGCGCGCCGACTACCCCGGCGCCGCGCCCGAGACGCTGGACGCCGAGGTCACGCGCGTGCTCGAAGGCGCGGCCGCACGCGTTCCCGGCGTGTACCTCGTTCGCTCGGCCAGCGAGGAAGGCAACCTGCGCGTCAGCATCGAATTCAACCCCGACGTCGACCTGGTGGACGCCGCCAACGATGTGCGCGACGCGGTGGCGCGCGTGCAGGGCACGCTGCCCGAAGGCATCGAGAACCTCACCGTGGTGAAGGCCGATGCCGACGCCGAGCCGGTGATGCGCCTGGCCGTGTCCAGCACCACCCTGCCAGTGGACGAGCTCTCACGCGTGGTCGAGGACCGCATCGAGCCCGAACTGGTGTCGGTGGCCGGCGTGGCCGACATCGCCCTGTTCGGCGAGCGCCAGCGCGTCATGCGCGTGCGCATCGACCCACTGCGCCTGGCGGCCTACAACCTCGCGGTCGGCGATGTGGCCGATGTACTGGCTGGCGCACGCATCGACGTACCGGCGGGCAGCCTCGAACTGGCCAACCAGGAACTGCTGGTGCGCGCCAATGCCACCGCCGCCACACCGCAGGCGCTGCGCGATCTGCGGCTGACCCCGCGCGTGCGCCTGGGCGAAGTGGCCGACGTGTTCTACAGCCCCGCCGACCCCACGGCCTACGTGCGGCTCAACGGCGAATCGGTCATCAGCCTGGGCGTCGTGCGCCAGGCGCAGTCCAACAGCGTCGCGATCTCCGAAGGTATCCGCGCGGCGATCGAGCGCATCAACCGCGACATGCCCGAACTGCGCCTGAGCGTCGTGTCCGACGATGCGGTGTTCATCCGCGGCGCCATCCGCGAGGTGGTGGGCAGTCTGCTGCTGGCCGGCGTCATCGTGGTGGCCGTGGTGGGCGTGTTCCTCGGCCAGTGGCGAGCCACGCTGGTGCCGGCGGTGGCGATCCCGATCGCCCTGATCGGCACCCTCGCGGCCATCTGGCTGCTTGGCTTCTCGATCAACCTGCTCACCCTGCTGGCCCTGCTGCTGGCCACCGGTCTGGTGGTGGACGATGCCATCGTCGTGCTGGAAAACATCCAGCGACAGCGCAGCCTGCGCCTGCCCCCACGGGCGGCCGCGGTCATCGGCACGCGGGAGGTGTTCTTCGCCATCGTGGCCACCACCGCCACACTGGTGTCGGTGTTCGTGCCGATCTCCTTCCTGCCATCGGCCGCGGGCCGCCTGTTCGCCGAGTTCGGTTTCGTGATGGCGATCTCGGTGGCGATCTCTTCTTTCGTCGCACTTTCGCTTGGCCCGATGATCGCGGCGCGGCTGCCCGAAGACCGGGCGCCGGGCCGGCTTGGACGCGCGCTGGCCGGCGTGGGCGACCACGGCCTGGTGCTGTACCGCCGCCTCATCGCACATGCACTCGATCGCGCCTGGTGGCTGCTCGCCCTGTGCCTGGGCACCGCCGCCCTGGGCGCCTGGGGCTACACCCAGTTGCGCAGCGAGCTCACGCCCGCGGAAGACCGCGGCGTGCTCGTGGTGCGCCTGGACGGCCCCGACGGCGTGGGTCTGTCCTACGTGGATCGCCAGCTTGAAGACGTGCTTGAGCGCATGCAGCCGCTCAAGGACGAAGGCCTGGTGGAGAACATCTTCACCATCACCGGCCGCTTCGATCCCAACCGGGCGGAGATCGTGGCGCCGCTGGTGGACTGGGGGCTGCGTGACGAGAGCCAGGCGCAGATCGCCGCGCGTCTGCGCACCGCGCTCGATGATTTCGCGGGCGTGCGCGTGCGCATCCTCAGCGGCAACAGCCTGGGCGTTGGCGGCGGCGATGGCAGCGTGCAGTTCGCCATCACCGGCGACGAATACGGCCGCATTGCCGATGCCGCCCGCGCCTTTGCGGCGCGCATCGAGGACGGGGTACCCCAGTTGCGCGACGTGGTGGTGAACTACAACGCCTCGCAGCCGCAGCTCACCTTGCGCATCGACCGCGAGCGAGCCGCTGCGCTTGGCGTACCGCTGCAGGGTCTGGAGACCACCCTGCGTGCGCTGGTGGACGGCACCGAGCTCGTCGAGATCAGCATCGACGACCGCAACGTGCCGGTGTTCCTGCAGTCCAGCGCACGCGGTGCGACCGACCCCGGGCAGCTGCTCTCGTACACCGTGCGCGCGCAGACGCCCGAGGGCGAGCGGCTGGTGCCGCTGGGACAATTCGTGCGCTTCGAGGAATCGTCGATCGCGGGTGAGCTCAACCGCCTCGGCCAGCGCCGCGCGGTGGAGCTCAGCGCGCTGGCGGCCGACGGGGTTTCGCTGCAGCAGGCGGTGGACTCACTGCGCAGCCTCGCCGCCACCGAGTTGCCGCCCGGCATGGGCCTGCTGCTGCGCGGCGACGCCGCCACACTGGAGCAGACCGGCCGCGACGTTGGCGTGACCTTCGCCATCGCGCTGCTGGTGGTCTTTCTGGTGCTGGTGGCGCAGTTCGAAAGCCTGGCCAGTGCCACGGTCGTGCTGCTCAGCGTGCCCTTTGGCCTGGCAGCCGCCGTCTTCGCCATGCTGGCCAGCGGCACCTCACTGAACATCTACAGCCAGATCGGCCTGCTGCTGCTGGTGGGCGTGATGGCCAAGAACAGCATCCTGATGGTGGAGTTCGCCGACCAGTTGCGCGATGCCGGGCGCAGCGTGCGCGAGGCTGCCCAGGAGGCCGCCATCACGCGGTTGCGGCCCATCATGATGACCATGGCCTCCACCGTGCTCGGCGCGCTGCCGCTGGTGCTGGGCAGCGGCGCGGGTGCCGAGTCGCGCGCCGCCATCGGCTGGGTCATCTTCGGCGGCCTGTCCATCGCGGCCCTGTTCACGCTGTTTCTCACGCCGGTGCTCTACCTCGGCATTGCGCGCTTTGCCAAGCCGCGCGCCAACCAAGGCGAACGGCTGCGCGCCGAGATGGCGCAGACCGCTGCGCAGGCCACCGACGAAGCGAACTGAGCGCGGGTCGGCCCCGCAAGGCCTCAAGCCGGCTGCACACGCGGCGCGGGCCGTGCCTCGCGAATCGGCAGGTGCACCAGCGCGGCGCCCACGGCGAGCACGATGTCGATGTACCAGACCCAGTCGTAGTTGCCCGTGGCCTCGAACACGCGCCCGCCCAGCCAGGCGCCCAGGAAGCCGCCGATCTGGTGCGCGAACATCACCGCACCGAACAACATGGCCAGGTTGCCCACACCGAAGAACTTCGCCACAAGACCCACCGTGGGCGGCACGGTGGACAGGAAGGTGAGCCCCATCACCGCGGCGAACACCAGCATCACCGCCTCCGTCTTGGGGGCCAGCAGGAACACCAGTACCGCCAGGGCACGCGTGGCGTACACCAGCGCCAGCAGCGACTTCATGCGCCAGCGGCCGACGGCCCAACCCATGGCCAGGCTGCCGACGATGTTGAACAGGCCGATGATGCCCAGCGCCCACGCGCCCACCGGTGCCGGCAGACCGCAGGCGGCCACCACGCCCGGCAGGTGGGTGGCCAGGAAAGCGACGTGGAAACCGCAGACGAAAAAGCCGGCCGACAGCATGAGATAGCCCGGGTGGCGCAGCGCCTTGCCCAGCGCCTCGCGGGCAGGCAGCGCGACGGGCGCTGCAGCCCCGGCAGGCGACAGCGGCCCGCCGCGCAGCACGAATGCCGCCGGCAAGGCCAGCAGTACGATGAGCGCCAGCGCCTGCAGTGCACCCACCCAGCCCAGGCTCGCCGTGAGCGTGGCCGCCAGCGGTGCCATCAGGAACTGGCCGAACGAGCCGCCCGCGTTGACCACGCCGGTGGCCAGGCCGCGCCGCTCGGGTGGGATCAACCGGCTGGTGGCCGCCATCAGCACCGACGGCCCCGCCATGCCGGCGCCGCCCGCGGCCAGGATGCCGAGCGCGACGATCAGGCCCCAGGTGCTCGTCATGTAGGGCGTGAGGAAGGTGCCCAGGGCCACCAGACTCACGCCAAGCAGCAGCACACGGCCCGCGCCCACGCGGTCGGCAAAGGCACCCGCAAACGGCTGCGTGAGGCCCCACCAGAGCTGGCCGAAGGCAAACGCCAGGCTGATGCTGGCCACACCCAGGCCGGTGGCCGTGTTGATGGGCGAGAGGAAGAAACCCATGGTCTGGCGCGTGCCCATGGTGAGTGCAAAGGTGCCGGCCGCCGCCAGCAGCACCAGCCACCACAGGCGGGTGCGCGAGTCATTCGTGGCCAAGGTCGGCTCCTTCGTCGTCAAGGATCGTCAGAGATTCGTCGATCAGGGCGTGCAGCGCCACCACGCGCTGTGCACCCAGGCGTGCATTGAGCGCCTCCTGCGCGGCGCGCCAGCGGCGCTGCGCTTCGGTGCGCTTGGCGTGACCGTCGGCCGTGGCCTGGATGAACCAGCTGCGCGCGTCGGGCCCGGGGGCCTGCTCCACCCACCCCGCGTCGATCAGCGGGCGCAGGTTGCGCGACAGCGTGGACGCGCTCATGTGCATCTGCTGCGCCAGCTCCACCGCGCGGATCGGCCCGAGCTTGCAGATGTAAGACAGCAGCGAATACTGCGTGGTCTTCAGGCCGGTCTTGCCGACCTCGGCGTCGTAATGCGCGCCAACCACCCGCACCAGCTGGCGCAGCTTGAGGTTGGTGCAGCCCTGCGGCTTGACGGTGGTGCTTGACGCGGCGGTGACAGGCGACATGTTGATCATTGTATCTACAATTCATGCATATACAACTTTATCGGAGAAACCCATGAGCGACACCCTGGAACAATGGCTGGCGGAAGAGAAGGCCGTGCTGGAGACGATGGGCCGCGGCCCGGGTGCAGGCGTTGCCACGGCCGAACAAGTGACCGGCAGGAGCGGGCTGGAACTGATGCAGGCCATGCTGCGCGGCGAGCTGCCCTACCCGCCCATCGCGGCCACGCTGGACTTCACCCTGCTGAGCGTGGACGACGGCATGGCCACCTTCCAGGGCACCCCACTGCCACGGCACTTCAATCCGATGGGCACGGTGCACGGCGGCTGGTTCGCCACCCTGCTCGACTCGGCGCTGGGCTGCGCCGTGCACACCAAGATGCCGCCCGGCCGCGCCTACACCACCGCCGAGCTCGGCGTGAACCTGGTGAAGGCACTGTCACCCAAGGTGCCGCGCGTGCGCGCCATCGGTCGGGTCATTCACGCCGGGCGCCAACTGGCCACCGCCGAGGCCCGCCTGGTGGGCCCGGACGGCACCCTGTACGCGCATGCCACGACAACCTGCCTGGTTTTCGAAGCAAGGTGACAATCACGCCATGCGAATCCTTCACACCATGCTGCGCGTGGGCAACCTGCAGCGCTCGATCGACTTCTACACCAACGTGCTCGGCATGAAGCTGCTGCGCACCTCCGAGAACCCCGAGTACAAGTACTCGCTTGCTTTCCTCGGCTTCGAGAGCAATCCGGCGCAGGCCGAGATCGAGCTCACCTACAACTGGGGGGTGGAGCAGTACGAGATGGGCACCGCCTACGGCCATATCGCCCTGGGCGTGGCGGACGCCTACGCGGCCTGCGAGAAGATCAAGGCCGCCGGCGGCAACGTGACGCGCGAGGCCGGCCCGGTAAAGGGCGGCACCACGGTGATCGCCTTCGTGACGGACCCGGACGGCTACAAGATCGAATTGATACAACGCGCCGACGATCAGGCGGCGGGCCAGGGGCTGCGCTGATTGCGGCGACAGGCCCGAGAAAAAGGCCACCCGCGGGTGGCCTTTTTCTCGGGCCGCGCGCCACGCTCAGCGGGCGATCACCACCTCGACCCGACGCGCTTCGGCGTTGGCGCCGCTGCCGGTGGTCATCTCGGGCTTCTTCAGCTCCAGGCTGGATTCGGCCACGCCGGCACCGATGAGTGCATCGCGCACCGCGAGGGCACGCTGCCTGGCCAGTTCGGCGTTGAAGGCCGGATCGCCGGTGGCGTCGTGAAAGCCCGAAATCACCAGCCGTGCACCGTCCTTGGCCGCGGCGATGGCCTCGCCCAGGGCGGCGAGCGCGCCTGGCGCAAGCTCGGCCTTGCCGGAGGCGAAGTAGAACTTCACCACACCGTTCTCGACAACCACGCTGGCATCGGACGACGGCAGGCTGGCCGCGGCCGGTACGGTGGCACCGGCGGCTGGCGCCGTGGCGGGCTTGACGCCACGTGCCGAGAACACGCCCAGGCCCAACACACTGCCAACGATGAGCGTGATGAGGGCAATCAGCACCACCGCGACGACACGCTGCTCGGGTTCGCTATCCTGTGTGGCCATGCGACGGATTCCTCAAATGTGGTGTGACAGACAAGCCTGCGATTGTAGGCAGGCCACGTGACACCATGAAACGCCCCACCACCTGGAACCCCGCCGAGCGCGACGGCGCGGCGATGATGGCCGAGACCCTGGCCGAGTGGCGTGCCCAGGGCACGCGCCCGGATCTCTGGGTGTTCGCCTACGCCTCGCTGGTCTGGCGACCGGAGTTCGAGGCCGCGGAAAGCCGCCCGGCGCGCGTGCATGGCTACCACCGCTGCCTGCAGATGTGGAGCCGCGTGAACCGCGGTACACCCGAATGCCCCGGCCTGGTGTTCGCCCTCATGGCCGGCGGCAGTTGCGATGGTCTGGCCCTGCGCGTGCCGCACGCGCAGGTGGAGGCACTGATGCCGCGCTTGTGGGCGCGCGAGATGCCCAACCCGGTGTATGACCCGAAATGGCTGCGCGTGGTCACGCCCCGGGGCGAGGTGCGCGCACTGGCCTTCACGCTCTCGCGCCGCAGCCCGAGCTACACCGGTCACCTGCCGCCCGAGCGCTACCGCGACATCTTCAGCCGATCCTGCGGGCGCTACGGCACCACACTCGACTACGCGCGCCAGACCTTCGAAGGCTTGAAGGCCCATGGCATCCACGACCACGCGCTGGAGAGACTGCTCCATCTGGCGCCTTGACGCACCATCACCATGAACATCGCCGACCTGCGCAAGAGTTACGAAAAAGCCGAACTGAGCGAAGACGCGTCGCATGCCGACCCGTTGCGCCAGTTCGAACAATGGCTCAACGAAGCCATCGCTGCGGAAGTGCCCGAACCCAACGCCATGACGCTGGCCACCGTCGGTTCGGACCTGCGCCCGAGCACACGCGTGGTGCTCATCAAGGGCTATGACGCGCGCGGCATCGTCTGGTACACGAATTACCACAGCCGCAAGGGCCGCGAACTCGCGGGCAACCCTTTCGCGGCGCTGCAGTTCCACTGGGTCGAGCTCGAGCGCGTGGTGCGCATCGAGGGCCGGGTGGAGAAGGTAAGCGACGAGGAAAGCGACGCCTACTTCCACAGCCGCCCGCTGGACAGCCGCATCGGCGCCTGGGCCAGCCCGCAGAGCGAGGTGATCGACGGCCGCACCGTGCTGGTGACGAACGCCGCGAAATACGGCGCCCAGTTCCTGCTCAACCCGCCGCGCCCGCCGCACTGGGGCGGCTATCGGCTGGTACCCAGCGCATGGGAGTTCTGGCAAGGGCGCAAGAGCCGCCTGCACGACCGGCTGCGCTACCGGCAGGACGGCGGCGCCTGGGTGCGCGAGCGGCTTGCGCCCTGAGCCGACGAGCGCTGCGCAGACGCCTCAATACAGGTAAGCCGCCCCCGCGAACGACGCCGAGCGATCGTTCATGTCGGTGCCCGCCGCGCTGGATTCTCCGAGGGCGCCCGCGGCCAGCGTCTGACCGTCGGCAGACAGCGCGACCCCCCACCCGAAATAGAGGTAAGGCTGGTTATTGGGTGCCTTGAGGCGACGTGCCAACTGCCACTGTCCGTCGTCCTGCTCGCGGTACCAGTCCACGGCCCCGCCCACGGGCATCGCTGGTGCGTTCGCCTCCAGCCCTTGACCAGGCCCCGGCTCCTCCACATCCGTGGTCACGAGGCTGCGGCCGTCGCCGCTGATGTCGACCGCGAAGCCGGCCCGCATGGAGGTAGCTCCTGGCGACGGCAGCAGGGCCGCGGTTTGTGTCCAGCCACCGGGCAAGAGATCAAACACGTATGCGCCACCGCGAAAGGCCACGTCCCACTCCCGGGGCGAAGCGCCCACCACGAGACGCCCACCATCGGCGCTGAGCGCTGTGGCCCAGCCAAAGGACATACGCGGGGCGGCCACGGTGGGACGCAAGCGCGCGGCCAGGCTCCACTGATCGTTCGCCCCGCGCCCGAAGATCTCGACCGCACCGACCTGCACCGCGCCAGACGGAAGTGCCGGGTCCACCTCATGGCCTGGATAGCTGTGGGTGGCCACGCCCACGGCCAGCGTGAGTCCTTCGCGGTCAAGCGACAGACGCCGGCCGGCGAACCGGTCATCGGCGTTGTTGCCTGCAGGCAGCGACGCGGCAAATTCCCAACCCGCGACCGTGCGGCGAAACATGGTGGCGGACATCGTGGTCACACCACGGGCATTCACCGCAGCCCACGCACCGTTGCCCGACAGGGCCACGTGCAGGCCAAATTGCGCGTTGGCGCGCGATACCGGTGGTTTGAGGTAGGCCGCCTGACGCCACTGCCCTGCTTCATCGCGCTCGAAAACGAAGGCGGCGCCTGCATCGCCCAGGCCGCCCGCACCGGGGTCGCTGCCGGGGCTGTCGTCGTTGGGCGCACCCACCAGAAGCACCCGTCCATCGTCGGACAGATCGAGGTCCGAGCCGAACGTATCGCCCCAGTCGGGATGCGAATGCTTGAGGCGCGCCTCCTGCCGCCAGCCTGAGGCCCCGCGTTGAAAGACGTAGACCGCGCCCGTGTTCCAGTTGGACGCGCCGCGATCCTCGATGCCGTTGACACCGCCCACGAGACCATCTTCTTCCAGCGCCGCGATGGCCACGCGCTCGCCATTGGCAGACAGCGCAATGGCCCATCCGGACAAATCCCCCGCTGCCGCGTTCGAGGCCTTGAGGTAGCCGATGGCCGGATTGAGATCGTCCACGCCCACCCATGCTGAATCGCTGCAACCGGCAACATTGCATGCGCGCAGCCGGTAGCGTGCGCCCAGCGCTTCGGGCAGAAACACGCTGAGCGCGTGGGACTGCGCGTTGGGCGCCAACGGTTGCAGTTCGCGCGGCAACTGCGCCCCGGACTCTCCATCGGGGTCTACCCACAGCGCGAGGCTGTTGGCACCCACCAC
>VFQO010001111.1_pt1 | contig 22708 bp, 18 predicted proteins | sample 3512331 | NCBI WGS metagenome assembly VFQO01 (sample SAMN10412371, study PRJNA504923) | tailings metagenome | isolation source: Replicate 3 from Balatoc abandoned mine | place: Philippines: Itogon, Benguet | collected 2017-08-28 | reverse complement strand
AAAATTCAACGCGCATAACTGCGCTTATCTGGTCAATTTTAAATGCGCGTCAACAGTTTGTGCGAGGTACGACAGAAGCAATTAACCTGGTTTCAAAAACTTGGGGTAAAAAACATTTGGGTGAAGGTGATGAAATTGTAATTTCACACTTAGAGCACCATGCTAATATCGTGCCTTGGCAGCAGTTGTGTCAGGAAACAGGTGCCAAACTCAAAGTGGCGCCAGTTGATGATAGTGGACAAGTAGTTTTGGCTGAGTATGAAAAACTATTGACCTCACGCGTTAAGCTTGTCTCATTCACTCAGGTTTCGAATGCCCTGGGTACGGTGACGCCAGCAGCTGAGATGATACAAATGGCACATCGTATCGGTGCGAGAGTGCTGCTTGATGGTGCGCAGTCAGTCTCTCATATGCGTACAGATGTACAGATGCTTAATCCTGATTTTTTTGTATTTTCCGGACACAAGGTATTTGGCCCAACTGGAATTGGCATATTGTACGCAAAGTCAGAAGTTTTGAGCGATATGCCAGCTTGGCAAGGTGGCGGCAATATGATTCAGGATGTGACCTTTGATAAAACAACATATCACGAAGCACCTGCAAAATTTGAAGCAGGTACAGGAAATATTGCAGATGCGGTTGGCTTAGGCGCAGCTTTGGAATATGTAGAAAGAATTGGTATTGATAATATTGCACGTTATGAGCATGACTTATTATTGTATGCAACTACTGCAATGCAAAAAGTCCCCGGCTTGCGTCTAATAGGTACGGCTAGAGAAAAGGCTAGCGTGCTCTCATTCAATCTCGAAGGTTTTAGAAGTGAAGACGTGGGCGCAGCGCTCAATCGGGAAGGTATCGCAGTGCGTTCTGGACATCATTGTGCTCAACCCATATTACGGCGCTTTGGCGTTGAAACAACGGTTAGACCCTCATTGGCATTTTACAATACACACGCGGAAGTGGATTTAATGGTGAATGTATTGCAGCGTTTAGTTTCGGATAGAGTGCCATCCGGAATATAAAATTTCTGTAATTTATCATCCGTTAACAGGTGATTAATGAAGATCACGACGAGTAAAAAAATTATGATTAGTCGGTATCAATGTTTAAACGCATGTTTCAATCCTTGGGCCAATGAGTTTACTTTAATAATTTCGGATAAGCGTTCCCTTGAGGCGCTGGGTGTGTAAATGACTTTGATACCGCGTCTCACAGCATCACGTTTGAGTTTGTAAGTAATGGAGTGATTAATCCATTTCGTGATAAGTACAATCACTCTGGTATTTTGAGGAATGACTTTGTTACTATCGCCGGCTTTGCGTCCGGACCAATGACTGATTTCATGAATGCCATAATGGCTGAAAACCTCTTTGATGCCGTCTACTTGATCACCGCCTACAATTAACACTGAACTCATGATGTGAGTCTCCTAATAATAATTGATGCCGGATTTTGTCCGGCATCAATTTGTTCAAACGGAATAACTTGTGGTTATTTTTGAACGATTATTTTTGATAAATTTGGTCGAAAGTGCCGCCATCTGAGAAGTGAGTCTTCTGTGCCTTTGCCCAGCCACCAAACTCTTGGTCAATAGTAACCAGATTGGATTTTGGAAACTGCTTTTCATATTTTTTGGCAACAGATTCCAAAGTTGGACGGTAATAGTTTTTGGCTGCAATTTCCTGGCCCTCTTCAGAATATAAATATTCAAGATAGGCTTTAGCGACTGTTTCAGTACCATGTTTTTTTGCATATTTATCTACTACGGTGACAGGTGGCTCAGCAAGGATTGAAAGTGATGGCACGATAATTTCAAATTTTCCGGCACCTAATTCTTTTTGTGCTAAAAACGCTTCGTTTTCCCAAGCCAGCAAAACATCGCCAATGCCACGTTCGACAAAAGTGGTGGTTGAGCCACGAGCGCCTGTGTCCAGTACGGGCACATTTTTTAAAAGTTTGCCTACAAAATCTTTGGTTTTGGCCTCATCACCGCCAAATTTTTTCTGGGCAAAAGCCCATGCCGCCAGATAATTCCAGCGTGCACCACCAGAAGTCTTCGGATTAGGGGTTACAACAGATACACCAGGCTTTACCAAATCATCCCAATCTTTAATATTTTTTGGATTGCCTTTTCTGACCAGAAGTACGATGGTTGATGTGTAGGGCGAGCTATTGTGTCCTAGACGTTTCTGCCAATCCTTAGGGATGAGCTTCGCCTTCTCTTGAAGCTGATCCACATCGTAGGCCAGTGCTAATGTTGCAACATCTGCATCCAAGCCATCAATGATTGCTCGCGCCTGTTTTCCTGATCCACCATGCGAAGTTTTGATGGTGACAGTATCACCGGTTTTAGCAAGCCAGTACTTACTAAAGGCAGCGTTAAAATCCTGATAAAGCTCACGTGTTGGGTCATATGACACGTTGAGCAGCTTAATTTCGGCTGTGTGAGCTAATAAAGGTACAGTTAAACTGATTGCAAGAATAAGAGATTTGATTTTAAAAGTGTTCTTCATTGTAGTAGTCCTTAAACGATTGCTAACGATTGATTAAAAGGCGCTGGCAGAGATTTCCACATATAGGAAATCAGAATCATCTCTGCGACTAGGGTCGATTTTTTGTGACGTGGTTTCGGTGAAATCACCCGCCCAGAAATGTGCATAACCTAAATTTGCTGAAACAAAATTGTTGATTGGGAAGCGCACACGAACATCGAACTCTTCACCTATATCTTTGCCACTTTTGCCTGCAGCATCTCTAAGGTTTGCGCTGTTCCAGCGATCTTTTGCACTATCGAGTCGATACCAGCTATAGCCCGCATCGATTTTTAAGCCAGGCAGCCAGGAAACTTGAGGTTCAAATTCAGCCCGAACTTTAGGGGCACTTAGGTTTTCCATTTGAAAGTAGTCGTTGTTTGACCACGGGCGAGCAAATCCAAACAGGCGTTCAAAGCGCTCACTACCTAAATCGTTTTGGTCTTTATCGCCGCTTGCAAAACCATAAAATGCACTGAGACGAGGCTTCCAAGGATGTTTGAACGTATAGCCGATTTCAGCGTTGTAAGCGTAAGCGTCATGATCCAAGTTGGTGGTCTTACCACCAGAAATTCGATCTTGGTCGCCCCATTGCTTGATATAGCTAGCGTCATAATCCCAGCCTGAGCTGCCGAGTATGCCAAACGCACGTAAGCCAGCAGTATGTATGTGACGGTCAATTTTGGCAGTGGCCGCTACAGGTTTGCCGTTGGCGTCATATTTAACTTTGTCGCCATCTTGCTGCAGTAAAAAGTAATAAGGCTGCAAAGTCACGTATTCAGACCAGCGACGCCAGTCACCAATCACACCGTAGAAATCCTGTGAATGATCTACTTCGTCCAATTGATTGGTAAACCGCTGAACAGGTTTTAATGCGAGAATATCCAGCTGCCAGTCGTTTTTCTGCTGGCCTACAGTTGCTCGCACCCCCTGAAAGTTATTGGTGGTGTTGCGCCATTCGTTGCGCGCTAGCAACCTGCGATCAGTGTATTCAAAAGCATGGCGGCCGACTTTGATGCTGATAGGGCGGTCGTTGCCAAGGTCATCTTTACCCAGCGGAGTCTCTTTGAAAAATAATTCCAGATAAGCTTGAATTGGTTCAGCGTAATTGACATCTCGTGTATCGAACTCGCGCGTGAATTGGCTGTGGTTTCTTCGCGCATCTTCGACTTCCAGCGTAAAACGCAGTGGATCAAGAATGTTTTTAATGGCAACAAAGCCGCGTGTTCTCAGTAAAATAGGCTCATCGATACTGTCTCTGCCACGTCTAAAATCGTTGTCACGTGATTCATATCTGAAACGATAGTCCAGACCAATATCAAGCCAGTCTACATCCTCAAACCCATTGATGTCCTTGAGCCATGTTTTATTAAGCTGTTTTACATAGCGTGGCGGTTCCGTCTCTCTGCCAGTACCGTAACTTCTGCGTTCAACGTAATATCCGTTTTGAGCGAGTTTTGCATCTTTCTCTTCTTTGGCAATTTCAGCCAGCCGTGCTTTAATTTTTTCCTGCTGAATCAAATCTTCTTCGCTTATCGCATCTGTGTTGGCAATAGCAAGTGCGCTATTCGCTAGCAGACCACCGACGATGAATGCCTGAATATATTTTTTAGATAGTTTTGTTTTGTTGGTTAACATCATTTATTCCTAAGTGCTCCATTGCAAATTTGTATGTTGGCTGTCCAATACAAATGCAATACATTTATTTTTTCGTCGCAACAGTGCTTTGTGCATTCAATGTAGTTGACGCTATTAACTTACCTGATTCTTTATCATCTCTAGTAAAACGAACTTTTTCACGTTTCTCAATTAGTGTTATCCGACCATCATGCAGCGTAATTTCTACTGAACCATAACCACTTCCGTTTTGTACTTCAATGATGGTGCGTACAATTGCGGTGATGATGTCTGAATTTTCATTAAGACGTGTCATTTCTTTTACTCAGTTAAAACAATAGCTCGCACTATATGTAAAATATTTAATAATAAAAAATAATATTTTTTTATTTATATATAATTAAATTAAATATAGAGAGTGGTCTTAGTGTGTATTTCTCTGAAAAGACGATTTTGTAGGTAATGTTTCCAATTCATTGAATTCATTGGTATAATGCGCGTAAATTGTTGATGGGCCTTGCGCCCATTTTTTATTTCTGCAACTTATGTGCACTTAAGTGAATGTTTATAAACGTTTATGCGGTGAGCACATCTTAAGTTGTGGTGCAGTAAAGGATAAATGACATGCAGGATTTGCATACATTAATAGAGCAATCAGTGAGTCAGTTGGGTTATCAGCTTGTCGATTTGGAGATATCCAATCGCGGTAAATTGTTACGCGTGTTTATCGATAAGCAGAATCCGGTCGATGTGAAAGACAGTGTCAACATTGATGATTGCGTATTAGTGAGCAATCAGTTGGGTAATCTGCTTGCTGTGGAGCATGAGATTGATTACGACCGCTTGGAAGTGTCGTCGCCCGGTATGGACAGGGTGTTGAAAAAAGAAGCAGATTTTGTGCGCTTTGTTGGTGAGCGCGCCAGCGTAAAGTTACGCGTGCCTTTAATAGAAAAAGTGCTTAATGCAAAAACCGGTGTTGAAGACAGTGTTACCAAAAAGAATTTTTTAGGTCTGCTGCATGGCGTTGAAAACGGCCATGTGTTATTGGAATGTGATGGCGTAATGCAAAAGCTTGCGCTATCAAATATTGATAAAGCGCGCTTAAGTCCGGTGTTTTAAATTTTCCGGTGGCCTAGATTTAAAGTTGAATAGAAAATTAAAGATTAACCTGCAGTTTATAGTCGGAGATTAATGATGAGTCGTGAAATATTATTGTTGGTAGATGCCTTGGCGCATGAGAAAAATGTAGGTAAAGAGGTGATTTTTACCGCGCTTGAGCTGGCATTGGCTTCGGCCACCAAGAAGAAGCACCATGACGATGCCGACGTGCGCGTAGAAATTGACCGTGAAACTGGCGACTACAAAACTTTTAGACGCTGGCAGTATGTTGAATATGATTTGCTGGAAAATTCGGCGTATCAAATTGATGAAGAAGACGACCGTTCCAAAGGGTTGAACATTGGTGATTATTATGAAGAGCCCCTGGAAAACATTGAGTTTGGTCGTATTGGTGCGCAAGCTGCGAAACAAGTGATTCTGCAGAAAGTGCGTGAAGCCGAGCGTGAGCAGATTCTGCAAGACTTCTTGGCGCGTGATGAAAAGCTGGTAACGGGTGTTATCAAGCGTATGGAAAAAGGCAACGCGATTATTGAAGTGGGTCGTATTGAAGCTTTGTTGCCACGTGAGCAGATGATTCCTAAAGAGAATTTGCGTGTTGGTGACCGTGTGCGTGCATTCTTGCTACGAATTGAGCGTGGTGGCCGTGGTCCGCAATTGATTCTTTCGCGCATCACGCCAGAGTTTTTGATTCGCTTGTTTGAGCTGGAAGTGCCTGAAATCGAGGAGGGCTTGCTGGAGATTCGCTCTGCAGCGCGTGACCCAGGTTTGCGTTCAAAAATCGCTGTGAAAAGCAACGACCAACGTTTAGACCCGGTTGGAACTTGCGTAGGTATGCGTGGTTCCCGCGTGCAGGCAGTGACCGCTGAACTGGCAGGCGAGCGTGTAGATATCGTGCTTTGGAGCATGGAACCTGCGCAGTTCGTCATTAACGCAATGTCACCGGCTGAAGTTTCAAGCATCGTGGTGGATGAAGATGCGCACAGCATGGATGTGGTGGTTGAAGAAGAGCAATTGGCATTAGCAATTGGCCGTAACGGTCAAAATGTGCGTCTGGCATCAGAACTGACAGGCTGGACATTGAATATTCTAACTGTAGATCAAGCTGCACAGAAAAATCAGGAAGAATATGCAAGTGTCAGCCACCTGTTCATGGAGAAGCTGGATGTGGATGAAGAGGTTGCAGAAATCTTAGTGCAGGAAGGTTTCAGCACTCTTGAAGAAATTGCTTATGTTCCACTGGCTGAAATGCTGGAAATCGATGCATTCGATGAAGATACAGTTGAAGAGTTGCGCAAGCGTGCGCGTGCAGCTTTGCTGACCGAAGCAATTGCCAAGGAAGAAAAAGTGGAAGAGGCGGCAGAAGATTTGCTCGCTTTGGAAGGCATGGATGATGCGACTGCACACACGCTGGCATCTAAAGGTATTTCAACCATGGAGGATTTAGCAGAGCTGGCGATCGATGAGCTGGTAGAGCTGACTGGCATGGATGAAGAACGTGCAAAAACCTTGATTATGAAAGCACGTGAGCCTTGGTTTCAATAAACTGATTGGAATAACCAGGCTGGATGCTGGCTGCATGGTGTCAGCATCCTGAAACTACAATTGTATTAATGCAATAAGCTTTAGCGGCAAATCGCTAGAGAAGCAGGTCGCTAGAGTAGTAAACCGCTAGAGAAGTAATCCTAAGTAATAAGACTTAGATGAAGAGAACACTGGAGCAACAAAAATGGCACAAACAACCGTAGAACAATTTGCGAGCGAGTTAAAGCTTCCTACCGCATTGCTATTAGAGCAACTAAAAAGTGCCGGTGTGCATAAATCAAGTGCAGAAGATCAATTGAGCGAATCTGACAAAACGGCATTGCTGGATCATTTGCGCAAGGAACACGGTACGCTGGCGCCCAAAAGCAAAATTACGCTGACGCGTAAATCCAGCACCGAAATCAAAAAAACCGATAACACAGGTAAAGCGCGCACCATTCAGGTGGAAGTGCGTAAGAAACGTGTCATCGAGCAGCGTGATGAGTTGTTGGAAGTAGCTGTTGCAAAAGAAGCGCCAATTCCTGAGCCAGAAGTTGTGGTTGAACCAGTAGTGGAGGTAATTGAGCCTGTCGTGGCAGAGGTGCCAGAGGTTGAGGTTCCTGCTCCAGAGCCGGTTGCGGAGCCAGCCCCAGAAGTGGTTGTTGCTGCAGAAAAACCTGCCAAATCAGCGCCAATCAGCCGTAAAGATTTGTTAGGTGCTGAAGAGCTTGCGCTGCGTGAGCAAGAGGCGAAGCGTCATGCAGCTTTGCTGGCCATGCAGGCAGAAGATAAACGTAAAAAAGAAGAATTGGCTGCGAGACGCCAGGAAGAAGAAGCCAAGCGACTCGCTGAAGCTGAGGCAGCCAAAGCCAAAGCGGCAAAACTGTCTGAAGGTACCTTGCATAAACCGGCAGCCAAAGAAGGCGCTGAAAAACCTGGCAGTAAAGATGCTAAAAAAGGTAAAAGCAGCAATAACAAAGATTGGAACGAAGCCGAAAACAGAAAACGCGGTCTAAAGACGCGTGGCGATTTGACTTCAGGTAAATCAGGCTGGCGCTCACCTAAGGGTAAAGGCCATAAGCAGCATCACGATGATGAGCAGCAGCATGCATTCAGCGCACCGACTGAGCCTATCGTGCATGAAGTGCTGGTGCCAGAAACCATTACTGTGGCCGATTTGGCGCATAAAATGGCAGTGAAGTCTGGAGAAGTGATTAAGGCGTTGATGGGAATGGGCATGATGGTAACCATCAACCAGGTATTGGATCAGGAAACTGCCATTATCGTGGTTGAAGAAATGGGCCATACCGCTAAAGCCGCTGCGCCTAACGACCCCGATGCTTTCTTGGAAGAAGCTGACCACGCTGAGGCGATCTTGGAAGCTCGCCCGCCAGTGGTAACTGTGATGGGTCACGTTGACCACGGTAAAACTTCCTTATTGGATTATATCCGCCGCAGTCGCGTGGCGACAGGTGAAGCTGGCGGTATTACACAGCACATTGGTGCATATCATGTGGAAACACCGCGTGGCATGGTGACATTTTTGGATACGCCAGGTCATGAGGCCTTCACGGCCATGCGCGCACGTGGTGCCAAGGCGACTGATATTGTGATTCTGGTAGTTTCGGCTGATGATGGTGTGATGCCGCAAACTATTGAAGCGATCCATCACGCTAAAGCGGCCAATGTGCCTTTGGTCGTAGCAATTAACAAAATTGATAAACCTGAAGCACAGCCAGAGCGTGTGAAAATGGAGCTGGTGAATCATGAGGTCGTGCCAGAAGATTTTGGTGGTGACGTGATGTTCCGTGAAGTGTCAGCAAAAACTGGTAAAGGGATTGATGAGTTACTTGAGGCCGTGCTGCTGCAAGCGGAAATTCTAGAGTTGCAAGCACCGAAAAACACACCGGCCAAAGGTCTGGTGATTGAAGGTCGTCTGGATAAAGGCCGTGGTTCAGTGGCTACTATCCTGGTGCAATCAGGTACTTTAAGACGTGGCGATATGATTTTAGCCGGTACTACTTTCGGTAAGGTGCGTGCCATGCTGGATGAGTCAGGCAAGGATATTCAAGAGGCTGGCCCTTCTATTCCAGTTGAGATTCTAGGCTTGTCTGATGTGCCTAGCGCGGGTGAAGAAGTGATTGTGCTGAACGATGAACGTAAGGCACGTGAAATTGCACTGTTCCGTCAAGGTAAATATCGTGATGTGAAACTGGCTAAACAACAGGCAGCCAAACTGGAAAATATGTTTGAGCAGATGGAGTCTGGCGAAGTGCAGGTGCTGAATCTGATTATCAAATCAGATGTACAGGGTTCTTACGAAGCGTTGGCAACCAGTTTGCAAAAACTTTCTACCAGTGAAGTGAAAGTGAACATCATTCATACTGGTGTTGGTGCGATTAGTGAATCTGATGTGAATCTGGCCGCTGCTTCAAAAGCCGTATTAATCGGCTTTAACGTGCGTGCTGACTCAGGTGCACGTAAACTGGTCGATTCATTAGGTGTAGATGTGCGCTACTACAACATCATCTATGAAGCAGTCGATGAGGTAAAGGCTGCGCTGGGTGGTATGTTGGCGCCGGAACAGAAAGAGCAGATGATTGGTACGGTAGAGGTACGTGAGGTGTTCCGTATTTCTAAAGTGGGTGCGATTGCTGGCTGTTATGTTCAAGACGGTATCATTAAGCGTAACTCTAAAGTGCGCGTATTGCGTAACAATGTGATTGTGCATACCGGTGAGCTGGACTCACTGAAGCGCTTCAAAGATGATGTAAAAGAAGTAAAAAACAACTTTGAGTGCGGTTTGTCGATTAAAAACTTTAATGACATTGAGGTGGGTGACATACTGGAAGTCTACGAAATGGTAGAAGTTGCACGTACTTTATAAATTAAAACTGTGTCGTAATGCGTTGTTAAAAAGCAAAAAATCCTCGCTTACATATCAGTATATATGCGGCGCTCGTTTTTTTGCTTTTTGCCTAGCCTTACTTAACACTTTTAATTTATTGGAATTATCATAAATGGCCAAAGACTTTTCACGTAGCCACCGCGTGGCAGAACAAATGCAGCGCGAGTTGGCAGATTTGCTGATGTTTGAGTTGAAAGACCCGCGCGTTAGCATGGTCACCATTACTGGTGTAGAAGTTGCGGGTGACATGGCGCATGCCAAGATTTTTTATAGTGCCGCTAAAGCCAGCGATAGTTTGCAGCAAGGGCTGGAAAAGTCAGCAGGTTTTCTGCGTACGCAACTAGGTAAACGCATGTTGCTGCGCACGGTGCCACAGCTGCACTTTGTGTATGATGCATCCATTGATAACGGCATGAAAATGTCAAAATTGATCGATGAGGCTTTAGCCTCCAAGCCTGAAAAGTCCTGATTGTTAATGGACCAAGTCTTTGCAATTCAAGCGACCTAAAAAACACATTAACGGCATATTGCTGCTGGATAAACCGCTAGGTTTTTCATCTAATCAAGCACTTCAAAAGATAAAGTGGCTGCTGCAGGCGGCCAAGGCCGGACATACCGGCACGCTAGACCCGCTGGCGACAGGCTTGCTACCGCTGTGTTTTGGTGAGGCCACCAAATTTGCCCATTACTTAACCGAGGCTGACAAAACCTACGTGGCAACCCTTAAATTGGGTGCAGTCACGACAACCGGTGATGCGGAGGGTGAGGTCATCGCCAGCAGTCATGTCAATGTGACTTCTGCTGAATTTTTAGCGGCATGCCGTCAGTTTGAAGGTGAAATCAGTCAGACTCCACCAATGTACTCAGCACTCAAGCATGAAGGTAAAGCGTTGTACGAATATGCGCGTGCAGGCATTGAGATTGCGCGTGAGGCTAGGCAGGTAACCATACACCAGATCGTGGTAAATCAGTTTGCGGGAGATGTTGCTGAAATTACTGTTCACTGCAGTAAAGGCACTTATATACGTACGTTAGCCGAAGATATTGGCAAATTGCTAGGTTGTGGAGCGCACTTGATTGGTTTGCGTAGAACCGCTACCGCGGGTTGTGATATTACTCAGGCGCTGACACTGCAGCAATTTGAGCAAATGACGGAATCAGAGCGTTTGGCAGCGCTTGCGCCACCGGACAGTGCGGTTCAGTATTTGCCGTCGATGGTGTTGGATGCCGATGCTGCTTATTATTTATTGCAAGGTCAGTCGGTGTGGCAGTCAGGCAAGATTCCAGCTGGTCTGCTGCGTTTGTATGACACGCAAAATAGGTTTTTGGGTTTAGGTGAGTTGCAGGAAGACGGCAAAGTCGCACCTAAGCGATTGATGCAGCTACAAAATAATCAAAATTAATTGAAAAATAGCTTGTGAAGCAGCGCTTACATCTCTATAATGCGCGGTTCATGTAAATGAATGTATTCGCGGATTCCCTGCTTTTACATTGACGCAAAACATCTAGATTAGGATATAAGTTATGGCAATTACAGCACAAGACACCGCAAAAATCGTTGCGGAATACCAACGTTCAGCAAATGATACAGCAAGCCCAGAAGTGCAAGTGGCTTTATTAACCAGCCGTATCACTTATTTGACAGAACACTTCAAATCTAACAAAAAAGACAATCACTCACGTCGCGGTTTGCTGGCTTTGGTGAGTCAACGTCGTCGTTTGTTAGACTACTTGAAACGTAAAGACGCAAGCCGTTATCAAACATTGATCCAACGCTTGAGTCTGCGTAAATAACTTTTATAAAAGTGCCCAAATTTGTAAAGCTAGAGTTCGCAAAGTATCTCACCTTGGTTTTGGGTTCACTTTTATAATTGCTGTAAAAAGCCGATTGCTAAATTGCATCGGCTTTTTTTATTGTTAGGTGCTAAGTTATTGGGTTGTGAATAACAGTTGTAGTGAATAAGCACCGCAGATGAAAAGGAAATTAAATGTTTAATATTGTGAAAAAAAGCATCCAGTATGGTGCGCATACGCTGACATTGGAAACCGGTGAAATTTCTCGCCAAGCAGATGCAGCAGTGATGGTGAGCTATGGTGACACCGTAGTGTTGGTCGCTGTGACCAGCAAAAGAGAAGTAAAACAAGGTCAGGATTTCTTTCCATTGACCGTAGATTATCAAGAAAAAACTTATGCAGCCGGTAAAATTCCTGGCGGTTTTTTCAAACGTGAAGGCCGTCCTTCAGAAAAAGAAACGCTAACGAGCCGTCTGATTGACCGCCCATTGCGTCCATTATTCCCTGAAGCGTTTTATAACGAAGTGCAAATCGTGGCCACTGTACTGTCATCAGACCCCGAAATCGATGCAGATATTCCTGCAATCATCGGCGCTTCAGCCGCAATGGCCATTTCCGGTATTCCATTTTATGGCCCATTAGGTGCGGCACGCGTGGGTTACATCAATGATGAATATGTACTGAACCCAACCAAAGCGCAATTGGAAGAGACCGAGCTTGACTTGGTGGTTGCTGCAACGGAAAGCGCAGTGATGATGGTGGAATCTGAAGCGAAAGAGCTGTCAGAAGAAGTGATGCTAGGTGCAGTGGTATATGGTCATGAGCAGATGCAAGCCGTGATTAAAATGATTAATGAGCTGTCAGCTGAGGCGGGTAAAGATGCTTGGGACTGGACACCTCCAGAGCCTGATACCGCATTGATTGAGAAAGTTGCCGCACTTGCTGCAGCTGATATTAATGCGGCATTCCAAATCAAAGCTAAAGGCGCTCGTTCAGCAAAGCTGGATGAAATCAAAAATCGCGTCATGGCAGAATTGATTAACGAAGATACCTCAACAGAAGAAGCCAACAAGATTAAAAATGAAATTTTCAATCTGGAAGCAAAAACCGTACGCAGCCAAATCTTGAATGGTGAGCCACGTATTGATGGCCGTGATACACGCACGGTGCGTCCGATCAGCATTCGCACTGGCGTATTGCCGCGTACTCACGGTTCTGCATTGTTCACACGCGGTGAGACACAGGCTTTAGTAGTGGCGACTTTAGGCACTGGCCGTGATGAGCAAATCATTGATGCATTGCAAGGCGAATACAACGATCGCTTCATGCTGCATTACAACATGCCTCCATATGCGACTGGTGAAACTGGCCGCGTAGGCACACCAAAACGTCGTGAAATCGGTCATGGCCGCCTGGCTAAACGTGCACTGGTGGCCGCATTGCCATCTAAAGAAGAGTTCGATTACACCATGCGTGTGGTTTCTGAAATTACTGAATCAAACGGTTCAAGCTCTATGGCTTCTGTTTGCGGCGGCTGTCTGGCGTTGATGGATGCCGGCGTGCCGATGAAAAATCATGTGGCTGGTATCGCGATGGGCTTGATTAAAGAAGGCAACCGTGTTGCTGTGCTGACAGACATTTTGGGTGATGAAGATCATCTGGGTGATATGGACTTCAAAGTAGCGGGTACTGAAGATGGTATTACTGCTTTGCAGATGGACATTAAAATTACCGGCATCACACCACAAATTATGCAAGTTGCCTTGGCGCAAGCCAAAGAAGGCCGTGCGCACATTCTGGGCATTATGAAACAAGCAGTGAGCGGTGCAAACACTGAAATGTCACAATTTGCGCCACGCATCATCACCATGAAAATCAACCCGGAAAAAATCCGTGATGTGATTGGTAAAGGCGGTGCAGTGATTCGTGCCCTGACCGAAGAAACCGGCACTACCATTGATATTGATGATGATGGTACCGTGAAGATTGCCTGCACCAGCTCTGAGCAAGGTGCTGAAGCACAGCGCCGTATTGCAGAAATTACTGCCGAAGTGGAAGTAGGTCAAACTTACGAAGGCACAGTGATTAAATTGCTGGATTTCGGTGCAATTGTAACTCTGCTGCCAGGTAAAGATGGTTTGCTGCACATTTCACAAATCGCACATCAGCGCGTGAACGCCGTTGCTGATTTCTTGAAAGAAGGCGATGTGGTGAAAGTGAAAGTGGTAGAAGCCGATGAAAAAGGCCGTGTACGTCTGAGTATGAAAGCTTTGATTGATCCACCTGCACCTGAAGCTAAAGCTGAAACAGAAGCTGACGAGTAATCGTACTTCTAAAATAAAAAGCCCGCGTAAGCGGGCTTTTTATTTACTGTCATGTGTTTCTGACAAAGAGGCTGCACTATAAGTGCTATTATTTAGCGACCTGACGTTCTCTTAACTCATCTAGTGTTTTGCAGTCGATGCACAAAGTCGCAGTTGGGCGCGCCTCAAGACGTTTCAAACCAATCTCCACACCACAGCCTTCGCAGTAACCGTATTCTTCATGGTCAATATTACGCAGTGTTTCATCAATTTTCTTGATGAGTTTACGTTCACGGTCACGGTTACGCAGTTCCAAAGTCATATCTGATTCTTGGCTTGCTCGGTCATTTGGGTCGGCAAACATGGTGACTTCATCTTGCATGGTGTGTACGGTACGATCCAGCTCTTCGCTTAATTCGGCTTTCCAATCATTGAGTATCTTGCGGAAATGTTCAAGCTGGGCCTTGCTCATGTACTCCTCATCAGGTTTTGGCTGATAAGGTGTGAAGTGTTTAGTAATGACATCTGCCATAATTTTCGATCCAAATACTAAAAATAAAGCGATTAAAAAAAGCTACTTTAACGTAGCGGTAATTAAATTAGCGCATGAGTGTACACTGAATAAGGTTTAGATGCAAAAGCGCGCAAATAATGGCTAATTCCTTGATAGATTTGTATTATTCTTTACTTTTGGATTCACTTAATTCCAAAGACAATAAAGTATTCTCCATCAAGGTAGCCACCGTCATTGGGCCAACGCCACCTGGCACTGGCGTAATCCAGCCGGCTCTTTCTTTAGCCACATTAAATTCCACATCTCCGCAAATGCTGCCATCTTGCAGGCGGTTAATGCCGATGTCTATCACTACAGCACCTGGTTTAATCCACTCACCTTTAATTAAGCCAGGTTTACCGGCGGCCGCTACCACTAAATCCGCCTTCGCCAGAATGGATTTTAAATCTTTGGTGTGACGATGGCAGCTGGTGACGGTGCAGCCAGCCAGCAGCAGCTCCAAACCCATAGGGCGACCAACGTGGTTAGATACTCCTACCACCACGGCATCCATACCCATTAAATTAATATCGCAGGCTTCCAGCATTTTAATCACGCCAAACGGTGTACAGGAGCGCAAAGTCGGTTCGCGCACAGCTAGTCTGCCGATGTTGTATGGGTGAAATCCATCTACATCCTTATTAGGACTAATCGTTTCAATCACCATTGCATCCGAGATATGTGCAGGCAATGGTGCTTGCACCAGAATGCCATCTATAGAGACATCAGCGTTTAACTGTTCAATCAGTGCCAGTAATTCTGCTTGCGTGGTTGATGCAGGTAAGTTGTAAGCAACAGAATGAATGCCGACTTTTTCACAAGCTAAACGCTTATTGCGTACATAGATCGCAGATGCAGGATCTGCACCAATTAAAATGACTGCCAGGCCGGGTGGACGCTTTCCGTCTTGAAGTCTTGAGTCGATACGCTGTTTAATAGAATTCAGCAGATTTTCGGCAATCAGCTTGCCGCTAATAATTTGAGCAGTCATCGGATGAGTTTGAATTTATTAAATTCTAACAATAAAAATAAAGCGAGATTTTAACATATAGGAATTGACCACAAGCTTAGTTTGGGTTATATTTCTGCCTCTTCGGCGTGTAGCGTAGCCTGGTAGCGCGCCTGCTTTGGGAGCAGGATGTCGGGAGTTCGAATCTCTCCACGCCGACCAGATAAATTAGCCTGTTGATATTTCATATCAACAGGCTAATAAATTAAAGTCAGCCCGATTTACTCGATGTAATGTCTTGTAACCAACATCTGCCCGTAGCTCAACCGGATAGAGCACCAGCCTTCTAAGCTGGGGGTTACAGGTTCGATTCCTGTCGGGCAGGCCAAGTTTTAAAAGTCTCTATGGTGGCTGTAGCTCAGCTGGTAGAGCCCTGGATTGTGATTCCAGTTGTCGTGGGTTCGAGCCCCATCAGCCACCCCATAAACCTCATTAAATTCAAACAGTTAGATTTTAGTTATCATGACTAGAACTTTGTTTTGCTCTTCCCCGCAGTATTAAATAAGGGTGTGAAAAGGGTGCTCAATCCCCTTAACTAGTATTGTTATTGCTTTCGTTTGTAAAGTATATAGCTAGGGGCATGCAAAGCGCGAAGTAATACATATACTACACCCCACCCCACACTTTTTTGATTTGGTTCCATCCAGCTAACCACCACTTGGTTTTAGAGAAGCAGTCATAAAATTTTATATTTTAAAATTTTAGATTGTGGTTAAATTTTAATAAGTCAAAATATTTTTATATACATTTAGTTGTTAGTGTTAATTGCATAAATTAAAAAGTTAAATTTGGGTATCCATAGAGCTTATTAATTTGAATCATATTGGCGAGTATTTTTATTACATAGGTTACAGAGGAGTAAGCATGAAGAAACTAATTTCGTTGTATGTGTTATCTGCAATTGTTCTTTTGACCAGTCCTAACCTATATGCAGAATATGGTGATATGGACCCTGGAACATGCGCTCCTAGTGGGATAATAAATAAAACTAAAGCTAAAATGAATCCGAAAGCATTTTGGAAAAAAATGGCTGATAATTCAGCACGCGCTATTCAAATCGTGAGTGGGAACTCGCTCGGTGATGAGTGGACTGGGCCTCACAATCATTGTTTAATAAACAACCGGATTGATAGTATTGGTTATCAAGAATGTATGTCCCAGATGAGGAGCACTCTAGATTATTGGGTCAGATGTAATAAGCATGCTGTAATGATGTGTAGATTAAATAGTGGAAATTGTTAATTTATAAATTTAAATCTAAAAACAAAGCCATCGCTCACTCTATGTAAATAACTAATTCAAAAAATTATCGACAAAATGAATGATGATAACCAAATAAAAATTCGTAATTGTGTGTTTGGTTTTAAGTGTGAAATCAATTGGGACGAGATGGTGCTTACCAATGATGATAAAGTGCGTCATTGTGGCGCTTGTGAAAAGAATGTCTATCTAATTGACGATAGCGACGAGCTTTTTGAAGCTATTAAACAGAATAGGTGTGTTGCAATTATTGATGACGAGGTAACGCTTATCCATCGTACTTCTGGTCTTGTTATACGTTATATAGGTGATAAGTAAAATTTTACTGGACAATCCATATCGTTATTTGTATTGCACGTATTGCAATTGAATATCCGCTTGGTAAAAAACTGAAATACAGGAAGTTAATTAATAATCCTTTTCTGAAGTCCGCCAATTATTCCAAGTTAAACAAAATACTAAAATTTTTGGAGTTATAAAAATGACTAATAAAATCGGAGCTGATGGACTTTTTATTGGGGCACCAAGTAGAACGTTTTATGAAGCGATAAGTGCTTGCTTCGAGAATTACTTTAATTTTTCTGGACGAGCAAGTCGTTCTGAGTTTTGGTTTTTTTTCCTTTTTACTTTTCTAGCAGGAGTTTTTACGGGGTTTGTTGATTCCGTATTTTTTGGTTGGGATTATAAGAGTCAATCATATGGTCCAACTAGTGCTATTTTGATTATATTAACTTTAATACCGAGCCATGCTGTCGCATGGCGACGTTTACACGATACGAATAAATCCGGTTGGCTAATAGGTTTTTATTATTTGGGAGGCATTATTTATGCGTCACTATTTACAGTGGTACTCATAAAATTTGAAAACCATCCTGTAAGTTTATTTTTATTTTCCATCATCGGAATAGCTTTTATAGTTTACGCAGTCACGATTCTTGTTTATTTATGTACGAAGGGTGATTTAAGTGAAAATAGTTTTGATGGATATAAAAATGTTTATGCACTAAATGATAAACCTACAGAATTAATTGATATAAATACCCGTAACAACACACCAAATAATTCATACCTGTTAGCTATGGAGGAATATGACAGTGACAAGCGGGACAAGGCGCTTTGGGCGAAATGTTTTGCTTTATGTGACGGTGATGAAAGCAAGACTAAAGCTACGTACGTAAAAGAAAGAGCCAGCACAATTAACAAATCCATAGAAAACAACCCAAATCATTACACTGGTGTTTCCAAGCAGGATGTTGCTAGTGCATCAAGCCAAATAATCAATGTACAGGATGAGTCTTTAAAAGTATCAAAGCCAAACCATGATTTCGTAAGTATGAGTTTAGCCGATAAGCTTGATGAAAATTCAATTGATTACAAATCTCGAAGTGATAAGTTTTTGCTCCAGAATGGTTTATTTGATGTAATTAAACATGGCTCTATAGAAATAATGCTGCTAAAAAATGGACGTGCTGCTGTTCAGGTTGGAGATGAAATAAAAGTATTTGAGAATGAATTCAGACTTAAAACTGCACGATTGAATGAAAAGTATCCTGGAGGGTTAATTGTAACTATTAAAACTAGTGATTTATTGACAGACGAAACTTTAAAGGAAAATGCAGCAAAAAAATTAAACTATAAAAATATGCACGAGCTGCAGGAAAAAGTTAATAAAAGAGAGCCTACAGCGATGTTCGATATGGCAAACATTTTATTGGACCTCAATAACTTACCTTTAGATAAACAAAAGGCATTAGTACTTTTAGAAAGTGCGGCTATTAATGGTCATGCTGAAGCTGAAAAACTATGGCTTCGTTTATCCGGTAATTCTAATGGTCCATAACTTTTATTATAGCAGCTAATTTATTAAGCATTTTCATAGCTTTTTTGTACTCTCTAATCCCTTCAATTGACCTCCTACCGTCTATATAATTGGGGTGTGCTGCCCCCCTCTTTATACTCTCTAATTTTCTAGCCCCATGTAATCTGCATACCTTGCATCCAAAAGCGGCTGGATTTTTACATGGGATACCAGTTCTTTTTGACTTGGCTGTACATTGCTTCGCGCTATGAAGTTTTATGCTTGGTAAAGCCAACACTCGTTCCTAATCAGGTTAATTTTTACGCTTACCTATGCAAATGGAAAAGATATGCAATTGCTAGAAACTTCTGAAGGGTCATCATAAAAATCGACGTTCTGTTTTTTCCATTGAAATAATAATCGCTCTCCAATTTTTCTGACTTTTCTTGGAGCAATAATTTTTTGTTGATTAGCGCTGTCTGCAAGGTCAGCAGACACTTGCAGTATGGTGCCACTTTGCTCTGCAACAATTGACTCTGTGAATGCCCAAGCGGCTTGGTATTCTCTATCGTATATCAAGGAGAAGTTTACTTGGTCTGTTTGGTTTTGTCTGAGCCCTATTCTAATGTACTCTTTAGCATTGGCATTATCTAAAACCGCTATAGGTTTTTCACTAATTATTATGTCACTTAAAGGCCCTGCGAGCGCTACGCAAGCACGAGTAAAATAATTTTCTGCTATAGGAAAGCAGACGTTTCTAACGTAACCACTGTTCGGTCTAATCTGTACTTCACGAATGTCTTCTAATCTTCCGCCCAAATAAAAATAGGTTACTAAATGCGCGGCTTCGTGTATGCAAACATGTTTGAATTTATCAATCATTTTCATTACCTTTAAAAGCACCCCCTCAGGGTGCTATTAATATATAGAGGGTGCGTGTAAATAAACCTTTAAAAACAATATGTTAAGAGAGGGAAGGGAAACGCCCTTTCCCGCCCTTATAAATTTTATTTATTAATAATCAATAACTTAACATTTAAATCATGCCCTGCCGATTGCTCTTTGCTTTTATGGACCAACTAAAGTAATACCATTGGCTGTCAGTTGCATTAGTCCTCTTGTTGGTATTGTCAAAAGTCCTTGTTGTTGTAAATCTTCCAATTTTTTTACGAGTGCTTTTTCGGACAAGCCAAATTTACCTGATGCAGAGCCATATACTTTTTTAAATTGTGTTTTAGCCATTGGGTTAATCTTGATTTCCTGAAGGATTGCTAAGTTTTGATGTTGGCCAGCTTTCATACCAAATTGCTCAAGGCTACCATCGGTGCGTTTGCATAAAATTAATGGGTCAATTGGCACTCCGTAATTTGATTTCACGCTGTTTAAAGTAACTACTCTTGGCATGATTATTTGTTGACCGTATGCTTTTTCTATTTCACTATCACTGAGTGCATTGAGTTCGTAAACTAGGCGTACGCCATCAATAAATGCACTGGAGCCCCTGGAGTTGTTTTGCGAGGTGCCGTTAGTTTTTGCTCCTTTGTTGACATGGTGAAGTGCCAATACTGTTGCACCTAGATGGTCTCGTAAGTGCTGAAGTGACTGAACAAAGCGTGTTGTATCAGAAGCTGAGTTCTCTTCGCCTCCGCGGAACCGCGAGACTGGGTCAACAATAATTAAATCAATCGAATCTCCCGCTGATTGCTTGATAAGGTCTACAAGCTTTACAGGCACATCGGTTATCTGTACCTCACCTGAAGCTGGCTTCTGTGTAAATAATGCGAAGTCATCTGCCAAATCAATAAAATTTAGGTTGTTATCAACATTCGTTTTAAGGGCGATAGGCATGCCTTGTGTCACTGCGTGAAGCCTACGCTTAATTTCAGTTTCATCATCTTCGCCGCTAATGAAAACGACTTTGGCTGTTTTACTTGGTATGAATTTTCCAAAAAGGCTAGACCCTGATGCAGCCGATACAGCGATGTGCATAGCTAGATAGCTTTTACCTGTTCCTCCTGCTGCAATAAGCGCTGCTACTATATTGCTGGGTAGAAAGTCTTTAATAAGCCAACTGCGTGCTTGTGGTGGTGAAGCAAGTAATTTACCTGCTGAAATCAGTTGAAAGTTGTTTGTGGATTTCGTTGTCGCGAAACTTGTCTGTATGGCATTAGGGTTATTGCGAAGATGCGTTTTCCAAATACTGTCATGTGTTTTAAGTACCTCGTGGTCATCTAAAGGCTGAGGTAATTTAAGATTCCAGTTCAAAGCCTCTGTGAGGGTCACGCTATTGTTGTAACCTTTACCGATGAGGCTTCCAATATATTTGGTTAATGCATTATTTCGTCCACCAACTAGAACTGAAGATGGAGGGATAGTGCTTGGATTATTCAAAGCACTTAACCCCAATGATAATTGATTAGTATGCGATAGATTTTTCAATCCCGATGGGTCTAATGAAATGCCATCATTAATAACATGTTCAGCAAAATCACTTCTTTCGATAGGGTAACTATACAAATAATAAGAGCGAGAAGGGTCTGAGCATGCCTTATCTACTATAGATTCTAATGCTGGGTTAAGTGATAGAAATGTATCCCTGATAGTTTTAAATTCACTTGCAGCAACTGGTTTTAATAGCCTAATGATTAGCCTATATTTTGGATTTTCTATTGTATGCGTCCAAGTACTATGAATGATTGCATCATACTGGTTGACTAGCTTAATGATATCTTTAGCTGACATGCCTTTAGAATCATCGATATCAAAAACAAGTAATGAAACTTCTACTACATTACTATTTCTCCGTGTTTTGTGTGGGCCAAGAGAGTAAGGCCCAAATAGTGGGCAGTCTTTTTCAGGTGAAATTATGGGTGAAGTTAAATTTTTGCATAACTTTTTCCAAGTAACACTGAAAGTTGCCACAGACTCAGGAGACTTAACATTCGCAAAAAAAGATAATGGGTATATTGTTTCATTATCTTCTTGATTTTTAATGATTTTATTGGTAATTTGTTGCATATTAATGGTTCCTAGAAAGCCTCTACGCATGTGACTTGGCTTGCGAAACTATTCACATGCTTGAGGTAATTTAAATAAGCGGTCAAATGCTGGTTGCTGTATATTTTTTAAACATAATCTGTCTTCCGTTTTAACTGCTGAAGTTTTCATCAGGTCGTAAAAAGTTACGGTAACGCAATTTATTTTCACTAAATTTTGTTTTGTAACTCTTCTTTCACATTCTAGGAGGCTTGTAGGAATATGCAATAATTCTTTATTTAAATCAAATAGTTAAGTTTTTTTGTGTTGAATCTATATGATTGCTTATGACGTTCTGTTAACTGCCCTGATATCTATTTGTAGTGTTGATGTTGGCAATCACTCGTTCTTTTAAATTATTTATAGATTTTTTTATTTTAATAAGTAAAGTTAATTTATTTGCAGTTTAAACATTGGTTGGTACAACAAACTAACCAAGTTTTTTTGCTAAGTCCTCGGCTCTTAGATGTGTGTAACGTTTTAACATTTGCAATGTTTTGTGTCCGCTGACTGCACTAACCTCCATTACATTTAAACCTTTTTCGAAAAATCTGGTTATCGCTTCATGTCGCAAATCATGAAAATGTAGGTCGTTGATTGCTGCCCTTTTACAAGCTCTAATAAAAGCATAGCTAATTGCATGAGCTGACATCCCAAATACCTGTCCGTCAATTCTCTGGGGTAATAATCTAAGTGTACTAATTAAGTTACTAGTGAGTGGTATGGTTCGCGTTTCGCCATTTTTTGTATCAGGAAGAAAGGCAACTCGTTTATTAAAATCTATATGCCTCCATTCAAGTTTAGCAATCTCACCTCGACGCATGCCGCTTTCAACAGCTACTTTTAAAATGTAAGGTAATTCAAACGACTCGGTATTTTTTGTTAACAACTCAATTTCATGGTCACTTACGCGCCTTGTTCTGCCTTGAGGTAATTTGGGTGTGCGGATTCGCTCGGTAAGATTGGATAATGATTCATACCCCCACTCAGATTTGGCTATGTTAAATAAGTTGGATATTACTGCGAGTTCTAAACGGATGGTGTTAGCTGATGCGCCTGATTTGATGCGATTGTCACGCCATAAGGCAAAGTCTGTGGCTTTAAGTGTGGATAGGTAGCGCGTAGCTAAAGGTGTTTTAAGCCATGCATTTATTCGATACTTCTCAACAGTACAGCCCTTTTTGGTAGGGGTGATTTCATTAAGATGAATCGACCAGTCCTTACTAGACACTTTCTTGCCTACTGAAGTATTGCCTTTC
>VFQO010007642.1_pt1 | contig 22725 bp, 15 predicted proteins | sample 3512331 | NCBI WGS metagenome assembly VFQO01 (sample SAMN10412371, study PRJNA504923) | tailings metagenome | isolation source: Replicate 3 from Balatoc abandoned mine | place: Philippines: Itogon, Benguet | collected 2017-08-28 | reverse complement strand
GACCGCTGAGCTTTAGCTCCAGATCAAACAACTGGTACTGCTGCCAATTGAGCTTACTGCTTGCAAGACTCAGTTCAAACTGCGGAATCTGCAGCTGTTCAGCACTTGGAGTGATCAAAGCTTTCACTGCTAGCTTTATATCACCGACCCCCTCAATAAGTACGGCCTGCTGATTCGCCAGTTGCAGCTGTATCTGCTGGTTTTGTTCGCTGTAGGTTAAAGCGCCAATGAGCTTGCAGTCGTTATTTTCAGTGCTGTTGCTGAGCTTAGTATTTAAGCGGGCACAAGGCAGCGAGACTTCTATCTGCTCGAAGGACAACACCTTCGGCAACCAGAGCGGTAGTGTGGGTATTGAGACTACAGCTTCCTGCCCGGTTTCGCTGGATGCGGCCAATTGCACATCCAATTGGGCTTTTAGCGACTTCGCTTTTAGCTGCTCCAAAGGCCAGGGCCAGCCGGTCCAACTGAGTTCTACTTGCTCCAGTTGCAGCTGCTGCTGACCTGAAAATGGCAGTTGTACGGAGAACTGCTCAAATCTGGCAGAGCCCCAGCTGAGTTCAAGCCCTTGCCACTTCGGACTCAACACAGACCACCAGAACTGCAACTGAATAAAAGCAAATACGCAGCCTGCCAGCAGTAATAACAGCAGGTTCCATTTTAACCAGGAGGTCGATTTCTTTATGCCAGAACCAGGCTTCGCCACTTGATATCCTCTTTGCTTGTCAGAACTTTAAGCCAGACAGGCTGAATTATGAATGAATTCAGTCTCCTGTGTTGGAGATAAATAGCGGCAAAAGTACTTTTATCGAACCCCGCACCGCCGCATTGTATAGCTTTGTTACATAGTTGTATCTTTTTAACCCCTGCGAAACGTGTTTTAATCGGGCCACTTACACGGAGGGACTTATGCACAAATCTAAACTGGCACTAGCCATTGCTTTTGCCTTTACCTTAGCCGCTTGCGGCACTCAGACTCAAACAAATTTACCTGCTGGTGTGACATTAGTTGATCAGTCCAAACCGCAGCAAGGCATTCATATTCCTTATAAAAAGTATCAGTTGGACAATGGTTTGACTGTGATAGTGCATGAGGATAACTCAGACCCACTGGTGCATGTAGATGTGACTTACCATGTAGGTTCTGCCCGCGAAGAGTTAGGTAAATCAGGTTTTGCCCACTTTTTTGAGCATATGATGTTTCAGGGATCTGAAAACGTCGGTGACGAACAACATTTTAAAATCATCACTGAAGCTGGCGGTACTTTAAACGGCACCACCAACTCAGACCGTACCAATTACTTTGAAACAGTGCCTGTCAATCAGGTTGAAAAAATGCTTTGGTTAGAAGCTGACCGCATGGGCTTTTTACTGGACGCTGTGACAGAAAAGAAGTTTGAAGTACAACGTGAAACCGTGAAAAACGAACGGGGTCAGCGAGTCGATAACCAACCCTATGGCCGTTTAAACGAGAGGGTCTCTCAAGCATTGTATCCAGATGGCCATCCCTACTCCTGGCCAGTGATTGGTTACATGGACGATTTAAACCGCGCTAACGTCAATGATGTCAAAGCCTTCTTCCTGCGCTGGTATGGACCAAATAATGCCACTTTAACCATAGGTGGAGCGGTAAAAGCTGAAGATATGTTACCTCTGGTGCAAAAGTATTTTGGCTCTATTCCACGTGGCCCTGAAGTAACGGATGCAGCCAAAACCTTCGTGAAGCTGCCGGAAACCCGTTATATCTCGATGGAAGACAATGTACATTTGCCACTGGTCTACATCGCCTATCCAACAGCTTATGCCACTCATCAAGACGAAGCCGCATTGGATATTTTGTCAGAGATTTTAGGCGGCGGTAATAACTCGCTGCTGTACAAAAATCTGGTGAAAAATCAGCTGGCAGTGCAGGCTGCTGTATCGCACCCCTGCCGTGAGCTGGCCTGTGAATTTTCTTTATATGCCCTGCCTCATCCGGCCTCAGGCAAAACTCTGGCCGATATAGAGCAAGTGATCCGCGCCAGCCTGACAGAATTTGAACAGCGTGGTGTCACAGACGACGATTTGTTAAAAGTAAAAGCCAAGATAGAAGCCAGTAGTATTTTTGGCCTGCAAAGTGTGTCCGGTAAAGTCAGTCAGTTGGCGGCAAGCCAAACCTTCAGGGGCAAACCAGATACTATTGCGGACGATATAGCCCGTTACAATGCGGTAACCAAAGAAGACGTCATGCGGGTGTACAACACCTACATTAAAAATCAACATTCTGTGGTGATGAGCGTGGTGCCAAAAGGTCAGAAGCAGCTGATTGCCAAAGCAGATAATTTCACGCCGGTAAAACACGACTTTGGCGGGCCATCAAAAACCAAAGCCGAAGATTTACAAGTGCGTAAAGCAGTGGATACCTTTGACCGCAGCAAACAACCTATGGCGGGCATGAACCCAGCCGTGGAACTACCAGCCACCTGGAGCATGGATCTAGGTAACGGCATCAAGGTATTAGGCAGCCAAAGCACTGAAACACCGACCACTTCGTTATTGCTGAAAATCCCGGTCGGCAGCTATTACGAAACGGCTGATAAAGCAGGTATCAGCGCTTTACTGGCGGCTATTCTGAATGAAAGCACACAAAACTACAGCACGGAGCAAATGAGCCTGGAGCTGGAAAAGCTGGGTAGTAGCATCAGCATCAGTTCAGGCGATAGTTACATCGATGTGTTTGTCTCCAGCCTCAGCAAAAACCTGCCACAAACCTTAAGGCTGTTGGAGGAAAAGTTACGTAATCCAGCCTTTAAAGCCGAAGACTTCAGTCGCCTGCAACAGCAAACCTTGCAGGGTATTCAGCACAGCGCCACTAATCCGGCTTATATAGCGGCAACGGCTTACAACAAACTAATGTTTGATGGCAGTATCGCGGCTTTACCTAATGAAGGCACGCTGGAATCTGTCAGCAAACTGACGTTGGATGATGTGAAAAACTGGTATCAAACCTACTTCAAGCCAGCCGGTGGCCAGCTGATTGTGGTATCGGATTTAGCTCAGGATAAAGTCGCTGCAGAGTTAAAAACTCAGTTGACTGACTGGCAAGGTAAAGGTCCGGCTGTTCAGGTCAATACAGGCCAGATGAAAGCCAAGCCTGGCACTATTTATTTGCTGGATAAACCTAACGCCCCCCAGTCTGAAATTCGTATTGGTAAGCGTTCACTGACCCAGGACATTACTGGCGAGTTTTATCAGGCAAGCCTGATGAACTTTGTGTTAGGCGGTACCTTTAACAGCCGCATTAACCTGAATCTGCGTGAAGACAAAGGCTACACCTACGGCGCCCGCGCCAGTTTTATCGCCGACAAGTTTGCAGGTACTTACACTGCTTCTGCGGCTGTGCGTGCCGATGCCACGGCTGATTCTATTCGTCAATTTATCAATGAACTGAATGCCTTCCAGCAAAAAGGTATTGCCGATGATGAGCGGCAATCCAATCGGCCAGTTCCGGCTCGACCCGCTCGGAAACGATCACCAGCCTGGCGCTCGACTGGCCGAGCAGCCGCGCCTTGGCCAGCGCTTCGTCACCGCCGCCGACGATGACCACAGCTTCGCCCTCGACCCGCATGAAAACGGGGAACGCGTTGAGCTTGGCAGAGGGCTGCGACATGGTGAGCGGGGTTCCTGAATTATGCCTCAGATATTTAACGCTCAGGCCGAAAATTCAGAAGGAATGCACTCGCGCGGCCAATCGAGAGAGGCAATCTCTTTTCTGCCAATTTGCGGATCGGAAGAAAAATAATCCTCGGCTTTCGCGCGGCATCGCCGGCGGCAAAGATTTTGCTGCACGGCAAGCTTCATGCTCGCACCGTGGCCATCTTCGATGGATATTAGAAAATCAATCTCGGCAAACGGAATTGCAGAACGGTTTTTTCCAGAGATGCCGCAACCCAACGCACAGGAACTGACGTTCTGCGCTCGATAAATGAAATGACCACATTCTAAATTCTATCTTTTTTATAGAATATAGAATGTGGTCATGACGCGGCGGTTTGCTCTTCAGGCCGCGCCGAGCTTCCACCGTGCTTTTCGCGCGGCGGGCCCCGCCCGACATTTTTCTCGAAAAGTTGGATTTCAAAGAAGATTCATGGGCTTGTGGGGGTTGCGAGAAAGGCATCTGCTCACCCATATTGAAATTGGAGCGGCTTTCGCCGGTCCGATCCCATTTTGTTCAGTTTTTTTGGAAGGCGACCCCCGAACAATGCCGCATGACACGCCCCTCATCGCAACTATTGTCGCCGGTCTGGGGCTGGCTTTTGTTTTCGGCGCATTGGCAAATCGATTTCGCATCCCGCCGCTGGTCGGTTACCTGATTGCTGGCGTTCTGGTTGGGCCAAACACGCCCGGCTTCGTCGCCGACCAGAGCCTGGCGCTGGAACTCGCCGAGATCGGCGTCATCCTGCTGATGTTCGGCGTCGGCCTGCATTTCTCTCTCAAGGACCTGCTTTCCGTTCGCGCAATAGCGGTGCCCGGCGCGATCGTGCAGATCGCGTTTGCGACGGCGCTGGGTGCGGCGCTTTCATGGCTGATGGGCTGGACGATCGGCGCCGGGCTCGTCTTCGGCCTGGCGCTTTCTGTCGCCAGTACCGTCGTGCTCCTGCGAGCGCTTCAGGAGCGGCGCATGATCGAGACCGAGCGCGGGCGCATCGCTGTTGGCTGGCTCATCGTCGAGGATCTGGCGATGGTTCTGGCGCTGGTGCTGCTGCCGGCGCTGGCAGGTGTTTTGGGCGGACAGGAACAGGCGGCTGAACACAGCAGCAGCCTTCTCTCATTGCAATTCGATCTCGGCCTCTGGGGCGTGGTCGGGGTGACGCTGGCCAAGGTCGCGGCCTTCGTGCTGGTCATGGTCATTGTCGGCCGCCGGGTCATTCCGTGGATACTGCACTACGTCGCCCACACCGGATCGCGCGAGTTGTTCCGACTTGCGGTGCTGGCCATCGCGCTGGGCGTCGCCTTCGGTGCCGCAAAGCTGTTTGGCGTATCGCTGGCGCTCGGCGCTTTCTTCGCCGGCATGATCATGAGCGAATCCGAACTAAGCCACCAGGCGGCGGAAGAATCCCTGCCGCTGCGCGACGCATTCTCGGTGCTGTTCTTCGTCTCGGTCGGCATGCTGTTCGACCCCGCCAGCCTGATCGAAAACACCTGGCCGATCCTGGCGACGCTTTTCATCATCGTCATCGGCAAGTCGGTCGCAGCCTACCTTATCGTCATCGCTTTCGGCTATCCGATCGCAACGGCGCTCATAATCTCGGCCAGTCTGGCGCAGATCGGCGAATTCTCCTTCATCCTTGCCGAGCTGGGGGTTGGGCTAGACCTCCTGCCCGAACAGGGACGAGACTTGATTCTTGCCGGCGCGATCCTGTCGATCGTGCTGAACCCGCTGGTCTTTGCCGGTGTGGAAAGGCTGAAACCCTGGCTGGAAAAACGCTCCGGCAACGCTGCTCCACCTGTGGAAACCAAGCCTATCGGCCCAGCCACGGAACCCGGCGTCGTCGCCACCGCCGCGCCGGTTTCGGCCAAAGCAGATGCTGACCTGCCGCCCGCAACCAAGCTTACCGACCATACGATCCTGATCGGCTACGGCCGTGTCGGCAGCCTTGTCGGCAAATCCCTCAAGGAGGCGGGTCTGCCATTCCTGGTGGTCGAGGATGCGGACAAGACGCTGGCCAAGCTCCATGCCGACGGCATCGAAACTGTTGCCGGCAACGCCGCAAACAGCAACGTCTTCGCCTCGGCCAATGCCGCCGGCGCGACACGGCTCATCCTGGCCATTCCCAACGCTTTCGAAGCCGGCCAGATCATCCTGCGCGCACGTGCCGCAAATCCGGAAATCCGCATCATCTCGCGCGCGCATTCCGATGCCGAGGTCGATCACCTGACCGGACTGGGCGCCGATGTCGTCATCATGGGGGAACGCGAGGTCGCGCGCGGCATCGTCGAGCAGGTCGTGAAGGACTCGACCAAGGACGACCCGCGCCCGCCGCTGGCCGGGCCACTGACTTCGGACAGCCCTTTGACAGAGCTGAAAGGCTTGAAGCCGACTGAGAGCACTGAAGCGAGCGAAGGCCCGATAGGCGAAGCGTCTGCTGCCGAAGACAAGCCCAAGGCCTGAGCTTCATACGCTCCTTACCGATGGCGGTCAGACGTGCTGGCCGCCATTGATGTGGATTTCCGAGCCGGTCACATAGGACGCCTGTGTCGAGCACAGGAAGAAGATGATGTCGGCCACTTCCGATGTCGAGCCGAGCCGGCGCAGCGGGATGGTCTCTACGATTTTTTCCGTGCCGGGTGACAGGATCGCCGTGTCGATTTCGCCCGGCGCAATCGCGTTGACGCGGATGCCGTGCGGGCCGAAGTCATGCGACATCTCGCGCGTCAGCGAGCCGAGCGCCGCCTTCGACGTGGCGTAGGACGTTCCCGCGAAAGGATGCACGCGGGAACCGGCAATCGACGTGACGTTGACGATGGAGCCCTTGGCCGCCGCCAATTCCCTGAACAGGCCGCGCGCCAGCATGATCGGCGCAAAGAAATTGACCTGAAAAACATCGCGCCAGACATGCATCGGCGTGTCAATGGAGTTCATGCGGCTGCCGTCTTTCAGCTTGGGCGAGATGCCGGCATTGTTGACCAGCGCGTGAAGCTGCCCGCCATGGGCTTCGAGCCGGTGGCGGATTTCGGACACGGCGATGCCGACATCCTCCTGATCGGCGAGGTCGACCTTGATGTGGTCTTCCGGCCCGGCCGGCCACGGACAGTCCTCGGCAAAAGCCTGACGCGAACAGGTGATGACACGCCAGCCCTCGCGCGAAAAGCGCTTGACGGTGGCGTGACCGATCCCGCGACTGGCGCCGGTCAGAACGATTGTCTTTCGTGTATCGGCTACAGCCATTGCGTGATCTCCAAGCCCGCTATGTAATGGATGAAGATCGTGCTGGCCAGCGGCGACGTGGCCGCAGGTGAATGATCGGCGAAGATCAGTTGCCCATGATCACGTCGAGGATCGAGGTCTGCCTCCTGACCACCGGCCCGCCGACATCTGCCTGCGGAACAGGACGCCCTATCGAGGCCGTCGGCGGCTCCTGCGGCATCGGCACGAAGCCTGTGTCGCCATCGGCAGCACCGACATCGTCCATGGGAAGGTTCTGGCTGACGGGAGAAGGCGCCGGCGCAGCCGCCGGATGATCTGGCTCCTCGATGCTCGCCATCGGCACGGAGCCCGGTTCTGCCTGCGGCACGGATTTCCATGTTCCCGGCAGCGGCGCGATCGGAACGCCCTCGTGAGCTGCCACCATGAATTCGTGCCAGGCCTGTGCCGGCAGCGCGCCACCGGTGACCTTCTTCATCGGCTTGCCGTCGTCGTTGCCGAACCAGACGCCGGGCGTCAAATTGGCGGTGTAGCCGACGAACCACGCATCGCGCGAGTTCTGGCTGGTTCCGGTCTTGCCGGCGGACGGCCAGTTGAAGGCAGCCTTTTTGGCGGTGCCTACCTCGACGGTTCCGGTCATCATCGAGTTCATCATGCCGACGATTTCGGGGCGGATCACGCGCGGTGCGTTGCCGCCCGTGCCTTCATAAAGCACTTCCCCGGCAGTCGTGGTGATGCGCTGGATGAAATGAACCTCCGGCTTGTAGCCGCCATTGGCAAAGGGCACATAGGCAGCCGTCAGTTCCAGCGGCGTGACCTCCGAGGTGCCGAGCGCGATCGAAGTGTTTGCCTGAAGCTGCGATTCGATACCCATGCGATGCGCCACTTCGATCACCGTGTTAGGTCCGACTTCCATGGTGAGTTGGGCGGCGACCGAATTCAGCGATTTCGCCAGCGCCGTTGCCAGCGTAACACGGCCAAAATACTTGCCGTTGTAATTGTCGGGCTTCCACTTGCCGATGCTGATCGGCGCGTCGTTGCGAATGCTGTCGGGCGTGCGGCCGGCTTCGAGTGCGGCCAGATAAACGAAAGGCTTGAAGGCGGAGCCGGGCTGGCGGCGCGCTTCGGCCGCGCGGTCGAACTGGCTGTTGGCGTAGTCGTAGCCGCCGACCATCGCGCGCACCGCGCCGGAATTGTCGATCGACACCAGCGCGCCCTGGCTGACGCTCAGCTTCTCGCCGTTCTCATCGATCAGGCGGCGAATGGATTTTTCCGCGAGATCCTGCAAGGTCAGGTCGATCGTGGAATCGACGATGATATCCGAGCGTACCTCGCCAATGAGGTTCGGCAGTTCCTCCATGATGCGGTCGGCGACATAGTGCTCGGAGCCGGTCCAGTAGGACGCGGCGCGGGTTGCCGGCGCGCTCATCGCGGTCGCCAGTTCCTTCTCGCCGATCATGTTTTCGTCGCGCATTGCGGCCAGCACCAGTTGCGCCCGCGCCTCGGCGGCCTTGGGGTCGCGCGCCGGCGAAAGGCGGGATGGCGCTTTCAGCAGGCCGGCAAGCAAAGCCGCTTCCGACAAGGTCACATCGCGGGCCGACTTGCCGAAATAGCGCCGCGAGGCGGCTTCCACGCCATAGGCGCCCGAGCCGAAATAGACCCGGTTGAGATACATTTCGAGGATCTGGTCCTTGGTATGCTTCTGCTCCAGCCACAGCGCCAGAAGCACCTCCTGCACCTTGCGCTCCAGGGTGCGGTCAGGCTTGAGGAACAGGTTCTTGGCAAGCTGCTGGGTCAGCGTCGAGCCACCTTGCGAGAAACGGCCGCTGGTAATGTTGCCCAGTAAAGCGCGGCCGAGGCCCATCGGATCGATGCCGAAATGCGAATAGAAGCGGCGATCCTCGATCGCCATCACCGCCTGCGGAATGTAGGGCGACATTTCGTGCAGACCGACGGCCTCGCCGCCGGTCATGCCGCGATTGGCGAGGAGCTTTCCGTCAACGGAGACGATCTTCACATTGGGCGGACGGTCGGGAATGGCCCATGTCGTGGCGCTCGGCATCTGTGCGCCGTAATAGATGACGATGCCGGCAGCAGCGATGCCGCCCCATATTGCCAGGACGAAGCACCAGTAGACCAATCGGGTCAACCCGCCGAAGAACCCACGCCCCTGCTTCTTGCGTCTGCGGCGCGAGGGTTGCGCTCTTTCCGCTTTCTCGGCCACCCGGCGCTTGGCCGCCGACCGCTTTTTGACTGAGGGAACGACGCGATCGTCCTCGCTGACGGAGAAGCCGTCGGGCGCGTTGCGCTCGGCGGGTCCGTCGAAGGTCGGTTCGATGCGTGTAGTCGTTCTTTTCGCCATGCCGTCCGCTGCTGCCCATTCCCCAATTGCGCGAGGGCCCCAATTGCACGAGGGTTTCGAGTGAACAGTAAATGCGGCGATTTAAGGAGCCCTTAAGCGGGTTTCCCGGAAGTCCTTGAATAAGCAGCCTGTTGCGGCATCGTGTCTACCGCAACCGCATGATCCGCCGGCTGCAGCTTACCTCACGACCAGAACCGGAACGGCGCTGTGCGTGAGAACTTCGGACGTCTGGCTGCCGAGCAGCAATTTTCCGATGCCACGGCGGCCATGCGAAGCCATCACGATCAGGTCATTGCCCCGCTCCTTGGCGGTCGCGACGATCGCGTCCGCCGGCGTACTGTTGTCGACATGCAGGACTTCAGCTTTCACGCCTGCCTTGTCGGCGGCAGCCTTGGCGGCGGCAAGAACCTTTTGCGCGAATTCCTTGCTGCCGTTCTGGTAGCTCTCGACATCGGCGGGGCTACCGACCCAGCCGAACTCACCGGCCATGCCGTAGACCGGAAAGGGTTCGGTCACCGTGATGACCGTGACCTTGCTGCCGAGACTTTTCGCCAGCGCAAGACCATGGCTGACGCCCTTCTGCGCCAGTTCGGAACCATCGGTGGCGATGAGTATGTGCTTGTACATTTCGGCGTCCCTTTCTGCTTCGGCATTGCTGATAGCTCAACGAAAACGAGCCATCTTTGATCCCTGTCAGATACCTACATGGGAACGAGTTGAAGGCCGGTCATTATGCCAAGCCAAGCTGGAAGCCGGTTCAGCTGTGGGCGAAGATGTCGTCTTCCGGCCAGCCGAGAAGGTCGAGCTTGGCACGCGTCGGCAGGAATTTGAAGCAGGCGTCGGCCTCGCTGGTTCTGTTCTCACGCGCAAGACGGCCGACAAGAACGTCGCGCAGGCGATGCAGATAGAGAACGTCGGAAGCCGCGTATTCCAGCTGTTCGGGCGACAGTGTCTCGGCAGCCCAATCCGAAGACTGCTGCGCTTTCGACAGGCTGACGCCGAGCAGTTCGTTGCAAATGTCCTTCAGGCCGTGACGGTCGGTATAGGTGCGCGTCAGGCGCGAAGCGATCTTGGTGCAGAACACCGGTTCCGGCATAACGCCGAACGCATGATAGAGCACCGCGAGATCGAAGCGGCCGAAATGGAATAGCTTGGTGATCTTGTCGTCGCCCAGCAGCTTGACCAGATTGGGCGCGGTTTTCTGTCCTTGCGCGATCTGGATAACGTCGGACGTGCCGTCGCCCGGCGATATCTGCACGACGCAGAGCCGGTCGCGATGCGGGTTCAGGCCAAGCGTCTCGGTGTCGATGGCGACGGCATCGACATTATAGTTCGAGAGGTCCGGCAGGTCGTTCTTGTGAAAGCGGATAGTCATTTGCGTTTGCCCCAGAATTAGCGTGTCAGCGCGTCGAGAATGCGCGCCCAGGAGCGCTGCCCCTTGTGGAATGACGACAGGTCGTATTTCTCGTTCGGCGAGTGGATGCGGTCGTCGACCAGCCCGAAACCGGCAAGCAGCGATTCCATGCCGAGGAACGTCTGGAAATCGCCGACGATCGGGATCGAGCCGCCCATCGCCAGCATCACGGCAGGCTTGGGCCATTCGTCGGACAGCGCCTGCTTGGCCTTGATGAGAAACGGCGAGTCGTAGGAAAGCTGGATCGCCGGCGAGCCGCCATGCTCGTGGAATTCCACCGAGCAATCGGCCGGGATCCGGGCGCGGACGAAATCGCGGAAGGCAGCGCGTATCTTTGCCGGGTTCTGCTTGTGGACGAGACGGAACGAGACCTTCGCGGAAGCCTCGGCGGCAATCACCGTCTTGAAACCCTTGCCCGTATAGCCACCGGTGATGCCGTTGAATTCGGCGGTCGGGCGCGCCCAGGTGAGCTCCAGAACCGAGCGGCCCTTTTCACCCGACGGAATGGAAAGACCGACCACGCCGAGGAAATTTTCATCCGTTTCGCCAAGCGCTTCCCATGATTTCAGAATCTGCGACGGAGTTTCCTCAACGCCGTCGTAGAAACCGGGAATGGTGACGCGGCCGGTGTCGTCATGCATGTCGGCCAGCACCCTTGAGAGGATGCGGATCGGGTTCGCGGCGGCGCCGCCGAACTCGCCTGAATGCAAATCACGGTCCGCCGCGTGGATGGTGATCTCTTCGCCGACGAGGCCGCGCAGGCCGACGCAGATGGCCGGCGTATCCCGGTCCCACATGCCGGTGTCGCAGACCATGGCGAAATCCGCCTTCAGCTCGGCGGCATTGGCTTCAAGGAACGGTTTCAGCGACGGCGACCCGGATTCCTCCTCGCCCTCGAACAGGATCGTCACCTTGCAAGGCAGCTTGCCATGCACCTGCTTGTAGGCGCGGCAGGCTTCGACGAAGAGCATCAGCTGACCCTTGTCGTCGGAAGAGCCTCGCCCGGTGATAACCTTGCGGCCCGGCTCGATTTCCTTCAGCGCCGGGTCGAACGGATCGCTTTCCCACAGGTTCAAGGGATCGACGGGCTGAACGTCGTAATGACCGTAGAACAATACATGCGGACCTTCCCCGTCGTGATGCGCCACCACCATCGGATGTCCGGGCGTGTCGCGTATGCTGGCCTCGAAGCCAATCGACTTCAGGTCCTCGACCAGCCATTGCGCAGCCTTGCGGCAATCGGCCTTGAAGGCGGGATCGGTCGAGATCGACCTGATGCGCAGAAGCTCGAACAGGCGTTCGATGCTTTGGTCGAGATTGGCGTCGAGATGGTCGAGGACCGGTGCGAGAGCGGACATTTAGGGGAGCCTTTCGAATCTGCGGCGCCACCCTAGTGCGCCTGCAAAGAAACGGAAACCCCGGCAATGTTGGACCAGACGCCGAGCACGGCACAAAAAAATGCCGCCGTGGCTGGAGGGGAAACCACGGCGGCGGGTACTTTCAAAAGGGGGCGGCAGCCCGGAGAGGGGGATTAGGCTGCCGCTTGGTCCGGTCTAGGCGGGGGACGGGCCTTAATCCGGACTCGGCTGTGATGCCGATGAGTGACATTTGGAGATGCGAACGTGGCGATTCAAGGGCACGAAAATTACAGTTTTGTAACAAACGCGTGAGCGGCATTTTCTGTCAGGTATCGACAAGACAAAACCGGCGCTTGCCTGTTTGCAATGGACAGTTTCGGACCTCCGCGTTAGGGCTTACGCCATGAAAAAAGGCGATCACCTCTTCCTCGTAGACGGCTCCGGCTACATCTTCCGCGCATACCATGCGCTACCCCCGCTGAACCGCAAATCGGACGGGCTGCCGACGGGCGCGGTTCTCGGCTTCTGCAACATGGTCTGGAAGCTGATGCAGGATTCGCGAAACACCGATGTCGGCATCACGCCAACGCATTTCGCCGTCATCTTCGACTATTCGTCCAAGACCTTCCGCAACGACCTTTATCCCGAATACAAGGCCAATCGCTCCGCGCCGCCGGAAGATCTGATCCCGCAGTTCGGGCTCATCCGCGAGGCGACGCGCGCCTTCGACCTGCCCTGCATCGAGATGGAGGGTTTCGAGGCCGACGACCTGATCGCGACCTATGCGCGGCTGGCCCGCGAAGCCGGCGGCGACGCCACCATCATCTCGTCGGACAAGGACCTGATGCAGCTCGTCGGCCCGAGCGTCGGCATGTACGACCCGATGAAGGACCGCCAGATCGGCATACCCGAGGTCATTGAGAAATGGGGCGTGCCGCCGGAAAAGATGATCGACCTGCAGGCGCTGACCGGCGATTCCGTCGACAATGTGCCGGGCGTGCCGGGCATCGGCCCGAAGACGGCAGCGCAGCTTCTGGAGCAGTTCGGCGACCTCGACGCGCTTCTGGCGCGGGCTTCGGAAATCAAGCAGGACAAGCGACGCCAGTCGATCATCGACAATGCCGACAAGGCGCGGATTTCGCGCGATCTCGTGACGCTGAAGATCGACGTGCCGGTCAAGGAAGGGCTGGATGATTTTGTGCTTCAGCCGCCCAACGGACCGAGGCTGATCGGCTTCCTCAAGGCAATGGAATTCTCGACGCTGACCCGCCGGGTCGCCGAGGCGACCGGCACCGAAGCGGCCGAGGTGGAAGCTGCGGCACTCGTGATCGAGAGTGCGGACTCAGCACACGGACCGGATGTCGGCTTTCCATCCGCACCGGCCGCCAGATCGTCGGCAGCGACTGCCGGGAACGGCGACGAGGAGCCTGCCGGCGGATCGGGCGAGGCCAAGAAAGATGGCAACACGCCGTCTCTGCTTTCGGCCCTTCGCGCCGAAGCCGCCGTTGCCGAAAAGATCGATGTCGATGCCTATGCCTGCATCGTCGATCTGCCGACATTGCAGGCCTGGGTCGCCGAGGCCCGCGAGGCCGGCCTCGTCGCCTTCGACACGGAGACCACCTCCCTCGACCCGATGCAGGCGGAACTGATCGGCTTCTCGCTGGCCACGGCACCGGGCCGGGCCGCCTATGTGCCGCTGGGTCACAAGAGCGGACGCGGCGATCTGCTTGGCGGCGGGCTGATGGAAGGACAGATACCCGTTCGCGATGCGCTTGCGGCACTCAAGCCGCTGCTGGAGGACAAGTCGGTCCTGAAGATCGCGCAGAACCTGAAATACGACCTCGTCGTGATGAACCGGCACGGGATCGACGTCGTTTCCTATGACGACACCATGCTGATCTCCTACGTGCTCGACGCCGGCACGACCGGCGGCCACGGCATGGACGACCTTTCCGAAAAATGGCTCGGCCACAAGACGCTGAAGTTCAAGGACATCGCAGGCTCCGGCAAGCGCTTTGTCGGCTTCGATCAGGCCGATCTCAAGCAGGCTACCCGCTACGCCGCGGAAGATGCCGACGTCACGCTGCGGCTGTGGCGGGTGCTGAAGCCGCGCCTTGCCGCCAAGGGTCTCGCATCCGTCTACGAGCGGCTGGAACGGCCGCTGGTGCCGGTGCTGGCCCAGATGGAGCAGCGCGGCATTTCCGTCGATCGCCAGATCCTGTCCCGGCTCTCTGGCGAACTGGCCCAGGGCGCCGGACGGCTCGAAGACGAAATCTTCCAGCTCGCCGGCAGCCGCTTCACCATCGGCTCGCCCAAGCAGCTCGGCGACATCCTGTTCGGCCGTATGGGGCTGCCCGGCGGTTCGAAAACCAAGACCGGCCAGTGGTCGACCTCGGCGCAGGTGCTGGAAGAGCTGGCGGCCGAAGGCCATGAACTGCCGCGCAAGATCGTGGACTGGCGCCAGCTCACCAAGCTGAAGTCGACCTATACCGACGCCCTGCCCGGCTATATCCACCCGGACACGAAGCGCGTGCACACCTCATACGCGATGGCCGCCACGTCAACCGGGCGGCTGTCCTCTTCGGAACCGAACCTTCAGAACATCCCGATCCGTACCTCGGAAGGCCGCAAGATCCGCACCGCCTTCATCGCCGACAAGGGCAACAAGCTGGTGTCGGCCGACTACAGCCAGATCGAGCTGCGCGTGCTCGCCCACATGGCCGATATCCCGCAGTTGCGGCAGGCCTTTGCCGACGGCATCGACATCCACGCGATGACGGCTTCCGAAATGTTCAGCGTGCCGGTCGAAGGCATGCCTTCGGACGTGCGCCGCCGCGCCAAGGCGATCAATTTCGGCATCATCTACGGCATCTCGGCATTCGGCCTCGCCAACCAGCTTTCCATCCCGCGCGAGGAAGCCAGCGATTACATCAAGCGCTATTTCGAGCGTTTTCCCGGCATCCGGGATTACATGGACAGCACCAAAGCCTTCGCCCGCGAGAACGGCTATGTCGAGACGATTTTCGGACGCCGCGCGCATTACCCAGAAATCCGCTCGTCCAACCCGCAGCACCGCGCCTTCAACGAACGCGCGGCGATCAACGCGCCGATCCAGGGCTCGGCCGCCGACATCATCCGCCGCGCCATGGTGCGCATGGACGATGCGCTGGCGGACGCGAAGCTCTCCGCGCGCATGCTGTTGCAGGTGCACGACGAACTGATCTTCGAGACGCCCGAAGGCGAAGTCGAGGCGACGCTGCCGGTGGTGCGCTCGGTGATGGAGAATGCCGCGATGCCAGCCGTGGCGCTTAAGGTGCCGCTACAGGTCGATGCGCGTGCGGCGCATAATTGGGACGAGGCGCATTGATGCCCGCGCGGCACCGATGATCGATTTTGTCGCGGGCGATCTGCTCGCTTCCACCGAGGAGTACATCGCGCAGGGCGTGGCCGAAGGAAATCAGGAAGGGCTTGGCACCGGGCTGGCTTTGAAGATTTCGAAGAAATGGCCGGACGTGCAAGCGGCATTCAAGAAGCATGCGCGATCCGGCAATTTCTCTGGTGGCGATATCTGGGTGATGGAACCCACTGACGGGCGACCCGGGTTCGTGTATCTCGCAACACAGCCTGACATGTATCACGCCACGCTGCCTTACGTTCGCAAGGCGCTACGTAAGCTTGCCAAATGGGCAGAGAAGAAAGGAACCAACTCCGTCGCACTTCCCATAATAGGCGCCGGTCTCGGCAAACTATCCAGGGAGGATGAAATCAAGCCGCTCTTTGTCGAGCATCTCTCTGCCGGCCGGACGCGCTATGTCGTGTACGAAGTTTTCCGGAACGAGTTCGAGGATACTGTCGTAGCGCGCTAGCTAGACGCTGTTCAGAAATTCGAGCACGCGCCGGGTGAGCAGTTTGGTTGCATCCGCATCATATGACGGCAACGAACTGTCCGCGAAGTAATGCTGGTTTCCGGCGTACAGGAACAGTTGCGCATCCTCGACCGTCTCGACAATCTCGCGAGCAGCGTCGATATCACCTTCACCTACGAAAATTGGATCGTTGTCCATGCCGTGGATCTGGACCGGAACGCCGTCCGGCCACGGCCCGAAGGCCCATTCGCCGCTGATCGGGAGACAGGAGTAGAAGAGCAAAGCTCCGCGCGCGCCGGGACGAGTCTGAGCGAGCTTCTGGGCGGGCATCACGCCGAATGAGAAACCGGCGTAGACGAGTTCAGGCGGCAGGTCGTCGGCAATGCGCTCACCGCGCTCCCGCATGCGCTCGAACCCGATCTTTTCGATATACGCCATCCCCTCTTCAATGCTTGCGAATATGTGCTCGTCAAACAGGTCCGGCGTGTGCACCTTATGCCCGCCGGCACGTAACGCATCGGCGAACGCCTGCACTCCGGAGGTCAGCCCCAGTGCGTGATGAAACAGCAGAACTTCGGACATGGTCGGCCTCTGCCAGCGACTGATATTCAAGCACGCGAAGATTACAAAACCAAGTTTGCTTGAGCCGGAAGCAGCCGGTTCCTTACGCCGCTATCGCCGCACATTTGGCGCAGGTGCCGCGAAACTCGATGACCGCTTTCTTGGCGGCGAAGCCGGTGGAGCGCACCCACTCATCGAGTTGATGGCCGACATCATGGTCGGAAAACTCCGACACCTGCCCGCATTTGTCGCAGATGGCGAAGGCGATCATGCGGTGGCTGTGGTCGTGCGGTTCGGCGCAGGCGACGAAGGCGTTCATGCTTTCGAGCCGATGGACGAAGCCGGCGTTCATCAGCCCGTCGAGCGCGCGATATACCTGCAAGGGCGCGCGAAAACCCTGCTCGCGCAGCATGTCGAGCAAAGTATAGGCGCTGAGCGGCCCGGTCGACGCCTCGAGTTTTTCGAGCACGCGCAACTGGTTCTTCGTCAGCGTATCCCTTGCCGCCATGATGGTGCCTTCGATCCGTTTGCCTTGCCTGGCATCTTCGCCTGAAACGCCGGCAATGTCATTCATCAGACATCAAATAGCGATCCGCCGTGGATTTTGCCACTGTCTTGGTGAGCAAGGCGATGGTCAGCTAAAACCAGGACGAAACGGCGGCGGGATCGCTCCCGCTGCCATGATTTGTCCCTGCCCTCAGTTACAGCTTCGTCCAGGCCGCGTTTTTCTTCGACGATTTCACGCAGGCCTCGACGAAGGCCACGCCCTCGACGCCGTCCTGCACCGTCGGGTAGACCACATCCTTGCCCGGCTTGCCGTTTTTCTTGCGCGCCGCGCGAATGGCGCGGGCAGCTTCGGCATAGATGGTGGCAAAGCCTTCGAGGTAGCCTTCGGGATGGCCGGGCGGCACGCGGCTGACACGGGCCGCGGCCGGGCCGGCGCCGGCACCGCCACGCGTGATCAGCCGCTTGGGCTCACCGAAGGGCGTGAACCAGAGATAGTTGGGATCGGCCTGCACCCACTCGATGCCGCCCTTGGTGCCATAGACGCGCAGCTTCAGCCCGTTCTCATTGCCGGGCGCGACCTGGCTTGCCCAGATCATGCCTTTCGCGCCGCTCTTGAAGCGCAGCATGACGTGGGCATTGTCGTCCAGCACGCGGCCCTTCACGAAGGCGTCGAGATCGGCCGACAGGCTGTCGAGTTCAAGGCCGGTGACGAAGCGGGCGAGGTTGTAGGCATGGGTGCCGATATCGCCGGTCGAGCCGCCGGCGCCGGACTGTTTCGGATCGACCCGCCAGGCAGCCTGCTTGGAGCCAGTGTCTTCCGCCTTCTCCGTCAGCCAGTCCTGCGGATACTCGGCCTGCACCACGCGGATATCGCCGAGCTGGCCCTTCTGGATCATCTCGCGGGCCTGCCGGATCATCGGATAGCCGGTGTAGTTGTGGGTCAGCACGAAGACCTTGCCCGACTTTTCCACCAAAGCGGCAAGCTTTTTCGCGTCGGCCAAAGTCGAGGTCAGAGGTTTGTCGCAGATGACATGGATGCCGGCTTCGAGGAACGCCTTGGCGGCGGGGTAGTGCATGTGGTTCGGCGTAACGATCGCGACCGCCTCGATGCCGTCCGGACGCTTGGCCTCGGCTTTCGCCATTTCCTGGAAAGAGCCGTAGTTGCGCTCGGGATCAAGGCCCAGCTCCGCGCCCGACGCCTTGGCGCGCTCCGGGTTCGACGACAGCGCGCCTGCAACCAGCACGAACTCGCCATCGATGCGCGCCGCTATGCGATGCACGCCGCCGATGAAAGCGCCCTGCCCGCCGCCGACCATGCCGTAGCGGATAGGGCCTGAGCTCGATTCAATCTTTGTGCCGCTGACCATATTTCTCCTCCTTGACTGGAACGACGCCCCCCGCATTGAGCAGGGCAATCGCATATAACACAGCCGACCCCCACTCCGTCTCGGCTTCGCCGAGCCACCTCTCCCCCTCAAAAGGGGAGAGGAAAGGAGCCAGCCTTGCGAACCGTATTTCCTCTCCCCCGTCGATCGGGGGAGAGGTGGCTCGGCGAAGCCGAGACGGAGTGGGGGTCGAGTTCTACGCGTATGCGATCGCCCCGCCCCATCTAATGGAACAGGCGCTCAAATCCCCATCATCGCCCGCAGCAGCTTCCTGTCGGTCGCTCCGCCGGCGAAGTCGTCGAACGCCTTTTCCGTGACGCGGATGATGTGGTGGTCGATGAAGGGCGCACCTTCGGCAGCGCCGACTTCCGGGTGCTTCAGGCAGCATTCCCACTCCAGCACGGCCCAGCTATCGTAATTGTAGGCGGCGAGCTTGGAGAAAATGCCGCCGAAATCGACCTGGCCGTCGCCCAGCGAACGGAAGCGCCCGGCGCGGCCGACCCAGCCCTGATAGCCGGAATAAACGCCCTGCCGGCCATCGGGGTTGAACTCAGCGTCCTTCACATGAAACGCCTTGATGCGCTCGTGGTAGATGTCGATGAAGGCAAGGTAATCGAGCTGCTGCAAGAGGAAATGCGAGGGATCGTAATTGATGTTGCAGCGCTTGTGGCCACCGACCGCGTCGAGGAACATCTCGAAGGTCGCGCCGTCGAAGACATCCTCGCCGGGATGGATCTCGTAGCAGAGATCGACACCGGCATCCTCATAGACATCGAGGATCGGCTTCCAGCGCTTGCCCAGTTCGCCGAAAGCTTCCTCGATCAGCCCGGCGGGCCGCTGCGGCCATGGATAGAGATAAGGGAATGCCAGCGCGCCGGTGAAGGAAACGCTCGCCTTGAGGCCGAGATTCCGCGACGCCTTGGCGCCGAACTTCATCTGCTCGACCGCCCATTTCTGGCGCGCCTTGGGATTGTTGTGGACCGTGGCCGGCGCGAAGCCGTCGAACTGGCTGTCGTAGGCCGGATGCACTGCCACCAACTGGCCCTGAAGATGCGTCGACAGCTCGGTGATCGCAACGCCCGCCTCGGCGCAGATACCCTTCACTTCGTCGCAATAGGTTTTCGAGGACGCCGCCTTCTTGAGGTCGAACAGGCGTCCGTCCCAGGTCGGTATCTGCACGCCCTTGTAGCCAAGGCCGGCGGCCCATTCGGCAATGCTCTTCAGCGAATTGAATGGCGCTGCATCTCCCGCAAACTGCGCCCTCACCATCGAGGAAATAGGGGTGGACGATGCGGCCCATGTGCCAGAGCTGCATGACGATCAGGCCGCCTTCCTCGTGCACCGCCTTGGTGGTGGCCTTCCACGCTTCGGTCTGCTCGTCGCTCCAGATGCCCGGCGCAGACGGCCAGCCGAGCCCTTCGCGGCTGATGCCGGTCGCCTCGGTCAGGATCATGCCCGCGCCGGCGCGCTGGCGATAATAGAGCGCCATCAGCTCGTTCGGCACAAACATCGGCTCGGCCGCGCGCCCGCGGGTGAGCGGGGCCATGTGGATGCGGTTCTTGGCATGGAGCGCGCCCATCTGGAGCGGCTGGAACAGGGCTTCGTGCATATGTGGGTAATCCTCTTGGACCGGTTGCGTTTGGCTATCCAATTGGGGGGCGCAAGGCTAGGGCGCAAGCATGGAAAATGAGGGGCACGCCCAAGAGAATCTTCTGCGCGAAGCCGCTGAGCAGGCAGCGCGCCCGGCGGCGTGGCTGCTGCTGCTGGCGCTGTTCGGCGGCAATGTGGCGCTGGCGATCGGGCCATGGTTCGTGCGGGTGGCCGATACCGGCCCGGTTGCCGCCGGGTTCTGGCGGCTGTTTCTCGCGCTCCCGTTCCTCGTCGTGCTGGCGAAGGCGAACGGCCAGCGGCTGACCGGCATGGGGGCCAAGACGCTGGCGCTGGTGGCGCTGGGGGCCGTGACCTTCGCGCTCGATCTGGCCAGCTGGCACATCGGCATCGAGATGACCCGGATCGGCAATGCGACCCTGTTCGGCAACGCGGGCTCGATCGTGCTCTTGTTCTGGGGTTTTCTGGTGGCGCGCACCCTGCCGGGGCGGCTGGAGTGGCTGGCGATTGTCTTCGCGCTGGCAGGCGCGGCGATCCTGATGGGGCGCTCTCTGGAGATTTCGCACGAGACGCTGGTGGGCGATCTGTTCTCGGTTGCGGCGGGGCTGCTCTATGCGGTCTATCTGCTCACCCTTCAGAACGCGCGCGGGAGTTTCGGTTCGTGGAGCCTGCTGGTGTGGGTGAGCTTGTTCGGCGCCCCGGTGCTGCTGGCCATCGCGCTGGCGCTGGGCGAGCCGGTGTGGCCGCAGGCGTGGGGGCCGATCGTGGGCCTGTTCGTGCTCAGCCAGCTGGTCGGGCAGGGGCTGATGGTGTTCGCGCTCAAATACTTCCCGCCGCTGGTGGTGGGCCTTGCGCTGCTGACCCAGCCTGCGGTCGCCTCGATCTACGGGTGGCTGGCGTTCGGCGAGGTGCTGTCGGGGATCGACATTGTCGGCATGATGCTGGTGGGCGCGGCGCTGGCAGTGTCGCGGGCGAAGGCCTAGGCGCTAGCGCCAGTCATCCTTCAGCGGCCGTCCCGGATTGACCCACGGCCCCACCGGCAGGCCGTTCGCTGCGCGGCCGGCTTCGTATTCGGCCTTCGACGGGAGCGAGCCGAGCATATTGGCCTCGCTGTTTTCCTCGCGCGCTAAGGCGACCATGCGCTGCCATTCCGCCTCCCCGATCCTGCCCGGGCGGCGCGGGTGGAGCGGGAACTGCAGTTCATAGCGGATCGCGCGCCGCCAAAGCGCCAGCATCGCATCGTAATCGCTGCCCGCCCATTCGAGCAGCGTCGGCCCGATCCCCGAGGCGAGCGCGCCGCGCAGCTGGGCGATGTTGCTGTCGGCGGCCATCCACGGGCGGGTGCGGGTCTGCCAGATGAAATACCAGAAGGTCGCCCGCTCCATGTCGCCGCGCTCGATCAGGCTGACGATACCGTAGATCAGGTTGATTGGCTCGATCGCATCGGGGTGATCGAACAGGTAATCGGCCGCCGCATGGCGCTCGGCGGCATCATCGCCCTGTAGCGCGAGGGTGAGATCGATATCGGAATAGCCGGCGCTGCGGTCGCGATATTCGACGCCGAGAAATTCGCTCACCGGCCCGAAGCCGGGGAGCATATCCCTGAGGTTGGGACAGAAATCGGGGATGCCGGGGAGATCGTTGCGGTTGGCGTCACGTCCGGGATCGCCATAGCTGTTTTCGAGAAAGGTGATGACCCGGTCGAGCGTCACGCTCTCGTCGAAATAGGTTTCGCCCTCCGCGAAGGGCTGGTTGCTGGTGGTGCAGCGCGCATTGGTGAGCGCGAAGGGGCGCTTGCCCTCCTCGAAGCCGTAGCGCCTGGACCAGCCCGGTTCGCCCGCGGCGATGGTTTCGAGCTCGCCATTGGGGCGCAGGCCGATGAGCAGCCAGCCCTCGGTCCGCTCCTTGTGGGCATAGGCGCGCAAAGCGATGCCTTGCACCGTGAAGGTGCGCTCCAGCGTCATCCCGCTGGCGAGCAGCAGCGCCTCGTGCTCGTCGAGGATTGCGGGCCATGCCGCCGTGATCCGTCCGGCGGCGGTGCTGGCCTTCAACACCTCGGCGCGGTGCAGGCCGAAGCTGCGCTCGCCCGGCTTCAGATCCGCGCGGGCAAGCAGTTCCAGCGCACGCTCGGGCTCGGCGGCATAGCGCGAACGCTGGGCATCGAGGATCATGATATCGGCAAGCGCCAGCCGGTCGCCCGCGCAGATTTCGGCCATGCGGGCAAGTTCGGCGCGCAGGGGGTCGGGTTGCGCGGTGTCGGCAGGCTCCGCGATGCTTGGGGCAGGGCCGAGCGTGATCACGGGCGGATTGCCGGGTCGGTCAGCGCGCACGACATCGGCCCAGGTGTCGCGCAGCATCGCACGGCATTCGGGAACGGCGCCGTCCGCATCCTGCGCAAAGGCAGGGGCAGCGGATGCCAGCAGGGCGATCAGCGCCGCAGCGCCAAACGCCCTAGTCGCCACTGAAGGGCACTTTGCCGAGATCGCCGAGGCCCACAGTCCCGCCCGCCATGTCCAGCATCCGGTCGAGGCTGCGCTTGGCTTTCAGGCGGATGCCCTCCTCGATTTCGATGCGGGGTTCGAGATCGCGCAGGGCGACATACAGCTTCTCCATCGTGTTCAGCGCCATGTAGGGGCAGATGTTGCACGAACAGTTCCCGTCCGCGCCGGGCGCGCCGATGAATGTCTTCTCCGGCAGCGCCTTTTCCATCTGGTGGATGATGTGCGGTTCGGTCGCGACGATCAGGGTGTCGCCTTCGAACTC
>VFQO010001110.1_pt1 | contig 22799 bp, 6 predicted proteins | sample 3512331 | NCBI WGS metagenome assembly VFQO01 (sample SAMN10412371, study PRJNA504923) | tailings metagenome | isolation source: Replicate 3 from Balatoc abandoned mine | place: Philippines: Itogon, Benguet | collected 2017-08-28 | reverse complement strand
GCGGCGCAGGCCGATCCGATCAGCATGATCTTCCGCGGCAATCTCGGCTTCGCTCCGGCGCAGAGCGCAGGCGTCGTCAACGGCGAGATCATCCTTTCCGCCAACTACAACGTCTTCGGCCGGTTTGTCGACGGCGGCTCGATCAGCGACGGCATCAACGCCGTGTTCGGCGCCAATTCGGCCACCAGCAATGTGCGCGCCGACATCTTGGTCGAAGATATCACGGCCAGCAGCAGCATGCTGGCGATCGGCACCCACCGCACGCAAGTGTCGGCGCTCAATTCTGCCAGCTCGGTGGCAGGCAATCTGCTGATGGTCGGGCGCGAGACGGCCGAACTGACGGCGGGCAGCGGGCAGAATTTCACCATCACCGGCGACGTGCTGGTCTCGGCGCAGGATTACGGGGTCGCGAGTTCGACCCTGCAAGCGCTCGACCAGATCGACGCCACCGGCGGGGTGGCCTTCATCGATGCCCTCGGCGGGGCGACGATGAACATCGGCGGTTCTGCGCGGGTGCTGGCCGATGCCTTTGCGGGCGGGGACGACATCAACGGCATCGCCGGGACCGCGCTGGGCGGGCAGGCACGGATCGGCGCGACCGGCGGCACACTCAACATCACCGGCAATGCCGAGATCAGCGCACGCGCCGTCGGTGTGCCGCTCAACAATATCCAGACCGGCGCCACATCGCGCGGCGGGCTGGCGCAGTTCTTCGCCACTCAGGGCGGCAATGTCACGCTCGGCGGCAGCCTCAGTCTCGATGCCGGGGCGACGGGCGCGCAGGGCTCGCAGATCAATCCCTCGACCGTTTCCGATGCCTTTGGCGGCAATGCCATCGTCAATGTCTTCAATGGCGGCGGGAGCCTGTCGATCGGCGGCGATGTGTTCGCCAATGCCAGCGCGACCGGCGGCAGTTCGAACAATGCCGGCGCCGGGTCGGTGGGCGATGCCGGGGTGGCGATCGCCAATATCGACGGGGCGGGGCAGATCACCATCACCGGCCTGCTCAGCCTCGCGGCCGAGGGGATCGGCGGCAACAATGCCGGAGGGATCGGCGGGGTCGGCCTCGGCGGGCGCGCGTCCTCGGCGACGTTCGGCGGCGGCGGCACGATCGCGATCGGCAGCGATTTCAATGCAAACGCAGGCGGCGTGGGCGGCAATGGCCAGACCGGCGGCGATGGTTTCGGCGGGCTTGCCGGGGCCAATGCCGTGATCGGCAGCATCACGATCGGCAATGATGCCTCGGCCTTCTCGGAAGGGGACGGCGGCAATGCCAGCTTCGGCGCGGGCGGCACTGGCGGTCTCGGGCGGGGCGGCAGCGCCTTCTTCCAGGCCAACGGAACGCTGACCGCTCCGGCCAGCGTTTCGATCACCGGCAATGCAACGGTTTCGGCGCAGGGCTTTGGCGGCAATGGCGGCGCGAGCGATGGCAGCACCATTGCCGGCGGACGCGGCGGCGATGGCTATGGCGGCCAGTTCAACGTGCCCAATCAGGCCGATCCTGCGTTCGGCAGCGGGACCTACCTTCTGGCCGGCGGTGACAATGGCACGCTCAGCATCGGCGGCCTCGCCTTTGCCTTGTCCAACGGCTTTGGCGGCTTCGGCGGCAGCGGCAGCAGCATTCTGCCCGGCGGGCGGGGCGGCGATGCCTTCGGGGGGCTGGCGCAGGTCGGGCTCGCGCTGCTCGGCCAGGACGGTTCGCTGGGCGAAGGCCTGGCGAGCTTCGGCAGCCTGGTAGCCGAGGCCAATGCCAATGGCGGCTTTGGCGGCTTCTCGATCGGCGATTTCCCGACCGGCGATGGTGGTAATGCGACCGGCGGGAACGCCTTCCTCACGGTTCGTGCGGGCACGGTCACAGCCACGGACGTGACGCTGAATGCCTCTGCCTTTGCCGGCGATGGCGCGGTGGGCGGGCTTGGCACCGGGGGCAATGCGGGCGTTTTCGGCAGCCTGGGCGGCAGTCTGACGACCGGCACGTTCCTGATCCGCGCCGACGGCTTCGGCGGGTTTGGCGGCGTCGATGCCCTGGCTCCGGGGAGCGGCGGCGACGGGCGTGGTGGCACGGCCGAGCTCGACCTTCAGGGCATCACCGTCCAGATCAACGGGGATGCAACCATCCAGGCCGAAGGGGTCGGCGGCGGCGCCGGCGATTTCACCGCCGGCAACGGGATCGGTGGCACCGCACGGCTCGGGATGCTCGGCGCGCTCGGGGGCAGCGGCACTGTCACCGGCAACACCATTGTCAGCGCCAACGGCTTTGGCGGTTCGTCGGGCTTTACCGTGGGCGGGATCGCCGGCGATGGCACCGGCGGCACGGCATCGATCGAGGCGCAGGGCGGCGGCACTGTCAGCCTGAATACGCTGCAGATGATGGCCAACGGCTTTGCCGGCGAGAGCGAGGTGCCCGGCTTCCAGGGCGGGGACGGCACGGGCGGCAGCGCCACCATCACGGCGACCGGCACGAACAGCCAGATCATTGTCGCGCGCAATGTGACCACCCTGCAGTTCAGTCAGCAGAATTTCGGCGCAATCATGTCGGCCACCGGAGTTGGCGGATTCGCCGACGGCGGCACCGGGATCGGCGGCACCGGCCGCGGCGGCTCGGTGCAGCTCACGGCGTCGGCCGGCGGCAGCATCGCCCTGCCCGCCGATCCCCTCAATGATCCGGACAGCGTCGGTTTCATCCGCCTGTTCTCGCGCGGCTTCGGCGGCAACACCTCCGTCGATGGCGGCACGGGCGGCACCAGCATCGGTGGCAGCGTCGCGATAGATGTCGATGGCGGCGCGTTCAGCATGGGCGAGACCGTGCTTTCGTCGTTCACCCAGGGCGGGACGGGCGTTGGCACCGGCATCAATGTCACCGGCGGCGATGCCTTTGCCGGCAGCCGCCGGGTCAGCATCCGCAACGGCGGCACCGCCACGCTGCACTTCGTCGGTGGCGGCGCAGGCGCACAGGGCGGCGCGGGCCTCGGCACCGGCAATGGCGGCAATGCCTATATCGGCCAGAACCTGTTCGAGGTCGTCAATGCCAACGCCAACATTATCGGCTCGCTGGCGGTGTTCGATCAGTCCCAGGGCGGCACCGGCCAGCAGGGCGGGAGCGTGTTCAACCTCAACCCGCAGACCGGTCTGACGGGCTCGCTCGGCATCGTGCTCGACAATGCCAACATCACCTTCACCCCCGATGCGGGCGGTGTTTCCGCGATCGGGATGGCCTTCACCACCCGCGGCGGCGACGGCATCGTGCGCGGCGGGAATGCGCAGGGGCCGATCGTCAACCTGACCATCAACCAGACCGACCTTGCGGGCGGGCAGTTGCAGATCAGCCCCTTCATCGAAGGCGGCAACGCCTCTGCGCTGGACGGGATCGGCGGCGATGCGCTGGGTTCGCCGATCACCATCGCCATCACCAATTCGCAGCTGACCCTGCCGGGCGAAACAGTTTTTGCCGCCGACGCGCGCGGCGGGGCGGGCGGCGCCAACGCCGCGGGCGGGAATGCGACCAGCGGGCCGCTGGATGTCACCATCACCGGCTCGACCATCAACCTCGTTGCCGATCAGCTGGGTGTCCCGGGTGTCTTGCGGGTGCGCTCGCAGGCCATTGGCGGCATCGGCGGCGTCGTGGGCAATGCGCTGACCGACCGCGCGGCGCTGTTCCTGATCGACAGCACGATTTCGGGTGCGGGGGTCTACGTCGAATCCCGCGCGTTCGCCAACGCTTCTGCCCCTGGCCAGCCCGGCGGCTCGGCGCTCAGCCGCGAGGCGCGCATCGAGCTGTCCGGCGTGAGCGGGATCACCGCCGACATCATCGAGGCCAACGCCAGTGCGGCCAGCTCGCAAGGCGGCACCGCAACCGCGGGGTTCGCCTCGCTGCAGGCCGCCAGCGGCAGCACTGCAACTGTCACCGCGCCCACCGTCAATCTGCTGGCCGATGCCACCGGGACTGCGGACGAGATGGCCGGCATTGCGGTCACGACCCAGGGCGGGCAGGCGCTGGTGGCCGCAAACGGCGGCAGCCTCACGATCACCGGCGATGTCATTGCCAATGCCCGCGGGCTTGGCGCGACCTCGCCCAACCTGCTCACGGGCGCGACCTCGCGCGGCGGCCAGGCGCAGTTCCTGGCCCGCAGCGGCGGGAGCATTGCGCTGGGCGGCAACCTGTTCCTCGATGCCAGCGCCACCGGCGCGAACGGCTCGCTGGTCAACCCCTCAAGCGTATCGGATGCGTTCGGCGGGAACGCGGCGATCCTCGTGGCCGAAGGCGGCGGGACGATCACCATAGCCGGTAACGCGAGCGCCAATGCCAGTGCAGTGGGCGGCACGTCGAACAATGCCGGGGCCGGTTCGTTGGGCGATGCCGGCCTGGCGCTTGCCAACATCCAGGGCGCAGGCCTGATCGACATCACCGGCACGCTGACGCTTGCGGCCGAAGCGCAGGGTGGCACCAATGCCGGCGGGATCGGCGGCCTGGCGCTCGGCGGGCGTGCTTCGGCGGCGACATTCAACGGCGGCATCATCCGGATGGCCAGCCTCGATGCCGATACGCTCGCCCAAGGCGGCGACGGCCAGACCGGCGGCGATGCCTTCGGCGGTATCGCCGGGGTCAATGCGATCATCGGCGAGATCACCATTGCAGGACGCGCCTTTGCCGGCAGCGAGGCGATCGGCGGCAATGCCGCGTTCGGCTTCGGCGGCAATGGCGGCCTCGGACGGGCAGGCAATTCCTTCTTCCAGGCCAACGGCACGCTCACGCAGACAGCGACTGTCTCGATCCTTGGCGATGCCATCGCCTTTGCGCAGGGTATCGGCGGCAATGGCGGGGCGAGCGACGGCAATCTGATCGCAGCCGGGCGCGGCGGCGATGGCTATGGCGGGCAGATCACTGTGCCCAACCAGGCCGATCCCAATTTCGGCAGCGGAGCCTACATTCTGGCCGGCGGCGACAACGGCCGGATCAGTGTCGGCGGCGAGGCCGTGGCGGTGGCGTCCGGTTTCGCTGGCGAGGGCGGCATTGGCGGCAGCGTGCTGCCCGGCGGCGCCGGGGGCAACGGGTTTGGCGGTCTTGCGCAGATCGGAATGGCGCTGTTCGGCCTTGATGGCTCGGTCGGTCAGGGACAGGCGAGTTTCGCCAATGTTCTGGCGCAGGCCGAAGGCTTTGGCGGCAGGGGCGGTGTTTCGCTCGCCAGCACAGTGACCGGCAATGGCGGCACCGGCACCGGCGGCAATGCCTTCCTGACAGTGCGCGCGGGCGACATAACCGCCAACGAGGTGGAACTCTCGGCCACGGCGGTTGGCGGCGAAGGGGCGCTGGCAGGCAGTGCCACGGGCGGGCAGGCGGCTGTCTTCGGCAGTCTTGGCGGCACCTTCACGGCTGCCCGGCTGAACATTTTTGCGCAAGGGTTCGGCGGCTTTACCTTCCTCGGCACCGGCGGCGATGCGACCGGCGGGCTGGCTGCGATCGAGGGTGACGGTATCAGCGTCTCCATCTCCGGCGATGCCCTTGTCCGAGCCAGCGCCAGCGGTGGCGGCTCCAGCGACGGGGCGGGCGGCGATGCGATCGGCGGCGAGGCCTATATCGCCACGGTCACCACCAACAATCCCGGCACGATCACGATCACCGGCCATGGCGAGGCGCAGGCCAACGGTGTCGGCGGCAGCACCAGCACCGGCTTTGCGGCCGGTAACGGCACTGGCGGTCTGGCCTATATCGAAGCCCTCGGCGGCAGCACCATCTCGCTCGGCTCGGCCCAGGCGGCAGCGGTCGGCCGCGGCGGCTCTGCCAGCGCGCACGAGGGCGGCGACGGCACCGGCGGGATCGCGCGGCTGGGCGCCATCGGCACCGGCAGCCGTCTGACCATCCAGCGCAATGTGCCCAATTTCTTCGCTGAATCGCTGGCCGGTGGGGCGATGCTCAATGCCAACGGCATTGGCGAGACGACCAGTGGCGGCGACGGCATCGGTGGAACCGGACGCGGCGGTTCGGTCTCGATCACCGCCAGTCAGGGCGGCATTGTCAGCCTGCCCACCGATCCTGCGAGCGATCCCAACAGCGCGCTCCCGGCGCTGACGTTCTTCGCTCGGTCCTTCGGCGGCGATGCCGCGGTGGGTGGCGGCGAGGGCGGCGCATCCTTCGGTGGGAGCGCGACCATTCTGGTCGACGGCGGGACGCTGTCGATGGGCGAAAGCACGCTTTCGGCCTTCGCGCAGGGCGGCAAATCGATCGACTCCGGCCTCGACATCACCGGCGGGCAGGCGATCGGCGGCAGCCGCACCATCCGCGTGATCAACGGCGGCCAGTTCGCCGCAGCCGCTGCGAGCGGCGGTGCCGGTGCGCAGGGCGGCGATGGTTCGGGCGCTGGCAGCGGCGGCAATGCGATCGCCGGCAGCAACTTGTTCGAGGTGATCGGCAGCACCGCCAACCTCGCCGGCAACTTCGCGCTTTTCAACCAGTCGCAGGGCGGCAGCGGGGTTAACGGCGGCAATGCCAGCGGCGGCACGCTGGTGTTCAACGCGGACAATGCCACGATCAATCTGCTGCCCGATGCAATTGGCAATGCCTTGCTTTCGCTCGGCGGGGCGATGCAGGGCGGCAACGGTGTCGGGGCCGGCGGCAATGCCATCGGCACGACGGCCACGATCAGCATCGTCAATTCGACGATTTCGGGCGGCCGCTTTGAGGTCAATCCGCTGGCGATCGGCGGCAATGCCTCGGCGCTGGACGGCATCGGCGGTAATGCCTCGGGCGCGCAGGTCAGCATCAATGTCAACGGCTCGCAGTTCAATCTCCAGGGCGAGACGCTGTTTGCGGCCGACGCGCGCGGCGGCGCGGGCGGAACGGGCGGCGTCGGCGGATCGGCCAATGCCGGTATTGTCGAGGCCTTCCTGACCGGCTCGACCTTGGCGATCGCAGCCGACGGCAACGGCAACCCCGGCATCCTGCGGGTGCGCTCGCAGGCTGACGCCGGCGAGGGCGGCGCGATGGGCAACGTCACCGGTGGCCGCGCTGCGCTTACGCTTGACGGGACCACCCTGAGCGCCGCGCAGATTGCGGTCGAGGTGCGGGGCTTTGCCAATGCCAACACGGCCGGCCAGTCAGGCGGCATTGCGGTTGGCGGGGATGCACTGCTCGACATTGCGGGCAACACGCAAGTCACCACCGGCCTGATCGAGCTTGTCAGCAATGCCCAGTCATCCTCGGGCGGCAGCACTTTTGCCGGCCTGTCCGCACTGCAGGTTGCCGGCAACAGCACCGCGACCGTCACTGCCGGGACGATCAACCTGCTGGCCGACGGTTTCGGGGCCGACCAGGCCTCGCTGGCCAATCTTGCCGGACAGTTCGTGGTCAATGTGCTTGGCGGCAACGTCAATGCCGGTTCGCTGTTCGCATCCTCGATCGGCGATCGCCTGAACAACGATCTCGGCTTTTCGCGGCTGGAGGCGCAGGTCGGCAACCTCAATGTTGCCAGCAGCCTCAACGCGCGCACTCTCGGGGATCTGTTCCTGCGGACCAGCGGCGGAGGGATCATCGGCGATACGCCGACGGCGGGCAGCACCACCGCGATCCAGCTCGATGCCGGAGGCACGATCCGGATTCTCGACGATGGCGGCACGGTCGGCGGGATTGGCGGCCAGACGATCAACATGCTGGCAGGTCGCTCGATCCAGCTCGACGGCAGTCTGGCGACCGGCAACGGCAATATCACGCTCACCGCCAACCACGGCGGCGCAGAGCCGCAGACCCAGCCGCCGGTTTCGGTCATCACCATGGCGCAGGGTACGCGGATCAACGCCGGCACCGGCACGGTCTCGATCAGCCTGCTCGATGGCGCAGGCGATCCGCAGCGGGTTAACGGCGCGATCACGCTCGCCAGCATCACCGGCGGTGCGATCGACGTGCGCAATTTCGGCACGAGCGCGGGCAGCGACATCACCGTGCGGGCTGATGGCGTGCTGAGCGCGTCGGGCACCGGACGGGCGATCGATCTGGCTTCGCTCAACGGCGAGGTGATCAATCTTGCCGGCGATGCCGGGCTGATCCTGACCGGCGGCGGCCATTACGGCATCTTCGCCGCCACGCCGACCGGCTCGCAGATCGGCAGCTTCGCCAACTATGCCCGGCGCTACAATGTTGCCGATGCAACTGCCTATGATGCACTCAACCCGGGCGGCAATTTCGCCGCTTTCCGCTTCGCGCCGGTGCTCACCGTCAATGTCAATGATGCCACCCGCTTCTACGGCAGCGCCAATCCGCAGTTCACGGCGAGCTACGTCGGCTTCCTGCCCGGGGACGGGATCAACGGGCTGACAGGCTCGCCGGAGTTCACCACGCTGGCGACCGGCACGTCCAATGTCGGGGTGTTCACCGTCAATGCTGCGCTCGGCACGCTGCTGAGCGAGCAGGGCTATCAGTTCACCTTCAACTCCGGCCTGCTGACGATCACGCCGCGTCCAATCACGGTCACGGCAGCCAACCTTTCGCGTGTCTACGGCAACGCCAATCCGGCGCTGACCTTCACAGTCGGCGGCGAGGGCCTCGTTAATGGCGACCAGCTGACCGGTGCGCTGACAACAACCGCCGGCTCGACGACCGGCGTGGGCGCTGTGCCGATCACGCAGGGCACACTGGCGGCGACAACGAACTACCTGCTGACCTTCGTCGAAGGCGTGCTGACCATCACGCCGCGGCCGCTCACGTTGATCGGGGACAGTTTCTCGCGGATGATCGGCGAGCCCGATCCCGAATTCACTTTCCGGATTTCGGGCGACGGCCTCATCAACGGCGATCAGCTCACCGGTGCTCCGGTGCGCGATCCGGGCGAGACGAGCGGTATCTATGCGATCCGGCAAGGAACGCTGACGGCCGGTGACAATTACGACATAACTTTCGTCAACGGGCAGCTGACCATCGATCCGCCGCCTGCTCCGCCGGTCCTCACCAGCACCACCATCGTCAATGAACCGCTGCAAGCCGGCTCAGAGCCCCCGCTCACCTCGGAAGAGGAAGAAGAGCGCTTCGGCATGGACTTCCCCGAACAGCCTGATGCGCCGCTGATCTCGGAAGATCCGTTGCTCGACGATCCCGTCTCGAGCGGCGGCGATGCCTCGCTCTATTCGGGCGACACCAATGCCGCGCCGCGCGGCGGGGAGGAGTGACATGACGCAGCACCGCAGCATGCTCCGCCACGCCATGGCCGCGACGGCAGCGCTCGGTCTCGGGGTGGGCCTCGCCGCCGCACCGGGGGCCGCGCGCGCGCCGCAGGAAACCAGCCTCAGCCTGCGCGACACCTTCCCGATCGGTTCAAACGGGCTGTGCGAAGCGCAGATCCTCGCGCCCGAACCGGGGGCGGGGCTGTTCGACCGGCGCTATTCGATCATCTGCCGCGATGCCGCCCTGCCGGTCGGCACGCTGTGGGTGGTCAAGGCCAAGGACGGTGACAGCGCGCCGACGCGTTTTGCCGGGCCGGATTCGACCTGCAATCCGGGCGATGCGGAAGCAGCAGAGCTGCCCGGCCTGTCCGGCACCCGCCGGCTGGCCTGTTCGCGATCGGGCAGCGTCGTGCGCAGCGATCTGCTGATCGGCACGCGCGGCGGGCGCACCTATGCCGCCAGCGGACTTGCCGCCTATGGCAAGGCGCTCGAACTCGGGCTGGCCTCGCTCGCCAATGACCGGGTGATGCCCGGCACGGTCGAAATCCCGCTCACCAGCGCGACCGACGATCTCGCCTTCGCCCGTCAGCAGGCCGAGGCGATTTCTGCCGACCAGGCGTTGGTCGAGGCCTACCGCCGCAGCAATGCCGGCAATTTTGCCGAGGCAGCGGAATTCTTCGCGGTGTCCTCGGCGGCGCTGGCCGGGCCGGGGGCGGTTGAAGCGCGGCTCAATTCGGCGCTCCAGCAATCCAATCTCGGCAACTTCGCCGAGGCGCGCCGCCTGTTCGGCGCGAGCCGCAGCGAAAGCGCGGCCAGCCCGGTGCTGGCGCGGCTGCTGCGCAATTACGAAGCGATGGACGCGCTGAACCAGCGCAAGCCCGAAGCGGCACTGGCGATCCTCGATGCCCCGGTCGCGGCCAGCTTCAGCGATGCCGAAGACCTGCGCCAGCTGCAGTTGGGTCGCAGCCTCGCGAGCCAGCTGGCGAGCGAGAATGAGCGCATCACCGGCACCTTCAACACCACCTTGACGCCGATCGAGCGTGCGCGGTTGCTCGATGGGCAGCACGCCTATCTCAAGGCTGCCACGCTGCGCCTGCTGGGCCGGTCGGGCGAGGCCGAGGCGCTGCTGCGCCAGGCCGAAACGATGCTCGGCGAAGTGCGCGGCGGGCGCGTGATCTCGGTCGTGTGGCTGCGGGCGCAGGTGCTGAGCGAACTTGCCGAAGTGGCCGAACGCGCCGGACAGGGGGGCGAAGCCGAGGGGCTGCACCAGCAGGGCATCGCGCTGCTCGGGGCGACCTATCCCGATTCCCCCGCGCTCGACAGCGCGCGCGCCCAGCTTGCGGGCTTTTATGCCCGCAGCGGCCGGCGCGACGATGCGTTGGGCATCTATCGCGGCATCGTCAGCGATGCGCGCGGGCGGGCCATGCCGTCGCTGCGCAATCTGATGACGCCCTATTTCGCCCTGCTCACCGATGGCGGTACGGCCGCGGGCGAGGCCGCCGGCGACATGTTCGCCGCCAGCCAGCTGCTCCAGCGTCCCGGCCTTGCCCAGACCCAGGCGGCACTCGCGCGCGAGCTTTCGGGCGGAAGCGACGAGGCCTCGCAGCTGTTCCGCACCGCCACCAATCTCGGGCGCGGGATCGAACAGCAGCGCATTGCCCTGATCGAGCTCCAGTCGCTGCCCCAGCCGACCGCCCAGCAGACCGCATTGATCGCCGACCGCCAGCGGCGGATCGAGCAATTGCAGCTCCAGCAGGCCGAGGTGCTCGAAAAGCTGGCCGCCTATCCGCGCTATCGGGCGGTGAACGAGCAGGCGATCGGGCTGGCCGACTTGCAGCAAAGCCTCAAGCCGGGCGAGGCCTATGTGAAGCTGGTGACGCTCGAGCGTGACACCTATGTGCTCTATGCCACCGCCAACGAGGCGCAGGTCTGGCGCGCCGATGCCACGCCGGCGCAGCTCGACGAGCTGGTCGGAAGGATCCGCGACAGCATCGCGGTGATCGAAGGCGGCCAGGTGCTGACCTATCCCTTCGACATCGAACGTTCGCGCGAGCTTTACGTCCGCCTGTTCGCGCCGGTCGCCGAAGAGCTGCCCAAGCTCAGGCATATCGTGTTCGAACCCGATGGCGCGCTGCTCAAGCTGCCGATCAACCTGCTCGTCACCGACGATGCCAGCGTGGAGGCCTACAAGGCGCGGATGGCGGGCCGGAACCCGGACGAATACGACTTCCGCGGCACGGCATGGCTGGGGCGCACGGCGCAGATCAGCACCTCGGTGGCGGCCGCGGCCTTCCGCGACGTGCGCAGGGCGCGCCCGTCGGATGCCAAGCGGGTCTATCTCGGCCTTGGCGAGAATACGCCGATCGGTGCGGCAACCCCCGGCGCGGCGCGCACCCGCGCGGCGCTGGAGGCGGGCGAGAAGTGCCAGTGGTCGCCCAATATCTGGGCCAACCCGATCAAGGCGACCGAACTGCGCGAGGCCGCCTCGCGCTTCGGCGAGGCCTCGAAAGTGCTGACCGGCAACGAATTCACCGATGCCGCGATCATGGGGCTGGATGATCTCGCCGAATACCGCATCCTGCACTTCGCCACTCACGGCCTTGTCACCGCGCCGCAGCCCGAATGTCCGCCGCGCCCGGCGCTGCTGACCAGCTTCGACGAGCAGAAGGATTCCGACGGGCTCCTGAGCTTCGCGGAGATTTTCGGCCTGCGCATCGATGCCGATCTCGTGATCCTTTCGGCCTGCGACACCGCCGGCAGCGCCACTGTCGGCGCGACCCGCGAGGCGGGGGTGACGAGCGGCGGCGAGTTTGCACTCGACGGGCTGGTGCGCGCCTTCGTGGGTGCGGGCGGGCGCACGGTGCTGGCCAGCCACTGGCCGGTGCCGGATGATTTCAACGCCACCGGGCGGCTGATTTCGGGCCTGTTCGCGGGCGACGGCCGCGAGACTGCCGAGGCGCTCAAGACCTCGCAGCTGGCACTGATGGACGATGCCGATACCTCGCATCCGTTCTACTGGTCGGCCTTCGCGGTGGTGGGCGACGGCGCGGCCGGCCTCGCCCGCTGAACGGCTGAAGGGGGTCGCAGCCGTGAGTGATCCGCAAAGTTCCGCTGCCGCGCCGTTCGGCTGGCTGCGGCGTGGCTGGCGCAACGTGCGCGAGGCGGGCGGGGTGCAGCTGCTCGCGACGTTTGTGGTGCTGTGTGCCGCGCTGTTCATCGCCCGCTTCAGCTGGGTGCTGCCCGGCGGCGATGTCCCGACCCCGCTGACCAGCGAGGCCGAGCGCGCGTTCTACGATCTGCGCGCCTATTACGCCGCCGATCTGGTCGAACAGGACAGCCGCATCGTGCTGGTGGTCTATACCGATCAGACGCTGATCAATGCCCAGAAGCGCTCGCCGCTCGATCGCGGGATGCTCGCGCGCGCGCTCGGCAACATCGATGCGATGGGGGCCAAGGCGATCGGAATCGACATCCTGTTCGATCAGCCGCAGGACGAGGATGCCGAGCTGATCGAGACGCTGCGCACAATGCAGACCCCGGTCGGGGTGGCCTATGCCAACCTGGCCACCAACAGGGACGACATCGTTTACGAGCAGCAGCAATATCTCGAAGCCTTTCAGGCCGAACTGGCCGGAACGACGGCGCGGCCTGCCAGCATCCGGCTCGACAACACCTTTGGCGCGACACGGGTGTGGCCCAGTATCGTCAAGGGGCTGCCGCCGCTGCTGGGCCGGGCCATGATGGAAGATGCGGGCGAGGCTGCACCTGCCTTCCGCGGCTACGAAGGAGCGATCGATTACCGGCGGCCCAAATTCGTGGATTCGCCGCTGTTCCCGGCGCTCCAGATCGATCTTTTCGCCGATCCCGATCCCGAGGTGCTGCCGTTCCTCGCCGAGCAGATAAAGGGCAAATATGTCCTGATCGGCGGCGATATCGTCGATTACGACCGGGTCGAGACGACCTTCACCTCGGTCAATGGCGAGGTGCCGGCGGGAATTGCGGTTCATGCCGAGATCATCGCCCAGATGCTAGACAACCGGGTGCTCGCGCCGATCCCTGCCTGGGTGCTGTGGGCGATGGCGGTGCTGGTGGTGATCACCGCCGCGCTGACCGCACTGCTCGAATGGCCGGCGCGGCGGCTTGCGCCCTTCATGGTGCTGCTGGTCGCCGGTTTCATCGGCACGCCGATCTTGCTGCAATTGCGCAATGTCGACACTTATGGCCTGCCTGCATTCGGCTGGCTGATCGGCTGGATCATGGCCTTCACCGCCGTCACCGCCGCCGCGCGCGCATCGGGCGCGGTGCAGCGCAATTTCGCCGCCAGCGCGCTTGGCAAGTATATTCCCCGCGACATCGCGCAGGCGATCATCGACAAGCCCGAACTGCTCAGCCTCGGCGGCGAGAAGCGCGCGATCTTCGTGCTGTTCAGCGACCTTGAGGGCTTCACCAAGATGAGCCACGCGATCGCGCCGGAAATGGTGGCGAAGCTGCTCAATCGCTATCTCGACATGCTCAGCCAGGTGGTGCTCGACCATGGCGGGGTGATCGACAAGTTCGTGGGCGATGCCGTGGTTGCCTTCTGGGGGGCGCCGATTGCCCGGCCCGATGATGGCGAGCGCGCGGCGAAGGCCGGCTTTGCCCTGTGGCAGGCGGGCGAGGCGTTTCGCGCCGAAGTCGCCGCGATGGACCCCGCTCTGCCGAAAATCGGCAAGACCCGCGTGGGCCTCCATTATGGCGAGGCGGTGATCGGCAATTTCGGCGGGGCGACGCGCATCCAGTATACGGCGCTCGGCGACTCGATGAACACCGCCGCCCGGCTCGAGGCTGCCAACAAGGCGCTGGATTCCAGCGTGATGGCGAGCCGCGAATTCGCCGAGGCCTCGGGGCTGGACTGGTGGCGGCAGATGGGGCGGGTGGTGCTGCGCGGCCGCGCCAAGCCGGTTGATCTGTTTGAACCCGCACCCGGTTTTCCGGCCGACGATCGCGCCAGCCTTGCCGAGGCCAGCACGCTCGCGGCCGCCGGAGACCGGGCCGGTGCGCTCCGGCTGGCGCAGGCGGTGGCTGATAATCATCCGGATGATTCAGCCTTGCGTAATCTGCTAAGGCGGATGCAGGATATGGATGAGGGAGGAACCTATGTTCTCGGCTAGAATGAAACGGGCAATGGCGGCACTGGCGCTTGGCGGCGCGGCGCTGGCTCTGCCGGTGGCGGCGATGGCCGGTGTGGTAGTGAAATCCACGGGCCCGTCATCGACCAAGTACCCGGTCGGCACCAAGCTTGACGACAATGCCTCGATTTCGCTCAAGGCAGGCGACGTGGTGACGGTGCTGACCTCCGAAGGCACCCGGGTGATCAAGGGCGCGGGCACGTTCCGCGTCGGCGATCGTCCGCAGGTCGCCTCGGACCGCTTTGCCTCGCTCACCCGCAAGCGCGCGGCGACCCGCGTGCGCACCGGGGCCGTGCGCGGCGACACCGATGGGGCCGCGACCAACCCCAGCCTGTGGTATGTCGACATCACCCGCTCGGGCACGGTCTGCCTCTACGATCTGGCCACGGTGCGGCTGTGGCGTCCCGGGACCGAGGGGACTGCGACCTATCGCGTCATGGGCCATGGCCCCGGCCATGCCGAAACCGGGGTGCAGGCCGAAGTGACCTTCGACGACACCGTCACCGTCGCCGCGCTCGATCCGGCGCGTCTGCCGATTTCCGAAGACGGCCATTACATGATCACCGCGCCTGACGGTTCCACCAGTGCGGAGCTCACCTTCGTGGTGCTGTCTGATGATTTCGCCGCGCCCGATGCGCTGGCCGAGGCGCTGATCGCCAAGGGCTGCACCGTGCAGCTCGAAGCTTTGGCGACCAGCATGGAGGCTTCGGCCGAAGCGGCCAGCTGAACGGGCGCGGGAGGCACGCAACGGGCGAAAAAGCGCCGATTGCCTGTTGCATCGCGCCGCCAAGCTTGGGACAAGGGGCGGGTCGGCTTGACGGGGAGTCGGGACGGGATGATTCCTGACGCGGCTCTGCAAGCGCCGGTGCGGCAGGCTCGCTAGCCTGCCGGCATCTGCGAAATCCCGTCGGGCCGGCGGTTCGGCGGTGAGGCATCTCGGGGGGGATGGGATGACGGGAGTTGTCGCGAAACGGGTCGCTGGCCTCATCGGCAGGCCGCAATTCGTGCGGCTGCTGGCGGTGATCGGTCTCGCCGCGCTCTATCCGGCCTCCGGCGCGATCGGCAATCCCACTTTCGAAGGCGTCGCCAGTTGCGCGGGCTCCACGTGTCACGGACGGGCCGAGGGCAATGGCGCGGTCGTGCGGCAGGACGAGATCGCCACCTGGCAGGAACCCTCATCGCCCAGCGGCGCACACAGCCGCGCCTATGCCGTGCTCGCCGGCCGGCGCGGGCAGCAGATCGCGACCAGCCTCGGGCTCGGCAAGGCGACAGCCGCTCCGGCCTGCCTCGGCTGCCATTCCACCTATGCTCCGGCCGCCCAGCGCGGGCCTAAATTCACGCTCGGCGACGGGGTCGGCTGCGAAAGCTGCCATGGCGCCTCGGGTGGAGCGTGGCTCGCCGAACACTATGCCCTGCCCGCCACCCATGCCTCGAACGTTGCTGCGGGCCTCGTGCCGCTCGACAATCCCAAGGCGCGGGCGAACGTGTGCCTCGATTGCCATTACGGCTCGTCCAAGCCGGGGCAGTTCGTCACCCATGCGATGATGGCCGCGGGCCACCCGCGCGTCTCGTTCGAGCTCGATCTGTTCAGCGCCTTGCAGCAGCACCACCAGGTCGATGCCGATTACACCCGCCGCAAGGCCGCGCCCAATGCGGTGCGGTTCTGGGCGGTGGGACAGGCCGAGGCGGTGCGCCGGGCGACCACGCTGTTCGCGCAGCCCAAGTTCGCGATGGAAGGGGCCTTCCCGCAGTTCTATTTCTATGACTGCCATTCGTGCCACCGCACTATTACCGACGGCCCCAGCCGCAAGCTGACCTTCGAGAACAATCCGGGCCGTCCGATCCCGTTCGGCAATCCGCCGTTCAATGACGAGAACATCATCATGCTGCAGGCCGTCGCCGGCGCCCTGGTGCCGGGCGAGGCGAGCGCGTTCCAGTCGGCCTCGCGCGAGTTCCACAAGGCGATGGGCGCTGGCCCTGCCGAGGCCCGCGCCGCCGCGCAGGCGCTGGCCGCGCGCGCGGGCGCGCTGTCGGATGCGCTTTCGGGCCGCAGCTATGCCAATGCCGATGCCTTCAAGGTGATCGGCGTGATCGCGGGCGAGGCCACCGCGCCGCGCTTTACCGACTATGCCGGATCGGTGCAGGCGGTGATGGCGGTCGACACGCTGCTCAACGCGCTGGTCAAGGAAGGCCGGGTGACGCAAGGCGCCGCTGCGGGCATCCGCGCCGATATCGCCCGCGCCTACAAGGCGGTGGAGGAGCCCAACGCCTATCGTCCCGCAGACTTCCGAACCGCGCTGAAATCGGCGGCCGGCGCGATCGGCAGGCTGCAATGATGATGCGCGGGGGGATGAAAACCGGCTGGATTGCTGGCACCGCGCTGCTGCTGGCCGCGTGCGGCGGTGGCGACAGCGGCAATGGCGGGGCAACCGGAGGCGGGCCGCCGCCCCCACCTCCGCCACCGCCGAGCGGCAGCGTCTTCTCGATCCCGCCCGCCGAAAGCCTGTCCGCCGCCGAAGTCGGCACCATCATCGCGCAGGCCGCCGCCGAGGCGCGGGCCCGCAATGCCGCCGCGACCATCGCGGTGACCGACCGGGTCGGCAACGTGCTCGGCGTGTTCGCCATGCCCGGCGCTGCACCGACGGCGCGTATTCCCGATGCGCCGGGCGGCCAGAACTTCGACGCGCAGGGGCTCACCATCCCCAGTGCCGGAGCGGCGATCGCCAAGGCCATCACCGGCGCCTACCTGTCGAGCGGCGGCAACGCTTTCTCCAGCCGCACGGCGAGCTTCATCGTGCAGGAGCATTTCCCGCCCGCGCCGACCACGCAGGGCCTTGAGAGCGGCCCGCTGTTCGGGGTGCAGTTCAGCCAGCTGCCGTGCTCCGATCTGGCTGCGCGGGCGAGCGACGGGCTGATCGGCCCCAAGCGTTCGCCGCTCGGCCTCGCGGCTGACCCGGGTGGCTTCCCGCTTTACCAGAACGGCGTGGTGGTGGGCGGCATCGGCGTGATCGCCGACGGCACTTACGGGTTCGATCCCAATGTGCTCGACCGCGACAATGATGTGGACGAGGCGATCGCGCTCGCCGGCACCGTCGGGTTCGAAACGCCGGTCGCCATCCGCGCCGACCGGATCACCGCCGACGGCACCTCGCTGCGCTATACCGACATCGAATATCCGCAGATCAGCAATGTCGCCGGTGCAAGCTTTGCCGGGACAGCGGGCGCGCTGGTGCCGGTGACGGGATACTATTCGGGCGCGGGGCTGCTGGCGGGCATCGCCTATGGCACCGAGGCTTCGGGCATCCGCCCCTCGAGTGCAGCGGAATTCTCGATCCGCGATGCCTTCGTGCTGTCCAATGGCGCGGGGGCGAACCGTTATCCGGTCCGCGGCGGAACCGATGCGGGCGATGTCCCGGCTCCGATTTCCGCTGCCGAAGCGCAGGCGATCCTCGAGGAAGCCTTCACGGTGATGAGCCGTGCGCGGGCGCAGATCCGCCAGCCATTGGACAGCCGCGCGCAGGTGACGATCAGCCTCGTCGACACGCGCGGGGCCGTGCTGGGCATTGTGCGTTCGCCCGACGCGCCGATTTTTGGCATCGACGTGTCGTTGCAGAAGGCGCGCACCGCCAATTTCTTCTCGGGCGCCTTTGCCGCGAACGAGCTGCTGGCCACGCCCGGCGAGCCATCGCAATTCGTCGCGCGGCTGCGCACCTTCCTTGGCGATCCCGCTGCGTTGACCGGGGCTTTCGCCTTCTCCGATCGCGCGGGCGGCAATCTGTCGCGCCCCTATTTCCCCGATGGCGAGGTGGGCCAGCCCAATGGCCCGCTGTCGCGCCCGATCCAGCAGTTCAGCCCGTTTTCGACCGGCCTGCAGAGCGCGCTGATCGTGGGCAATCTGGCGCAGCATCTGGGCTTTGTCACAGGCGCGAGCGGCACGGATACCCCGCGCAATTGCACCGGCCTGCCGCAGTTTGCGGGTGGCACGTCGCGGCTCGCCAACGGCATCCAGATCTTCCCCGGCTCGGTCCCGATCTATCGCGGCGGGCAGCTGGTGGGCGGCATCGGCGTGTCGGGTGACGGGATCGATCAGGACGACATGATCAGCTTCCTCGGCCTCAACAATGCCGGGGCGCGCGTCGGCGGGATCGGCAATGCCCCGGCCGACCGGCGGGCCGACCGGATCGTGGTGCAGGTCGGCAGCCGTCAGGTGCGGCTGCGCTATGTCAACTGCCCCTTCGCGCCGTTCCTCGATACGGCAGCGCAGAACGTGTGTCAGGGGCTGTAGCTATGGCGGCGCTGCTCCTTCCCGCTCTGCTGCTGGCGCAGGCCGCGCCGCCGCCGCCCGAGGAGCTGGAGCCGCCCGTCGCGCCGCCGGGCGAGGAAGCACCGGTGCGTGACTGGGAAGCGGATGTGCCCCCGGTCAATCCCGGGATCATCGAAGGGCGCGAGCGGCCCGGCTACACCGCGCCGCTGCCCGAGCGGATCGAGCAGAACAACGAAGGCGCCGTCCGCGCCCCCCCGCCACAAGCCTTCCCCAAGGACCAGCTGCCGATCCCCGATCGCTGGCGGTTGATCGAGAGCCTCGGCCTGGTGCGCGAGAGCCTGCTCGATCCCTACAACCAGAACACCTACAAGGGCGACCGGCCGATCAACCGGGCCAAGGTGCCGTGGTTGCCGATTACGGGCGACGACTGGTTCTTCGTCGCCAACCTGATTTCCGATTCCGTCTACGAGCCGCGCACTTTCCCCATCCCCGTGGGCGTGCAGACCACCGAAGACCCCGACCGGCTCGACGTGTTCGGCAATGATTTCAGCCAGGTCTTCTCACAAACCTTCATCGCCGGTTTCGCGCTGCTGAAGGGTTCGACCACCTTCAAGCCGCCGACGGTCGAATACCGCCTGACGCTGGCCTACAACGTCAATTATGTCGACGTGCCCGAACGGCGCGTGCTGTTCGTCGAGCCGTCCAAGCCCAGCCACCGCCTCGATCAGTTCCTCGGGGTGCAGGAAGCCTTCGTCGATTACCACTTCAGCCAGTTCGACAACGACCGGTTCGACTTCATCTCGATCCGCGCCGGCATCCAGCCGTTCCAGTCGGACTTCCGCGGCTTCCTGTTCAACGACCAGCAGCTGGGCGTGCGCCTGTTCGGATCGCGCGACAACAACCGCTTCCAGTTCAATCTCGGCGCCTTCTGGCGGCTGGAAAAGGACACCAATTCGGGCCTCAACGCGATCCTGCGCTCCCCGCGCGACGATTTCGTGTTCGTCGCCAACGTCTATCGCCAGGACTTCCTCGTCCCGGCGCTGACCAGCCAGTTCACCGTGGTCTACAACATGAACCGCGAGGCGGACGACATCCAGATCGACACCAACGGCTTTCCGGTGCGCCCCGCGCTGCTGGGTACGCTGAGGGGCCGCGATTATGATGTCGCCTATCTCGGGTACAACGTCGACGGGCGGCTGGGCCGCATCAACCTGACGGGTTCGTTCTACTGGGCGCTGGGCGAGGACCGGAACAGTTTCTTCACCGATCGCCCGGCCGACATCAACGCGCAGTTCGCCGCCGTCGAGGCAAGCTATGATCGCGACTGGATGCGCTTCCGCCTGTCGGGCGCCTATGCCAGCGGCGACAGCGATCCCTATGACGACACCGAAGGCGGGTTCGATGCGATCTTTGAAAACCCGGTGTTTGCGGGGGCGGATACCTCCTACTGGATCCGGCAGACCATCCCCTTCGCAGGCGGCGGGCGTGCGATCAGCGTCAACGGCCGCAATGGCCTGCTCAATTCGCTGCGTTCCTCCAAGGAGCAGGGGCAAAGCAATTTCAACAACCCGGGCCTGATGCTGCTGGGGGCAGGCGCGGATTTCGATCTGACGCCGCAGTTCCGCCTCTCGGCCAACGCCAACCACCTGTGGTTCGAGGATACCGCGACGCTCGAAGTGCTGCGCAACGAAGGTTCGATCCCCAAGGAGATCGGCTTTGACCTGTCGGCTGCGGCGATCTGGCGGCCCAAGGCGAACCAGAACATCGTCTTCCGCCTGTCGGCCGCAACGCTGGTCGCAGGCGACGGGTTCAAGGACCTGTTCGACACGCTCGATAATGACCGGAATTTCTACTCCGTCCTTGCCAACGTGGTGCTGACCTACTGATGCTCAAGCTCGGCCAACCCCTCGTTCGTCATGCCGCGCTGCTGGTGGCCGCGCTGTTCCTCGCGCTTGCGCTGTTCGCCGGAAGCCCGATGGCAGCGGACAAGGAAAAGGCGGTCAAGCGGGACTACAGCCGCGTGATCGCGCCGCCGGCCCCGGCGCGCCAGTCCGTGGCGGAGATGGACGCGAAGTCGGAAGGCTGCAACACCTGCCATGTCAAATCCGATGCGCCGACCATGCACCTGACGCCCGCGGTGCGGCTGGGCTGCACCGATTGCCATGGCGGCGATGCGACGGTGCGCGGCAATTCCCAGTTGCCCCACGATCACCCCGACTATGTCGCCGCGCGCGACCGGGCGCACGTGCTGCCCAAATATCCTGACAGTTGGCACTTTCCGTCCTCGGCCAATCCCAAGCGGTCCTACGCGCTGCTCAACAAGGAAGCACCGGAGTTCATCAAGTTCGTGAACCCGTCGGATTACCGGGTGGCGCGCGAGGCCTGCGGATCGTGCCACATCCAGGCAATCGAGGCGGCGGAACGCTCGATCATGGCGACCGGCGCGATGCTGTGGGGCGGGGCGAGCTACAATAACGGGATTCTGCCGTTCAAGAACTACCTGCTGGGCGAGGCCTATACCCGTGACGGCCTGCCGGCGAAGATCACCACGCCCGGCGCCGGGCCGGACGGCAAGCTGTCGCAGGAACAGATCGCGCGCGGCGTGCTGGCCGAGATGTATCCGCTGCCCACGTGGCACGTGATCCCGCCGGGCGACGTCTTCCGCGTGTTCGAACGCGGCGGGCGCACGATCAACTCGCAGTTCCCGGAAATCGGCCTGCCCAACCCGTCAGGCTCGATCCAGCGGCTGGAGGAGCCGGGACGGCCCGACTTGAAGCAGTCGAACCGCGGCCCGGGCACCGGGCTCCGGGTGGCGATCCCGGCGCTCAACATCCACAAGACCCGCCTCAACGATCCCTTCACCTGGTTCATGGGGACGAACGACCAGCCGGGCGACTATCGCCATTCGGGCTGCGCGAGCTGCCACGTGGTCTATGCCAATGACCGCGAGCCGCGTCACTCGCTGATCTATGCGCAATACGGACGCGACGGGCAGACGATCACGGTCGATCCCACCATCGCGGGCAAGATCGAGCACGCGGCGGGCTATGACACGCATGGTGGTGCCAAGAAGGGCGGCCATGGCGCCGTGAAGCAGCCGGACCATGACGATCACGGAGACAGCTCCGGCCCCGGCAAGCGCGCCGACGATACGCTGACCTATGATGGCAAGCAGAAGGAGAAGGGCCACCCGCTCCAGCACGTCTTTACCCGCGCCATTCCCACCAGCCAGTGCATGAATTGCCACATGCACCAGCCGAACATCTTCCTGAACTCGTTCCTCGGCTACACCATGTGGGATTACGAATCCGATGCGCCCCACATGTGGCCGGAACAGCAGAAATACCCCACCGCCGAGGAAATCCGCGCCGTCACCGATCGCAACCCCGAAGGCGCCGCACCCAGGGGCAAGTGGGCGGACGTCGATTTCCTGCGCAACGTCTACGACCTGAACCCCAAGCTCAGGGACACCCAATTCGCCGACTATCACGGCCACGGCTGGAACTTCCGCGCGATCTTCAAGCGCGACCGCGAAGGCAATCTGCTCGATGCCGAAGGCAAGATCGTCGATCCCGACGATCCGGAGAAGTGGCGCAAGGAAGGTGAGGGCAAGTTCGTGCCTGCCGGGGTCAATCCGGGCAAGGCGGTCCACATGATGGACATCCACGCCGAAAAGGGCATGCAGTGCGCCGATTGCCACTTCGAGCAGGATAGCCACGGCAATGGTCTCATCTACGGCGAAGTCGCCAACGCGATCGAGATCACCTGCAAGGACTGCCACGGCACGCCCGATGCCTATCCCACGCTGCGCACCAGCGGCCCGGCCGCGCCGCCGGAAGGGCATAACCTTGCCTTGCTGCGCAACCCCGACGGCCAGCGCCGGTTCGAATGGATGGAGGGCGCGGACGGCCGCCGCAAGCTGATCCAGCGCTCGATCGTCGATCCCGACCTCGAATGGGAGATGAGCCTCGTCAAGGACGTGGTCGATCCCGCCACCCCGGTGTTCAACGCCAAGGCCGCCCGCGCCAAGCTGGTCAGCCGTTATGGCGCGGAAACCGGCAATTTCGAATTCGGCACCGGCATCGCCGCGGATGACCGCGCCCACCGCGATCCGGAAATGGCGTGCTTCACCTGCCACCTGTCATGGACCACAAGCTGCGGCGGCTGCCACCTGCCGATCGAGGCCAACTGGAAGACCAAGAGCCACCGCTACGAAGGCG
>VFQO010001109.1_pt1 | contig 22824 bp, 18 predicted proteins | sample 3512331 | NCBI WGS metagenome assembly VFQO01 (sample SAMN10412371, study PRJNA504923) | tailings metagenome | isolation source: Replicate 3 from Balatoc abandoned mine | place: Philippines: Itogon, Benguet | collected 2017-08-28 | reverse complement strand
ATGCCGAGAAGTTCCCGACCTGGGACATCATCCGCAAGTACAACAAGGACTACAAACTCATCTTCGTCGGCGACGCAACCATGAGCCCCTACGAGATCCTGCAGCCGGGTGGCAGCGTGGAATACAACAACGAGGAGGCCGGCGCCGAATGGCTGCAGCGCCTCACGCACGCTTTCCCCAAATTCGCGTGGATCAACCCGGAACCCCAGGGCGTCTGGCAGTATCGACAAAGCATCAGCATCATCCAGCAACTCATGAGCCATCGCATGTTTCCGCTCACGCTCAAGGGCCTGGAAGACGCCATGCGCATGCTGTCGAAATAATCGCCGCATGCCTGCAACGTCTTCGGCCCGCCACCGCCGGGCCGCCAGGCGCCGGTGTACACCGGCGCTGCTTCTGCTGATCGGTCTGATCGCCGGGGGCTTCCTGGGCGCCCCGCCTGCCCACGCGCAGACCGACACCCCCACCCTGCCCGCCCCCGCGGCGCCCGAAGCTGCGCCGGCAGGCGACAGCGTCGACGAACCCGACCCTCCAGAGCCAGCGCCGCGCGCTGCCAGGGCGCCACGTGCGCCCGTGACGCCGCGCTTCGAGCTGACGATCGAGGCGCCCGAGGCGCTGCGCGAACTGCTCGAACGCCACCTCGACATCCAGCGCTTCCGGCTGCAGCGCAGCCTGGACGCCGCCGAGCTGGAGCGGCTGCTGATCGAACTGCCCGACAACGCGCGCCGCCTGCTGGCCACGCGCGGGTACTTCTCGCCCCGGCTCACGCTGGGCACGCTGCAGCCGCCCGACGCCGAAGCGTTGGCCGCCGCGGGCACGGGCCCGGCGCCGCTGGGGCGCATCGCCCTGGCGGTGCAGCCGGGCGAGCAGACGCAGGTCACCTCGGTGCAGGTCACGTTCCAGGGCGCGGTGACGCAGGACGCCGACGCCGGCGGGCAACGCGAGGACATCGTGGCCGAGGCGCAGGCCCTTGTCGGTCAGGCGTTCTCGCAGGATGGCTGGGACCGCACCAAGAGCGCCGCGCTGCGCCGCCTCAGTGCGCTGCGCTACCCGGGCGCGCGCATCACCACCAGCCTGGCCGACGTCGATGGCGCCGCAGCGCAGGCCCGCCTCTACATCGAGCTCGACTCCGGCCCGCGCCGGCGTCTGGGCGCCATCGAGGTCGAAGGCGCCCAGCGCTATGACGCGAACATCAGCGAGCGCATCGTCGAGCTCACCGGCCTCACACCCGGTAGCGACTACGACCTCGCGCGGCTGCAGCAAGCGCAACAGCGCCTGATCGACAGCGGCTACTTCCAGAGCGCTTTCGTCTATGTGGAGCCGGGTGACGGCGCGGCCGAACTGCCGGTGCGCGTGCAGTTGCGCGAAGCGCAGCGCCAGAAGCTGGTGCTCGGCGTGGGCGGCAGCACCGACAACGGCGCGCGCATCTCGATCGAGCACACGCACAACCAGATGCCCGTGCTCGGCTGGCGCGCGCTCACCACGCTGCGCTTCGAGCGCCAGGACAGCCTGGCAAAAACCGACTGGCGTTCGCCCGCCAATCGCGATGGCTGGAGCTGGATCTCGCTGTTGCAGCTGGCGCGCCAGGAGGACGAACTCGTCAGCACCACCAGCCAGCGCGCGCGCTTCGGCCAGGCGCAGGACGGCGTCGAGTACGACCGCAGCATCTACCTGCAGTACGACCGGGCGCGCACCGTCACGCCCAGCCAGCGCGCGGCGGGCGTCGATGGGCGCATCGAGTCGTCGCTCACCGCCAACTACGCCTGGTCGCGCGAGCGCTTCGACGACCCGATCAACCCCACCCGCGGGCACGGCCTGGCGGTGGAGCTCGGCGCGGGCAGCACGCTCGGCATCGACCGCAAGCCCTTCGGGCGCACCCAGGCGCGCTGGCTCGGCGTGCTGCCACTGGGTGACGCACCGGCCAGCAGCACACCGGGCGCGCCCGGCCCCGGCCCGGCACTTGGCCGCCTGGCGCTGCGCCTGGAAGGCGGCGCGGTGATCGCGCGCAATGACACGCCGGTGCCCGACACGCAGCTCTTTCTCACCGGCGGCGACAACACCGTGCGCGGTTACGGCCTGCGCGACATCGGCGTGCGCCAGCCCGACGGCAGTGTGCTCGCGGGCCGCTTCAAGACAGTGGTGAGCCTGGAATGGCAGCGCCCGATCCGCGGTGACGGCATCACGCGCTCGCCACTGGAACACGTGCTGTTCATCGACGGCGGCGCCGTCGCCAATCGCGTGCGCGACCTGGAGATGCAATGGGGCGTGGGCACCGGCCTGCGCTACAACAGCCCGGTGGGCCCGCTGCAGGTCGATCTGGCCTACGGCCTGGAGCCGCGGCAATGGCGCCTGCACCTGAGCGTGGGCTTCGTGTTCTGACCCGGCGTTCCAGCACATGAGCGACGCCCGGCCCTCACCCTCACCCACCCATGCGCTGCCGCGGCACGGTGCCTGGCGCACCGCGCTGGCATGGTGCGGCCGAGCCCTGCTCTGGTTGCCGGCCGTGTTGCTGGGCGCAGCACTCGCGGGCGCATTGGCCCTGGGCGTCTGGGCCGCCAGCGAAGGGTCGTTCGCGCAGGCCCTGCGCTGGGGCCTGGCATGGCAGAGCGAACACGCGCCCACGGCGGGGCGCATCCAGCTGGGCGACGCGCCGCAGGGTGCGGGCGACGAACACGATGACGGCGTCACCGGCAGCGTGTTCGGTGGCGGCGCGCTGCGTTCGCTGCACTGGTCGCGCGATGGCATGGCGGTTCGCGCCGAAGATGTGCACGTGCAACTGGGCGGGCGCTTCTGGCTCGGCCTGTTGCGCGGGCAGGCGCGCATCGCGCAATTGAAGGCCGCGCGCGTGCAGGTGGAGGTGGCGGCGTCGAATGCGGCAACCGAACCGGCGGCGCCGCTCGAATCGATCGTGCTGCCCCTGCCCATCGACGTGGAACTCGCGCTGGACACACTGAGCGTGCAGGACCAGACACTGCACGACATCGACCTGCACTACCGCTACGGCCGCGCCGACCCCGGCCTGGGCACGGACGACGCACACACGCTCACGCTGCGCTCGCTGCGCTGGGCCGAAGGCCGCTACCAGGCCCAGGCCACACTCGGCGCGCAGGCACCCATGCCCCTGCAGTTGCAGGCACATGGCGAACTCAACGCCCAGGTGCCCGAGGGCGAGAACATCGCGTTGCGCGCGCGGGCCACCGCACAGGGCGCGCTGGCGGGCGAGGCCGCCGCGCTCGACCTCACGGCCCAGATCGAGCCCGCGGGCAGCACCGAGGCCACGCCCACGCTGGCCGGCAGCGCGCGCGTGCGGCCGTGGGCCGCGCAGCCGCTGGCCGAGGCCGATCTGCGCCTGCACCGGCTCGACGTCGCGGCGCTGTGGCCGCAGGCGCCGCGCACCGCACTCACCGGCACCGTGAGCGCCCAGCCCGAGGGCACTGCCTGGCAGGCCAGGGCCCGTTTGCAGAACGAACGGCCCGGGCCCATCGACCAGCGCCGTGTGCCGCTGGAGTCACTCGAACTCGATGTGCAACAGACCGAACGCCAATGGACCTTGCAGCGGCTGGACGCACGCGTGGCCGGTGGCCGGGTTCAAGGCCAGGGCCAACGCCGCGCGGCGGCCGGCGCGTCCCCGGCCTCAGCCTCCACATCCACGCTCTCGGCACTCGGCGACTGGCAGGGCCGCCTGACGGCCAGCGGCATTGACCCGGCCCGGCTGTGGAGCACGCTGGCGGCGGCCGCACTGGACGGCGAATTGCGCGCGAACACCGCCACGCCTGCGGCCGCGCAGCCGGCCATCGACATCGACGCCCGCATCGCGCCCACGGGCCGCCAACCACCCCGCAGCGCCGCCGACGCCCTGCGCCTGCGCGAGCTCGCGCTGCGCGGCCGCTGGCAACCCGACGCAGCCTCGCCCGCGCGCGGCACGCTCACGCTGCAGTCCGCGCGGCTCGATGCGCTCGAAGGCCGGCTCGACGCGCAAGGCCGCATCGACACCGCGAGCGCCCGCGCCAGCGGCCAACTGGCGCTGCAACTGCCCGGCTTGCGGGCGCGTTTCGACGGCACATTGGCCCACGCCGACGGCCAGGGCGACCTTGACCTGCAGCTCGCCGACGGTGCACGGCTGCTGACCTGGCTGCGCACGCTGCAGAACGCACCGGCCATCGGCCCACTGTTGCGCGACGCGCTGGCACCCTGGGCCGACGCCACCCTTGACGCGCGCGCGAACGGCCATCTGCGCTGGCAAGGCGGCCTGGGTGCCATCCCCGCGCTCGGCTGGCCTGGCACGGGGCGGGTCAGCCCGCCGCGCATCGACCTGCAACTGCAGCTTGATCGGCTGCGTGCGCAGCGCGGCGGGGAAGCGCCGCTGGCGATCGCACTGGACGACAGCCGCCTCACGCTGCAGGGCACCCCGGATGCCCTGGCACTGGCGCTGCGCGCGCGCGGCGAGCGCACGCCGTGGCGCGCCGCGCTCGACACCGCGGGTGAGCTTGCGCTGGCCACGGCACCGCTCGACGGCCGACGCGGCAGCCTGCGCCTCGACCGCCTGCGCCTGTCGGCCACGCCCGGCGACGAAGCACTGAGCTGGACGCTGGACAACGGCACGCCCTTGCGCGCGCGCTGGCAGCCACACAGCGGTGGCGGCGTCGACGCCGAGCTGGACGCCGCCACCCTGCGCGTGCAACCGCAACGCGGCGGCCGCGATGCCGCGCCCGTCACGCTGGCCTGGGACACGCTGAGCTGGCGCGCAGGTGCCTTGCTCACCCGCGGCCGGCTCGACGGCCTGCCCCTGGCCTGGGTGGACGCGCTCGCCATCACGAACACCGGCGACGGAAGCGCAGGCGCAGGCGGTAGCGGAAACGGCAATCAAACGGGCAATCAAACGGGCAATGGAACGGGCAACGCCACCGAACGCCTGGGCCCGCTGGCCAATGCCGGGCTCGGCGGCGACCTGGTGTTCGACGGCCGCTGGGATCTCGCCCTGCCCGCGCAGGCCAGTGAGCCGCCGCGCCTGGACCTCACGCTGGAGCGCCGCTCGGGCGACCTCGCGGTCCAGACGGATGGCGCCGCCTTCGAGGAAACCGCCAGCCGCACCAACCGCGTTCCCGCCGGCGTGAAGATTGCGCAACTGCGCGTCAGCACCGACGGCGCGCGCGTGAACGCGCAACTGCGCTGGGACAGCGAACGCTTCGGCGAAGCCAGCGCCGAGGCCAGCACCACGCTCGCGCCGCCCGATGCGCAACACGCCGCCTGGCATTGGCCGGTCAACGCACCGCTGTCGGGCCGCGTGCGGGCCAGCCTGCCGCAGGTCGGTGTGTGGAGCGTGCTGGCGCCGCCGGGCTGGCGGGTGCGCGGGTCGCTGCGCGCCGAAGCTGCCTTGGGCGGCACGCGCGCCGACCCGCAGTTCACCGCCAGCCTGCAGGCCGACGACCTGGTGCTGCGCTCCATCGTTGAAGGCGTGTCGTTCCGCGGCGGCGAGCTGCGTGCCACGCTCGCGGGCGAACGCATCGTGATCGAGCGCTTCCGCCTCGAGGGCCGCGGCGGCGCCGAGCGCGGCGGCGTGCTGCAGGCCACTGGCAGCGCCGAATGGCGCCGCGTGCAGCGCGACGGCACCCTGCGCCGCGAGCCGCTGATCGAGCTGCAGGCCACGGCGACGAAGCTGCGCGCCTCCTCGCGGCCGGACCGTCGCGTCACCGTCACCGGGGCACTGCAGTTGCGGCTGGAGGGCGCGGCCCTGCAACTGCGCGGCAACCTGCGCGCCGACGAAGCCCTCATCGTGCTGCCCGACGAAACCGCGCCTTCGCTGGGCGACGACGTGGTGGTGCGCGGCACCGAATACCCGATCCAGCGCGGCAGCGGCGTGCGCGTTGTGCCCGACGTGCGCGTGACGCTCGACCTTGGCGACGCCTTCGAGCTGCGTGGCCAGGGCCTGCAGACGCGCCTGGCGGGCCAGCTCGAGGTGCGCAGCGCGCCCACCGACGCCGCGCCGCGCGTGGTGGGCGAGGTGCGCACCGCCAGCGGCACCTACCGCGCCTACGGCCAGCAGCTCGCCATCGAGACCGGTGTGCTGCGCTTCAGCGGCGCCTACGACAATCCGGCGCTGGAGATCGTGGCCGTGCGGCCCAACGCCACCACGCAACGCGTGGGCGTGCAGATCACCGGCACCGCGCAGGCCCCGCGCGTGCGGCTGTTCTCCGACCCCGATCTGCCCGACAGCGAAAAACTCGCCTGGCTGGTGCTGGGGCGCCCGGCCAGCGGCGCCGGCGCCGAGGCCGCGGTGCTGCAGCAGGCCGCCATCGCACTGCTGGCGGGCCGCGACGGCGGCGCGCTCGACGGCGGCCTGGCCAGCGCGCTCGGCCTGGACACCCTGAGCTTCACCGGCGAATCCACCAACGCCGACGGCAGCACCGCCGCCGGCGCACTGATGCTGGGCAAGCGCATCGCCGACAACCTGTACCTGAGCTACGAACGCAGTCTGGCGGGCACGCTCAACACCGTCTCGGTCTTCTACGACGTCACGCGCCGCTTCACCATCCGCGCCCGCGCCGGCAGCGAGAACGCAGTCGATCTCATCTTCACGCTGAGCTACGACTGAGCCGGGGCCGCCAGGGCACGTCGATACAATCGCCGCTCCCCGCGCCGCCGTAGTTCAATGGATAGAACGAGCGCCTCCTAAGCGCTAGATGCAGGTTCGATTCCTGCCGGGGGCGCCACCCCCCCTTCCTTGCGACCGTCTGTCGCCACACCGCCTGCCGGTGTCGAAGACGCCGTGTCATCACCGTCGAGTATGTGAACGCCGCCCCAAGTCTTCACCCACCTCAACGGAGTCCCGCATGACACAACTCAGCCCCTACCTCTCGTACAACGGCAACTGCGCCGAAGCCATGGCCTTCTACGCCAGGCTGTTCGGCGCGAAGCTCGAAGCGCTGCTGACCTATGGCGATCTGAAGGACCAGATGCCCTGCCCGCCCGGTGGCGAGAAGCTGGTGATGCACGCCTGCCTGGTGCACCCGGGTTTCACCCTGATGGCCGGCGACACGCCGCCCGGCATGCCGTACCAGGGCATCGCGGGGGCGATGATGGCCATCACCTTTGACGAACCGGCCGAGGCACAGCGCGTGTTCGCCGCCTTGAGCGACGGCGGCACCGTGACGATGCCGCTCGAAGAAACCTTCTGGGCAAAGACCTTCGGCATGGTGACCGACCGCTTCGGCACGCCGTGGGGCGTCAACGGTGGCCCGAAGGACATGCCGGCCTGAGCACCCGGCCGGCGGCTCAGCGCAGCATGGCGTAGCCGATGCCGATGGCGGCGATCAGACCCACCGCGTCGGCAAACAGCGCGCAGCCCAGCGCGTAGCGCGCGTGCTTCACGCCCACGCTGCCGAAGTACACCGCGAGCACGTAGAACGTGGTTTCGGTGGAGCCTTGCACGATGGCCGCCAGGCGCCCGGCAAAGGAATCGACGCCGTGCGTCTGCATCACGTCGATCATCAGCCCGCGCGCACCCGAGCCCGAGAGGATCTTCATCAGCCCGACGGGCAGCGCGGGCAGGAAATCCGTGTCCAGCCCGAGCGCGGCCACGCCAGCCCCGATGCCCGACAGGAGGAAGTCCATGCAGCCGGCGGCGCGGAACACGCCGATGGCAATGAGAATGGCGATCAGATACGGCACGATCTGGATCGCGACGCCAAAGCCCTCCTTCGCGCCGTCGATGAAGGCGTCGAACACGTTGACGCGGCGCCACGCGCCCGCCAGCAGGAACAGCGCCACCACACCCAGGATCACCCCCGCACCGGTGGCGCCGGCGATGCGCGCGGCCTCGTCGGCGGGCAATCGCGCCAGCGCCGTCACCGCCATGGCCAGCAGCCCGCCCACGGCCAGCAACGGCAACAGGAAGCGCGCGCGCCACAGGGGCAGACGCTGGCACACGGCCACCGCCAGCACGCCGGCCAGCAGCGCGGTGAAGGTCACCAGCAGCGTGGGCAGGAAGATGTCGGCCGCGTTGAAATCCGCCCCCAGGCCCTGCTTGAGCGCAATGCTCTGGCGGATCGCGATCACCGAGGTGGGTATCAGCGTGAGGCCCGCGGTGTTCATCACCACGAACATGATCTGGGCGTGGCTGGCGGTGCCCTCGGGTTCCTTGTTGAGCGTCTGCAGCTCGCGCATGGCCTTCAGGCCCAGCGGCGTGGCGGCGTTGTCCAGCCCGAGCAGATTGGCCGAGATGTTCATGGTCATCGCGCCCTGCGCGGGGTGGCCTTGCGGCACCTCGGGGAACAGGCGGCGCAACAGCGGCCCCGCCGCGCGCGCCAGCAGTTCGATCATTCCGGCGCGCTCGCCCACGCGCATGAGGCCCAGCCACAGCGCCATCACGCCGGCCAGGCCGAGCGATATCTCGAAGCCGCTGCGCGCGCCGTCGAACAGCGCGGTGAGCAAGGCTTGCAGGATGGTGTGTTCGCCCAGCAGCCAACGCACCAGGGCCGTGGCGAACGCCACGGTGAAGAGACCGACCCAGGCCCAGTTCAACGCCATGGACGGCGATGGTAAGCGCGCTCAGCCGGCCAACTGTCCCTCGGTGAGCGTGTCGAGCTGGAAGCGGCCGCTTCGGTCCCACAGCCAGGTGTCGATGTAGCCGGTGCGGGTGGCCGGTGCAGGAAATGGCGCGGCCTGACGCACCAGACGCTCGATCTGCGAGACCACCTCGGGCGCGTGGCTGGGCGCGCGCAGCCAGCGCAGTGACGCCACGCGGCCGCTGCTGTCGACCATCACCTCCAGCACGCCGATGGCGTAGAGCATGGGCGGCAGCTTGCCCTTGTGGATGCGGTCGGGGTACTTGCGGTAGATGTGGTTGGCCGCCACGCGCCGGTAGGCCGGATCACCGGCCGCACCGTGGCGTGCGGGCAGCCACTGGCAACCCGCCACCAGCGCGGCCGCGCCGGCGGCGGCCAGGGTGAGAAGCTGGCGCCGGCCCGCCAGGGGGTGCAGGGTTGTGGTGTTCATGCGCGGCATTGAAGCAGTGGCCGCGCCGGCACACAAGGGGCGCTACAAGAACTTACGCGGCGTGTCAGCGCTGGCGCAGGGCGCGGCTGAGCAGGATCACCGGCACCAGGCCCACCAGCACCAGCGCCAGTGCAGGCAACGCGGCCTCGCCCAGGCGTTCGTCGCGCGCCAGGTTGTAGGTCACCACGGCCAGGGTGTCGCTGTTGAAGGGGCGCAGCACCAGGGTGGCGGGCAGCTCCTTCATCACGTCCACGAACACCAGCAGGGCCGCAGCCAGCGTGGCGCGGCGCAGCAGCGGCCAGTGCACGCGCACGGCGAGCGCCATGCCGGTGGTGCCCAGCATGCGGGCGGAATCGTCCAGGCTGGCGGGCATGCGTGCATAGCCCGCCTGCACTGATTGCAGCGCCACCGCGGTGAAGCGCACCAGGTACGCCCACACGATGCCCAGCGCCGTGGCCGTGACCCAGTAGCCCACGCCCGACGCGGGCCAGCCCGCCTGGACCCAGCCCACCGGCAGCAGCAGGCCGACCACGATCACCGCGCCCGGTATTGCGTAGCCCAGGCTGGCCAGTTGCGACACGCCGCGCGTGAGCGGCGTGGGCCGGGCGCGCACGGCAAAGCCCAGCGCAAGCGCGATGAGCGTGGCCAGCACGGCCGACAGACCGGCGAGCCAGACGCTGTTGATCGACCATTGCACGAACATGCCCCAGGGCAGCACGTCCCAGCCGCCGATCAACGGACGCAGCATGAACAACAGCGGCAGCACGAAGCCGAACAGGATGGGCAGCGCGCACACCGCCACCGCGAGCGCCGCGCGGGTTCCGCGAAGGCGCACCGGCTGCGCCTCGGCACTGCCGACACGCTGGCCGCGCGGCGACACAAAGCGCATGCGCCGCTCCGCACGGTGCTCAATCCACAGCAGCGCCCCCACCGTGAGCAGCAGCAAGGTGGCCAGTTGCGCAGCCGCGATGCGGTTGTCCATGGCAAGCCAGGCCTTGTAGATGCCGGCGGTGAAGGTCTGGATGCCGAAGTAGCTGGCCACGCCGAAGTCGGCCAGCGTCTCCATGAGCGCCAGCGCCACGCCCGCGGCCACGGCCGGGCGCGCCAGCGGCAACGCCACCTCGCGGATGCGGCGCGACAGCGGCGCCCCGAGCAGGCGCGCGGCCTCCATCAACTGCGCCGCGCGCTCGGTGAGCGCGGTGCGCGCCAGCAGATAGACGTAGGGATAGAGCGTGAAGGTGAACACCCAGACGGCACCCGGCGTGCTGCGCACCTCGGGCAGCAAGCGCCCGCGCAGGCCGAAGGTCTCGCGCAACCACACCTGCAGCGGGCCGCTGAACTGCAGGAAGTCGGTGTAGGCGTAGGCCACCACATACGCGGGCATGGCCAGCGGCAGCAACAGCGCCCATTCGAAATGGCGCCGGCCAGGGAAATCGAACAGGGTGACGGCGCTGGCGCCCAGCACCCCCACGATCGCCACGCCGAGCGCCACGCTCACGCACAGCGCCAGCGAGGTGAGCGTGTACTCGGGCAGCACGGTCTGCGCCATCTGCAGCAACACGTCGCGCGCGGCCGCGTCGAAGCCCAGCCAGGCACCGGCGAGCGCAAACACCGGCAGCACGAGCACGGCGGCCAGCAACAACAACAGGACCTGGGCGGGCCAGCGCGGCATGGAGGGGGTGGCTTTCCGGGCGCGGGGCCTTGACCCGCATCAACACAAATGAGAATTGTAGTTATCTACAATGCCCCACATGTTCCTGCAGGTCTCGCAACTCCAGGTGCGCTACGCCGGCGCACGGCAATCCGCTGTCGACGGCGTGAGCCTGGGCCTGGCCGCGGGCGAGATCGGTGTGCTCATCGGCCCGTCGGGTTGCGGCAAGACGACCCTGCTGCGCGCCGTGGCCGGTCTGGAACGCGCGCAAGGCGGTAAGATCGTGCTCGGCGGCGAAACCGTGAGCGCACCCGGGCGGCACATGCCCGCCGAGGAGCGCCGCATCGGCATGGTGTTCCAGGACTACGCCCTCTTTCCGCACCTGGACGTGGCCGCCAACGTGGCGTTTGGCATCCACCGCCTGCCGCGCGCCGAACGCGAGGCACGCGTGACAGAGGTGCTGCGTCTGGTGGGGCTGGACGGCATGCAGCAGCGGCACCCGCACGAGCTGTCGGGTGGTCAGCAACAGCGCGTGGCGCTGGCGCGCGCGCTGGCACCCAACCCTCGCCTGCTGCTGCTGGACGAACCCTTCTCCAACCTCGACGTCGACCTGCGCGAGCGCCTCGCACACGAAGTGCGCGCCATCCTCAAGGCCGCCAATGCCACGGCGCTGTTCGTCACGCACGACCAGCTCGAGGCCTTCGCCATCGGCGACCGCATCGGCGTGATGCACAACGGCCACCTGCACCAGTGGGACGAGGCCTACGCGCTCTACCACCGCCCGGCCACGCGCTTCGTGGCCGAGTTCATCGGCCACGGCGTGTTCGCACCGGCGCAGATCCTGCAACACGGTGGCACGGTGGCGGTGCAGACGCCCCTGGGCCCGCTGCAGGACGTGGAGGAGTGCCCCCTGCCCACGGCCTACGACGCCGGCCTGTGCGACGTGCTGCTGCGCGCCGACGACATCGTGCACGATGACGACGCACCGGTGAAGGCGCAGATCGTGCGCAAGGCCTTCCGCGGCTCGGAATTCCTCTACACGCTGCGCCTGGCCAGCGGCGAGACGCTGATGACGCATGTGCCCTCGCACCACAACCACGCGGTGGGCGAGTGGATCGGCATTCGCGCCGAGGTGGACCACGTGGTCACTTTCGAGCGCGGCGGCACGGCCTCGTCGCCACCCGCGCCCGCCGCACCGCGGCGCGCTGCCTGATCTCAGCGCTGCGGCCGGCGCAACCACCACATCACACCAGCGGCCACACACATCAGCCCCACGGCCGCGCAGGCCAGCAGGTTGATGAGCGCGTTCCACCACCCGAGGTCGCCCTGGTGCAATGCAGTGGCCACGGCCATGGTCCTGGCCAGGCCGTTGTAGTGCTCGAAACGGATGTCGGCGAGCACGCGCCCGCTGTAGCGGTCCACATGCACGGTGCGATCACCCGTGGGCTGCTGGCTGTCGCCGCTCATGCTGTCGCGCGAGATGGTGAACACGCCGGCCTCGCCCCGTGGCAGGGCAATCTGGTACTGGCCGCTGAAGCCCAGCTCGCGCGCCATCGCGGCCGCGCGGTCCAGGTCCACCGGTGCAGCGCTGGCAATGGGTGTCGAGACCGGCATCGGCACCTGCGTCAGGCCCCAGGGCACTTCCTGCAGGCCCGCGGTGTTCAGCGCGCTGTGCGGCTTCGCCGAGGCGGGCACGTCGTACCACTTCTCTGCCGGAAAGCTGTTCCACACCTGCAGCCATTTCGCACCGGTGACGCCGGTCCAGGTGAGGCCGGTGAGCAGGAAGCCGAGCAGTAGCAGGCCGACCCACGCACCCAGACTGGCGTGCAATGAACGCCACCACACGCGACCCTTCGCTCGCGACGCGACGCGAAAGCGCGAGCCCGGGGGCTGCGCGCCGCGCGGCCACCACAGCACCGCGCCGCTGAGCAGCATCAGCAGCGCAGCCCAGGCCGCGATCTCGATCAGGCGGTCGCCCACCTCGCCCATCAGCAGCGTGCCGTGGATGCGCTCGGCCCAGGCGAACGGCGTGCTGCCCTTGTCGACCAGCCTCAGCACCTCGCCGCGGTAGGGGTCCACCGCCAACGCGTAGGTGGTGTCGCCTTGCAGCACCTCGAACCAGGCGGCGCGTTCGGGCGCGCGCGGGGCGATGTAGGTAAGCAATCGGCCCTCGGGCACGTGCGCCAGCGCGGCCAGCGCCTGCTCGCTCACGGCGTGCGCCCGCGGCAGCGGCTCGACCACGGGGTTGGTGCCCAGACGGGTCTGGAAACCGGTGAAGAAGACCATCACGGCGCCGGTGAGCGCCAGGGTCAGCAGAAAGGGCAGGACGATGAGTCCTGCCACGGCATGCCAGCGCCACGCAATGGCGCGCCAGCGAACAGGCCATCGGCGGCGGGCGCGCGCACGCACACCCGCGCCCGACGCTTCGGGCGAGAAAGACATGGAAGGGCCTCGCGCGCGGCGGTCAGTGCTTGTGCATGCCGTGGCCACCGTGACCAGCGGCCGCAGGCGCAGCCGGCATCACACCCAGCGCACGCGCGGTGGCCTTGACGTCCTGCGTGAAGCGCTGGCCATCGGCGCGCTCGAACACCAGCGTGAGCGGCACCGTGTCGCCAGCCTTCACCGGCGACTTCAGGTCCATCAGCATCACATGCAGGCCGCCGGGCTTGAGCTCCACCGCCTGCCCGGCGGGCAACGGCAACACGTCCAGCGCGCGCATGCGCATCACCTCACCCTCGAGCTTCATCTCGTGGATCTCGACGATGCCCGCAGCCGGCGAGCGCACCTCGACCAGGCGGGTGGCCGCGGGTGCGGTGAGCTTCATGAAGGCGCCGGTGGCCGACTGGTTGGCCACCGTGGCGCGGGCCCAGGCGTCTTGCACCTGGACAGGGGTTTGGGCCCAGGCGCTGGATGCGAGGGCAAGAGAGCAGGCAAGGAACAGGTTTTTCATGGGGAAATCCGAATCAGAAAGGCTGACGCAGCACAGGCCGTGAGGCCAGTGCCGGGCACATGGGATTCAGACCCCAAGGGGCGGGGCGCGGGCGGGCGCGTGCGCGCTGGCGGGTGCTTGCGGGCCGCGCTGGGGCTGCGCCAGCGGAACCGGCTGTGGCGCCGCCTCGGGCAGGGCCAGCACATGCGCGGGCGGCAGGCCGGCGGCGCCACCGCCGATCACGCCCCAGGGACAGGTCAGCGCGCCCTCGGCGGGGTGTTCGCCCGACACCTCACCGGTGTCGGCGGTATCGACGGTATCGGCGCGAACCCAGGTGATGCCGCTGGCGCTGCAGACCTGCACCCAGTGGCCCCCTTGGCCATGGGCCGCGAGCGCGGCCTGCGACAGCGTGGGCGCGAGCGCACCGAAGCCGATCGCCAGCAGGGCGATCCCCGCGGTGCACTTCCTGAACCAGCGCTGCAGAGGCATAGGACGGGATTTTACGGGGGGTCCGCTGCGCGACGTCCCGCTGCCCCGGCCTTGGTTAGCATGCGCCCGCGCATCCGCGAACAACCCCTGGAGACACCCCATGCTCAAGCTCTGCGGTTTTGCCGCCAGCAACTACTACAACAAGGTCAAGCTTGCCCTGCTCGAAAAGGGCGTGCCGTTCGAAGAGGAACTGGCCTGGATCGGTGAAGTCGACAAGGCCTGCAGCCCGCTCGGCAAGGTGCCCTACCTCAAGACAGACCAGGGCGGCCTGTCGGAGTCGACCGTGATCCTCGAATACCTGGAGGACGCCTACCCGCACCCCGCCCTGCTGCCCGCCGACCCGTTTGCCGCCGCCAAGGTGCGCGAGTTGGTGCGCTACCTGGAACTGCACCTCGAACTCGTGGCGCGCAACCTCTACCCCGAGGCCTTCTTCGGCGGCAAGGTGAGCGACAGCGCGAAGGAAAAGATCGCGCCGCAGCTCGAGAAGAACATCGCCGCCTTCGCGAAGCTCACCACCTTCTCGCCCTTCATCGCAGGCGACGCGTTCACGATCGCCGATTGCGCGGCCATCGTGCACCTGCCGCTGGTGAGCAGCGCCACGAAGATCATCTATGGCCGCGACTTCATGGCCGCCCTGCCGGTGCGCGACTACCTCAAGCGCATGGGCGAGCGCCCGACGGTGCACAAGCTCAACGCCGACCGCAAGGCCAATACCGAGCTGATGCTCAACCGCGCGAAGGCGAAGGCCTGAAGCCCGATCGGCGACGACAGAAAAAAGGCCCGCGACGCGGGCCTTTTGGGTTGTCAGCGAGCGCACCGCTCACTTCTTCGGTCTGATCGCATCGGCCGTTCCCTGGATGAAGGCCTTGATCTTCTGCACGTCGTCCTGGCTCAGCTTGCCGGTGAAATCGGGCATGCCTCGGGCCGTGGCGGGGCCCTTGAAGACGAACTTGTCGAGGTTCTCGATGTAGTTCGCGTCCATGTAGCCGAGGTTGGGGATGTTGCCGCCGCGGTCCACGCCGGGCACGCCGTGGCAGAACACGCAGTTGCTCACGTACAGCGCGGTGCCTTCAGGCACGTGCTGCGGGTCGTACTTCACGCCCTCCACGAGCTTGCTCATGTTGTAGGCCACGAAGGCCGGTGCGGGTGCCTTGCCCCCGATGGCAAAGGTGTACACCGTGCCGGGGCCCTGGCGATCGGTGGCGCGCTGCGCCAGGCCGTAGACGCCGCCCCAGCCCACCGCAATGGACACGTACTGCTTGCCGTCGACCATGTAGGTGGTGGGCGCGGCCACCACGCCGGTGCCGGTGGGTGTCTCCCACAGCTTCTGGCCGTTGGCGGCGTTGTAGGCCACGAAGCGGCCGTCGGCCGTGCCCTGGAACACGAGGTTGCCAGCGGTGGTGAGCGTGCCGCCATTCCAGGGCGAGACATGCTCCACGGCCCACGCGGCCTGCTGCTTGATGGGGTCCCAGGCCAGCAGACGGCCGAAGGGCTTGCTGGTGGGCGGCTCGACGTTGGCAAACATGGCGAGGTTCCAGCCCATGCCGCTGTGCGGTTCACCCGGGCGCACGGCGTTGAACTTCCAGTCCTTGTTGTCCACCAGCGAGATCGGCACGCCCTGCACCGGCATGTAGACCAGACCCGTCTTCGGGTTGTAGGACATCGAGTGCCAGTTGCGCGCGCCGTAGGCGCTGGGAATGATCTCGCGCGGCCGGTCGGCCACCCGCGCGATGTCGGTCTCGATCGGGCGGCCGTTCTTGTCGTAGCCGGTGGCCCAGTTCACGTCGACGAAATTCTTGGCCGAGATGAACTGCCCGTTGGTGCGGTCGATGATGAAGAAGAAGCCGTTCTTGGGCGCGTGCATCACCACCTTGCGCTTCTTGCCCTCCAGCGTGAGGTCGGCCAGGATCATCGGCTGCGAGGAGGTGAAGTCCCAGTTGTCGCCGGGCGTTTCCTGGTAGTGCCACACGTACTGACCGGTGTCCGGGTTGAGCGCGACGATGGACGCGAGGTAGAGGTTGTCGCCGCCGGCGGGGCTGCGCTTCTTGTGCGCCCAGGGCGAACCGTTGCCGGTGCCGATGTAGAGCAGGTTGAGCTCGGGGTCGAAGGCCATCGCGTCCCACGCGGTGCCGCCGCCACCGGCCTCCCACCACTTGCCGGCCGGGTCCCAGGTCTTGGCCGCGCGCTCCATCGACGCGTCCTCGAACGGCTTGGACGGATCGCCTGGCACCGTGAACCAGCGCCATTTCTGATCGCCGGTTTTTGCGTCGTAGGCCGTCACGTAACCCCGCACGCCGTATTCGGCGCCGCCGTTGCCGATGATGACCTTGCCCTTCACCACGCGCGGTGCGCCAGTGATGGTGTAGCTGAACTTGCGGTCGATGATGGTGTCCTTCTCCCACACCTTGGCGCCGGTGGCGGCGTCGAGTGCGATGAGACGGCCGTCGTAGGAGGCCACGTACACCCGGCCCTCGTGCAGCGCCACGCCGCGGTTGACCACATCGCAGCAGCCCTTGTAGCCGGCCTCGCGCGGTACCTGCGGGTCATACGACCAGATGCGCTTGCCGGTGCGCACATCGACCGCGTGCACCACGCTCCACGAGGCGGTGACGTACATGATGCCGTCCACCACCAGGGGCGTGGCTTCCACGCCGCGCGTGGACTCGAGGTTGTAGGACCACACCAGGCCCAGATCTTTCACATTGGACGTGTTGATCTGCTCAAGCTTCGAGTGGCGCGTCTCGGCATAGTCCAGCCCGTGGGTGGGCCAGTCCGGCGTGGTGCGCGTGTTGCTGCGGATGAAGGCCTCATTGACCTTTTGCGTGGCGGCAGCGATGTGCGCGGCCGAACCCTTGGCCTGGGCTTGCGCTGGCAGGGGCACGGCCACGGCAGCAGCCAACAGCAAAGCAATGCCGAATCCGATGCGTGGGTCGGCGCCGGTGCGGGCGCCCGGCGGGCGCGATGGTGCGGTCATGGTGTCTCCTGTGGGCCGCCCCTGGGGCGGCATGTTGGGGTCGGTACTTGAACGCGCGCATCCGCCCGGGCCCGGATGCCGTGCCTGGCATGTTCGGCAGCCGGCGCATTGACGGCACCCCCGGGGTTTCCCGCAGTGCTTTTGTTCCACGGTGGAACATGGCCGCCGCGCAGCGCAGGGATTTCCCGAAACCCGCAGCGACGTGCCACCGCCATACTGAACAGCACCATGGCGCTCTCCACGCAACCCCTGTTTTTCCAGACCACCGAGCAGCGCACGGCGCTGGCACGCCAGCGGTTCTTCGAGGAGGGCGAGCGCCCGAGCGGCCTCGTGAACGAGGCCGTGATCCAGTCGTGGATGCGCTGCACCGCAGCACGGCGCGATGCGCAGCGGCCCGTCAGCTTCGACCCGGTGACGCGCAGCCGCATGCACGCCTGCCTCACGCGCAATCGTCAGCTGCTGCAGGCCGGCAATGAGGAACTGGAGCAACTCGCCACCGCCCTCAGCGGCACGAATTGCCGCGTTCTGCTGACCGACGCACAGGGTGTGGTGATCCACGCCAGCGCGCCGCTGGGTTCGGCGCCGCAGCCGTTGATGCAGGTGGCCAGCCGTGTCGGTGTGAACCTCGCCGAGAGCGAGATCGGCACCACCGCACCGGGCGTGGTGGCACGCGTGGCCCAGGCCTGCACCGTGCATGGTGGCGAGCACTTCCACGCCATGCTGCAGCGCCTGCACTGCGCGGCCGCACCCATCCGCGACGTACACGGGCGCCTGGCTGGCGTGCTCGACCTGTCGATCGAGGGTTCGCCCTTCGGCTTCGATGCCGCAGCGCTGGTGGGCCTGTACGCCAGCACGATCGAGAACCGGCTGCTGCGCCTGCAGTCACCCGCGCACCTGGTGCTGCAGTTCCAGGCCACGCCCAAGGTGCTGGACACCCCGCTGGAGGCCCTGGCCGGCGTGGACGCGGCCGGGCGCCTGGCCTGGCTCAACCCCGTCGCGCAACGCCTCACCGGCGCCGACGCCGCGCTGCAGCCGTTTGCCATCGACGTGTTCGGTCTGCCGCTGGAGGCCCTGCTGTCGTTGCACCGCGAGCACGTCCCGCGCGCACTGCGCCTGCCCAATGGCCTGACGGTGTGGATGCGCGCCCATGTGGGTCGGGCCGATGGCGTGGACTTCAACCGAGCCGTGACCTCGGGTCGGCCCGCCAGCGATCCGGCGCCGGCCATGCCGGTCGCGACCGATGCGCACACCGGGAACGCCGGGAACGCCATGCAACGTGACAGCGCCGTCGGTGGTGATGCCGCCACGCTGGACCACCACCGCGACCGCGTGATCAGCGACACCCTGACTGCCTGCGGCGGCAACATCGCGCGCGCGGCGCGCCAGCTCGGCGTCTCGCGCGGGCTGCTGTACCGCCGGCTGCGCGCTCAGCGTGGCGATGCGGCGTCGAACGTGGTGGCCAGCAAGGACTGAACCTCGGTGCGCAGATCGTTGGCCCAGGCGCGGCGGTCGCGCGCGCCGGCACGCTGTGGTGTGCCGAAGCTCACCACGGCCTGCACCGTGTCCGAGCACAGCGTGCGCCAGACGGACGCCACCAGCGTGTCGTCACCGATGTAGACCGGGCCTGGATGCGGCTGGCCGCTCTCGCGGTCGAGGTAGCGCAGCGCCATTGGCAGCGCGGGTGCGCTGGCGGCAATGGCCGACTGCAGCAGGTTGGCGTGGAAGGGCAGCAGCGCGCGGCCGTCGGTGGTGGTGCCCTCGGGGAAGACGCTGACCACATCGCCCTCCCGCAGCCGCTCGGCCACGCGGTGCACCACGCGCATGGCATCGCGCCGGCTGTCGCGTTCGATGTAGAGCGTGCCCGCGCCGGTGATGAGCGAGCCCAGCAGCGGCCAGTGTTGCGCGTCGGCCTTGGAGACGAATCGGCTCGGGTGCACCGCGTTCATCACCAGGATGTCGAGCCATGAGAGGTGGTTGGCCACCTGCAGCAGCGGGCCGTGCGAAGGCACCTCGCCGTGCACCACGAGCTCGATGCCCATGATGGCCAGCATGCGGCGCGACCACTCGCGCACCAGCAGCTGGCTCTGGGCGTGCGTGAGGCGCCCGAACTGCGTGCGGATGGTCCACAGCCCGCGCACCACGTGCGCCACCGCGCGCACGACGCGCCCGATCGCCCGCCAGCGCTTCATTCGGCCAGGTGGGCGATCTGGCCCGCCACCAGCGTGGCGCGCACGGACACGGGCATCTCGTGGCCCTCGAACGGCGTGTGTTTGCCCTGGCTGCGCAAGGCGGCGGGCGACACCGCCCAGGGTGCATCCGGGTGGAACACGAGCACGTCGGCCGCACCGCCCACGATCAGCTGGCCCACGCTGGCCTGCAGCGTGCCCAGGCTGGCGCCCAGCACACGGTGCGGGCCGTGCGTGAGCGGTGCCAGCGCCTGCATCAGGCCCAGGCCTTCCTGCTGCGCCCAGCTGCAGGCCAGGCCCAGCAACAGCTCGACCGCGGTGGCACCGGGCTCGGCCTCGGCAAAGGGCAGCGTCTTGGCGTCGCTGTCGACCGGGTTGTGGTCGGACACCAGCGCGTCGATGGTGCCGTCGGCCAGCGCGGCGCGCAGCGCATCGCGGTCGCGCTGCTGGCGCAGTGGCGGCTGCAGGCGAAAGCGGCTGTCGTAGAAACCGATGTCGACGTCGGTGAGATGCAGGTTGTGCACGCTGACGTCGCAGGTGACGGGCAGGCCCTCGGCCTTGGCCGCGCGCACCAGCGCCACACCCGCCGCGCTGCTGAGGCGGCACAGGTGCACGCGCACGCCGCCCTTGATGCCGCGCATGAGTTCGAACAGCGTGTGCAGTGCGATGGTTTCCGCGGCAGCCGGTACGCCCGAGAGGCCCATGCGCGTGGCCAGCGGGCCGCTGGCGGCCACGCCCTTGCCCAGCCACAGGTCCTGCGGACGCAGCCACACCGTGTAGCTGAATGTGGCCGCGTACTGCAGCGCGCGCAGCAGCACCTGGGTGTTCTGGATCGGCACCTCGGCCTGCCCGAAGCCGACGCAACCGGCCTCGGTGAGTTCGGCCATTTCGGTGAGCACTTCGCCCTGCAGACCTCGCGTGAGCGCACCTAGCGGAAACACGCGCGATCGGTGCAGCTTCTCGGCCCGGAACTTGAGCATGTCCACCAGGCCCGGCTCGTCGAGCACGGGCTCGGTGTCGGGCGGGCACACCAGCGAGGTGACACCACCGGCCACCGCGGCCGCGGTCTCGCTCTCGAGTGTGCCAGCGTGCTCCTGGCCGGGCTCCTTCAGGCGCACGCCCAGGTCCACCAGGCCGGGCGCGACGACGCAGCCGGTGGCGTCGATGGTGCGCGCGGGGTGGAAGTCGCCCGCAACGCTGCCGATGGCGATGATGCGGCCCGCGGCGATGGCGATGTCGGCCATCTCGTCGCGCCCGCTGGCGGGGTCGATAACGCGGCCGTTCTGGATCAGGATCTTCATGGGTTCAGGCCTCGTTGCCAGCGACGATGCTCATCACGGCCATGCGCACCGCAATGCCGAAGGTGACCTGCGGCAGGATCACGCTCTGCGGCCCGTCGACCACGGCGGAGTCGATCTCCACCCCGCGGTTGATCGGGCCCGGGTGCATCACGATCGCGTCGGGCTTGGCCCACTTCAACCGCTCGGGCGTGAGGCCGAAGCTCTTGAAGTACTCCTGGCTCGAGGGCAGCAGCGCACCGCTCATGCGCTCGTTCTGCAGCCGAAGCGTGATCACGACGTCGCAATCCTTGATGCCTTCTTCCAGCGTGTGGCACACGCGCACGCCCATCTGCGAGAGGTCACCCGGCACCAGCGTGCGCGGACCGACCACGCGCACGTCGGGGCAGCCGAGCGTGGTGAGGGCGTGGATGTCGGAGCGCGCCACGCGCGAGTGCAGCACATCGCCCACGATGGCCACCGAGAGCTGGGTGAAATCCTTCTTGTAGTGGCGGATGGTGAACATGTCGAGCAGGCCCTGCGTGGGGTGCGCGTGGCGCCCGTCACCCGCGTTGACCACGCGCACGTGCGGGGCGACATGCTGTGCAATCAGGTAGGGCGCGCCCGACTCGCTGTGGCGCACGACGAAGATGTCGGCCGCCATGGCGCTGAGGTTGGCAATCGTGTCGAGCAGCGACTCGCCCTTGGCGGTGGAGCTGCGCGCGATGTCCAGGTTGATGACGTCGGCGGAGAGCCGCGTGGCCGCGATCTCGAAGGTGGTGCGGGTGCGCGTGCTGTTCTCGAAGAACAGGTTGAAGACGCTCTTGCCGCGCAGCAGCGGCACCTTCTTCACCTCGCGGTTGCTCACGCTGGTGAAGCCGGCCGCGGTATCGAGGATGTGCGTGAGGATGTCGCGCGACAGGCCCTCGGTGGAGAGCAGGTGGATGAGCTCGCCGTTCTTGTTGAGCTGGGGGTTGCGCGAAGAGGTCATGATGGGATGGCCTCCAGCACGAAGCGAAGATGGCCCGCGTCATCGCGCGCCAGTTCGAGCGACTGACCCGCGGGCACCGTCACCTTGGCGGCGCACAGGTCCGTCGCCACCGGCAGCTCGCGCCCGCCGCGGTCGGCAAGCACCGCAAGCGCCACGCGCGCCGGGCGGCCGTGGTCGAACAGTTCATTGATGACCGCGCGCACGGTGCGCCCGGTGTAGAGCACATCGTCCACCAGCAACACGCTTGCGCCGTTGACGTCGAACGGGATGTGCGTCTGCATGCTGCTGGCCAGCCCGCGCTGCGCGAAATCGTCGCGGTGCATGGACGAGGACACCACGGCCACACGGCCCGGGCGGCCCAGATCGGCGTGCAGCCGCTCGGCGATCCAGGCGCCGCCGCTGGCGATGCCCACCAGTTGCAGACCCGGTTCTTGGGCGACACGCGCGCGCACCTGGCGCAGCAACTCGGCGTACAGCGCCTCGGCGTCGGGCGGGGCGGCGGTCTGTGTCAAGGCAGGCTCCTCAGGAACTGTTCCAGGATGATGCAGGCGGCTTCGGCGTCGGCGTCTTTCGCGCCGCGCGAGAGCGCTTCGGTGGTGCTGTAGCGCTCGTCCACCTCGAACACCGGCAGGGGGTGGCGCCCGCGCAGGCGGCGCGCAAACTTGCGCGCCATGGCGGTGTTGGCGTGTGCGGCGCCGTCGGGGTGGAAGGGCACACCCACCACCAGCGCGTCGGGCTGCCATTCGCGGATGCGCGCGGCCGCGTGCTCCAGCCGCGCGTCGCCCTCGGCCACGATGGTGGCCTGCGCCGTGGCGCTGCGCGTGAGCCGGTTGCCGCTGGCCACGCCGGTGCGTTTGAGCCCGACGTCGAAGGCAAGGAAGGTCTGCGCCGTGGTGGCCGCAGGCTCACGCATGGCCGGCATCGGGCGAGAGCATCCACGGTTGTTGCAGGCCGAGCAGCGCCAGGGCACGCGTGTAGCGCTCGGTCACCGGCACGTCGAATATCAGGTCGACATCGGCCGGCACGGTGAGCCAGCTGTTTTCGGCGATCTCCGATTCAAGCTGCCCCTGGCCCCAGGAGGAATAGCCAAGCGAGACGAACACGCGGCGCGGCCCGGCGCCCGAGGCCAGCGCCTCCAGCACGTCCTTGGAGGTGGTCATCTCCAGCCCGCCGGGAATGGACAGCGTGGAGGCATACACCGACTCATCGGCCTCACCGCCCACCGCCTCGTGCAGCACGAAGCCGCGCTCGGTCTGCACCGGGCCACCCTGGAACACGGGCTGCTCCATCAGGTCCTCGCGGTGCAGTTGCAGGTCGACCTTCTCGAACAGGC
>VFQO010001108.1_pt1 | contig 22840 bp, 20 predicted proteins | sample 3512331 | NCBI WGS metagenome assembly VFQO01 (sample SAMN10412371, study PRJNA504923) | tailings metagenome | isolation source: Replicate 3 from Balatoc abandoned mine | place: Philippines: Itogon, Benguet | collected 2017-08-28 | reverse complement strand
CTCATCGACGACATGGTCGCCTCGGCCATGAAGTGGGAGGGCGGCTACGTCTGGGCCTGCAAGAACTACGACGGCGACGTGCAGTCCGACACCGTCGCGCAGGGCTTCGGCTCCCTCGGCCTCATGACCAGCGTGCTCGCCACCCCCGACGGCAGCGTCGTCGAGGCCGAGGCCGCTCACGGCACCGTCACCCGGCACTACCGGCAGCACCAGGCGGGCAAGCCGACCTCGACCAACCCCATCGCCTCGATCTTCGCCTGGACACGGGGTCTGCAGCACCGCGGCAAGCTCGACGGCAACGACGAGCTGATCGCTTTCGCCGACACGCTCGAGGATGTCGTGATCAAGGCCGTCGAGGACGGCCACATGACGAAGGACCTCGCTGCGCTCGTCGGGCCGGACCAGCAGTGGGAGACCACAGAGGAGTTCCTCGACACGCTGGATATGGCGCTCGCAGCGCGGCTGACGTAGTCACTCAACGTCGAAGGTCCCCGGGGAAACCCGGGGACCTTCGCTGACTTTCCAACTGCTGTCTGCCGTGCACTAAACGCGGAAATTCGACTCGACACGCCGCGTTCCGCGCTTCTTCAGCGGCGTGTCGTCTGCGAATCACCGCACGTGTGCGCGAGGGCAGCTTTGCGGGACCTACTCCGCTGCGATCTGCACCGACGCCGGCGCCTGGGTGGACTGCACGGCGACCTTGCGCGGCTTCGCCGACTCGCTCACCGGGATGACGACGCTCAGCACGCCGTTCTCGTAGTTCGCCGAGATGGCGGACGTGTCGATACCGGCGCCCAGCGTGAGCTGACGCAGGTAGGTGCCCCCCTGACGCTCGCGGGCGAGCCACTTGACGCCCTCCTGGCTGCGCGGTGTGCGCTCGGCGCGGATGGTGAGCAGCTGACCGTCGAGGTCGACGTCGACCGAGCCCGGGTCGATGCCCGGCAGGTCGGCGTTCAGCACGTAGTGGTCGCCGTCGCGGTAGAGGTCGATCGGCATGCGGCGCGGGCCCATCCGGCCCGCAGTGCGGTCGAACTCGCGGAAAGGTTCGAAGAATGTAGTCATGGATGCTCCTTCGTCACTAACTTGAGTCGGGGTGACTCAACTAGCTACAAATTAGCACTCGGCACCTTCGAGTGCCAGATCGAGGCGCTCGCCTTCAGCGAACAGCGATCATCCGAACAACTGCGTCCAGGTGATGCCGTACGACCCGCCGTACCCGACGCCGACCCCGAGGCGCGTGTACTCGCAGTTGAGGATGTTCGCCCGGTGCCCTGGGCTGTTCATCCAACTCGACATCACACTGGCGGCATCGGGCTGGCCCGCGGCGATGTTCTCCGCCCAAGCGGACACACCGGCAGCCGACGCCCGGTCGAACGGGCCGAGGCCCTCTGGATTGGTGTGCGAGAAGTAGTCGCGAGCGGCCATGTCCGCGCTGTGCGCCCTGGCCACTGCGGCAAGCCCTTCGTCGGCCGCCAGCGGCCCGCACCCGTTGGCCGCACGCTCGGCGTTCGCGATGGCGAGCACCTCACCCTCGGCGGATGACGGTGCGGGAGCAGCGGGCGGTGGTGTCGGCGCAGGCGGAGCGGCGGGCGGGATCTCGGGCGCGGGCAGCACGGTCGCGGTGGGCGTGGGAGAGGGCGCCGCGCGGCGCTCGTCTGGGGTCGGGCTCGGCCGCGAGTCAGTCGTCGAGGGCGACGTCGCAGGGACCGGCTCGAGTACGGTGAGCATGCCCGCGAGCGTGCCGCCAGCGACGACCGTCCCCGTGACCGCGGCGATGATGCGCAACCGAGTCTTCACGGGCGACGTGTGTACGTCACCCGTTCCGGTGTCACCCGAGCGTGCGTCCCTGCTCGAGCAGCGCGGCGTACTCGGCGGCGCGGCGAGTACGCGACTCCGGGCGCTTGAGGGTCAGGATCGGAAAGATGAACGACCATCGATTGACGCCGGTGAGCGTCGCGAAGAAGGCGGCGGCTGCCGGGTTGGCGTCGAGCGCGGCCTGCAGTTCAGGCGGAACCGGGGCATCCTTCGTGCGGTAGGCGGCATCCCATCGCCCGTCGGCTTTTGCCGCCTCGACCTCTGCGAGTCCCTGCTCGCGCATCAGTCCCGCCGCCGTGAGCCGCTCGATGTACTCGCGGTTGCGCTGCGACCACATGCTGCCGCGGCGGCGCGGTGTGAACAGCTGCAGGTGGTACTGCTCGTCGAGACCCTTGATCTGCCCGTCGATCCAGCCGAAGCACAGTGCGACGTCGAGTGCCTCGTCGTAGGTGATGCCCGGCACGGCAGCTCTCTTCTTGCGCAACCGCACCCGCACCCCGCCGGGGTCGGGGGTGCCCTCGAGATACCCGATCCATTCCTGCAGCGTCGCCGGGGTCAGCAGCGGCTTCTCGTCGAACGCCGACATCAGTACCCCGAGAAGGAGTCGGCGTGCACGCGCTTGGCTCCCTGCGAGCGAAGCGCTCGGCGAAGGTCGTGCACGAGCGCGGGCGGGCCGGAGACGTAGGTGCGGCGGGCCGCGATATCCGGTATCGCCTCGGCCAGACGCTGACCGGTGACGCGCCCGGCGCCTCCGTACTGCCAGCCGGCCGGCAACGACGACGGTGCCTCGGGGGTGAAGAGCACGACGCGGGCGCCCGACTGCTCCAGCAGCGCCGCGTAGGGCAGCGAACCGGGGGTGCTGGTCGCGTAGGCGACAACCACGTCGCGCTGCTCGCCGCGCTTCGTGGCGTGCGCGAGTTGGCTCGCGAACGGAGTGATGCCGATGCCGCCCGCGACGAGCAGCAGCGGCTGACCGGCATCCTTCGGCAGCACGAAGTCGCCGCCGACCGAGGTGCCGTGCACGACCGCGCCGGGCTCGAGGTCGAGCAGCGCCTGCTTGAAGCTTGACGTCGTGGCGGGGCGGGTGATGGCGAAGGTGATCGGGCCGTCATCGCTCGGCGCCGACGCCACGCTGAAGATGCGCCGGCTGCCGCGGAAATCCGTGCTGCGGTGCGGGATCGTCAGTTCCATGTACTGGCCGGGCGAGAAGCGCACGGGCCGCGAGGGCTGGAACGACAGTTCCCACGTCGACTCGCCCAGCTGCTGCTTGCCGAGGTAGGTCATCCGGATGCCCCGGCGCTGGCCGACCAGGAAGGCCAACAGGTTGCCCACCAGCAGTGCCAGTTGCGGCGTGCTGGAGATCAGGGTGCCGAGGCTGAACGGTACGAACATCAGCAGCGCCACCAGCGCGGCCTCGGCCAGTTGCTGCCAGCGCCGCGGCGGCAGGGTCAGCGGCTCGCTGAGCATGAAGCCGACGAGGAACACGGCGGGGGAGGAGAGCAGGGTGTCGCTGACCGCGTCCACCACCGGGGTGCCGGCCAGTGCGTACCGCACCCCCTGGATGAGCAGCGCGACGGCGATGAACACGCCGCCCATCGCCAGCTTCTGCGTGCGGTACAGCACCAGGAAGGCGCCGATCGCGACGGGCACCAGCAGGTAGGGCGTACCCACCCACCATTGCGCGTAGCTGAAGCTCTCGACCGCCCCGAAGGCCAGCAGCGTGACGACGAATGCGCCGGATGCCGCCGGGTTGAAGATGTGCCGTCCCCGCACCGCGAGCACGTACTTCGACGCGCTCGCGATCACGCCAGCCAGCGCGAGGCTCAGCAGCCCGGGCACGTCGAGCTTGGGCTGCATGATGAAGAACAGCAGCAGCGCGGTGATGAACGACGAGTCCAGGTGCGCCGGAACCCGCAGCACCCTCCCCGCGAGCAGGCTCGTCGCACAGGTCGCCGTCACCAGCACCGCGGCTGACGCGATCAGCTCCAACGGGGAAAACCGCAACTGCCCGAGCAGCGACAGTGTGATCGCGATCGCCGTGATCGCGGTCAGCGCGACCAGCACCAGCTTGTACATCGTGAGCGTTCCGGTGACGCGGTCGAGCAGTCGTCTCATGCGAAGATCTCCCCCGGCAGGTGTGGCGAGAACTCTACTCGTTCGGTGGAGAACATCCGCACGAAGGTGAAGTCGAACTCGGTCGCCAGTCGTGCCGGGTCGGCGAAGAACAGCGCGGTCGAGAGCCCGTCGGCCTCTAAGGCGGTCGGGGCGAGGGCCCAGGTCGCGATCACCCTGGTGGTGGGCAGACCGGTGGTCGCATCGAGCACGTGATGCAGGCCGGCGCCCCACGCCCGCCGGTTGGTCGCCGACGAGCAGATCGCGCCGTCGCGCACGCGCACGACGCCGATCGCCTTGGCGGTATCGAGCGGATGCTCCAGCCCGACTCGGATCGGCGCGGCACCGGCATGGCGGATGTCCCCGCTCCCGTCCACCACGAACTCCTGATGCCCGGCTCGCGTGAGCAGCTCCGCGATCAGATCGACGAGGTATCCCTTGCCCGCCGCCCCGACGTCGAGCAGCACGGGCCGCACGGTGGTGAGCACCTGCCCGTCCCAGGCGATCACGTCATCCCAGTCCGGCACCGTGACGGGCCGCGCGGCGGGGCGCAGCGTGTATTCACGGTCGTAGCCGAGGCTCGCGAGCGCCCCGCCGACCAGCGGCGACATCGCGCCGTCGGTTGCGAGGTAGAGGCGGCGGTAGAGGTCGAGCAGCGCCGGTGCGTCGTCCGGGAACTCCCAAACCCCCGGCGTCGCCGCAATGCGTGCGACGAGCGAGTCGCTGCGGAACCGCGACCAGGTGCGGTCGAACGCGTCGACGCGCGCCATGACGGACGCTTCGACATCCGGTTCGAGCGGACCTGCGGTCTCGATCTCCCAGCCGGTGCCGATGGCATCGAAGCGCAGGCTATACGGCAGCGTCGGCCCTAATCGTCTCGATCGCCGCGTTGAAGCCGCCGCTGGTCAACGACGATCCGCCGACCCGGTCGACCTGCAGCTCGTTCAGATTCTTACCGACGACCACCGCGCCGATGCCGTCGATGAATTCGCCCTGGTAGCGCTTGGCCTGAGTGTTGGATGCTCCGCCGATCACCTCGACTTCGGTGACGAGGTTGTCGGCAAGGGTGACGGTGACCTCGACGCTCTCGGTACCGCTCGGGGCCTGGTAGGAGCCGGATGCGGTGTACGTGCCGTCCGCGTAGTCGCCAGCCGGGGCATCCGGGCCGACGCTGCCGGTGGATGCGGGGGCCGCGCATCCTGCCAGCCCGCCCACCAGCGTCAGACCGGCGATCACGGCGAGTGGGTATCTCGTGGGGCGCATGGCTGCCTCTCGTCGGGGGAGGTTCGCCACCAGCATGCCGCACGCCCGGGTGCGCTGCCTGCGAGATCACTGACCGAACGCGGTTCGTGCCAACTGGCTCTTCCCGTCGCGCACGATCGCCAACTCGCACGAATCGACAGGTAACGAATTGGTAACCCGCGCGAAAACCTCTTGCGAAGGGGTTTGTTCGTAAGGTGTACTAACAAACATGTCGACCGGGTATGCGTCGGGACGGGCACTGCGGCCCACCCAGAAGGTGCTCCCCGAGCATGCGCGCGGCCACAACCGGTCGCTCGTGCTGCAGACGCTGTACCGCGCCGGTCAGCGCAGCCGCGCCGACATCGCACGTGAGACCGGGTTGACGCGTGTGACCGTCTCCGATCTCGTCGCCGAACTGATCGGCGAGCGGCTCCTCATCGAGACCGGCCAGCGCGAGGACGCCCGTCCCGGCAAACCCGCGACCCTGCTCGACCTCAACCGGTCGGCGTTCCAGCTCATCGGCGTCGACCTGAGTGCGGCCGACACCTTCCGCGGCGCCGTGCTCGACGTCGACGGCGTCATCCTGACGCGCACCGAACTGCCCCTGCAGGCACGCACCGGGCAGGATGCCTCGGCTCTCGTCATCCGCCTCATCGAGCAGCTCGTGGCCGCCGCCACCCTCCCCGTGCTCGGTGTCGGAGTGGGGTCGCCCGGCATCGTGGACCTCGACGGCGTCGTGCTCTCCGCCCCGAACCTCGGCTGGGGCCCCGACGCCGGTTCCGGGCGAGCCGTAGGATCGACCGGCCGTGCCGGTGGGGAGGGGAGCCTCGACCTGCAGGGTGACCTCGCCCGCCACTTCGGCCTGCCGGTCGTCGTTGCCAACGACGCGAACGTGGCCGCGCTCGCCGAGCACAGCTTCGGCGGCGCCAACAGCGACACCATGCTGATCAAGGTCGGCCACGGCGTCGGTGCGGGTCTGCTGCTCGACGGCACGCCGCTGTTCGGCGGTCGCTTCGCCGCGGGCGAGATCGGCCACGTCGTGGTCGGTACCGACGGCGGACCGGAGTGCGTCTGCGGCAAGCACGGGTGCCTGGAGACCTGGCTGGCGGTACCGCGGCTCGAGGCAGCGCTGGCAGACGGCGACCGCGAGGCGGTGCTCGCTCAGGCCGGGCGCCGTCTGGGCATCGCCCTCGCCCCGGTCGTCGGGGCGCTCGACCTGGCCGAGATCGTGCTCAGCGGTCCGGCCCACCTCCTCGACGGTCCCCTCATCCAGGCGACCGGCGAAACACTCCGCAGTCGCACGAGCCCCGAGTTCCACGGTTCGCTCGCGCTGCGGATGACCACGCTCGGTGAGGACATCGTCATGCGCGGGGCCGCCGCCATGGTGCTCTCCGCGCAACTCGGGGTCTCGTGACTGGCTCCGTGCACCAACGGGGTGTCCGGCTTCCCGCTGACACACCATCGCCCTAGGAAAGGAACAGATCGATGAGAAGAATGAAGCTCGCAATGGCGCTCGGCGTCATGGCGTCGCTGGCCCTGGCGGGTTGTGCCACGGGCAGCGACCCCGGTGGGGAGGCAGCGACCGGAGACATCCGCGTCTGGCTGGTCGGCACCGACACCCCGCAGGAGGCGCGGGACTACCTGAAGGCAACCTTCGAGGCTGAGAACCCGGGCTCGACGCTGACGATCGAGGAGCAGGCGTGGGGTGGTCTCGTCGACCTCCTGACGACGAACCTCTCCGGCAGCGACAGCCCCGACGTGGTCGAGGTCGGCAACACGCAGGCCGCAGCGTTCACGTCGGCGGGTGCGTTCCTCGACCTGACCGCGGACTACGAGGCGCTCGGCGGCGACGACCTCCTGCCCGGATTCGTGGAGGCCGGTTCGTACGACGGCAAGTTCTTCGCGGCGCCGCTGTACTCGGGCTCACGCCTGGTGTTCTATGCGAAGGATGCCATGGCGGCGGCCGGACTGTCGGTGCCGACCACTCTGGAGGAGTACATCGCCAACGCTGAAGCACTGGCGGCGGCAAACCCCGGTAAATCAGGACTGTGGTGGCCGGGTCAGGACTGGTACAACGCGCTCCCGTACATCTGGGAGAACGGTGGCGAGGTCGCGACCTTCGAGGACGGGCAGTGGGTGTCGCAGTTCTCGAGTCCCGAATCCATCGCCGGGCTCAAGCAGGTGCAGCGGGTGATGACGAACGCCTCGACCGCGCCGAAGGACGCGAACGAGACCAACCCGCAGGTCGGATACTGCGAGGGCACCACCCTGCAGCTGTCGGCTCCGAGCTGGGTCAAGTGGTCGATCCTGGCACCGCTCGACGCTGAGACGCCGGGATGCCCCGACCAAGAGGCCAACCTCGGCGTGTACGCGATGCCCGGCATGGACGGCGGCGCCGCCCAGGTCTTCGCGGGCGGGTCGAACATCGCCGTCTCGGCCAACTCCGCGAACCCGGAGCTGGCGAAGAAGGCGCTCGCGATCATCCTGAGCGACGAGTTCCAGACCATCTACGGTCAGAACGGTCTCGTGCCGGCGAAGGTCTCTCTCGCGGGCACGCTGGGCACCGACGAGGTGGCGCAGGCCACCGCGCAGGCTGCCGCGAACGCCCGGCTCACCCCGGCGTCGCCGAAGTGGGCCGACGTCGAGGCCGCCGGCGTGCTGCAGGACTTCTTCGTGCAGATCGCGCAGGGCGGTGACGTCGCAGAACTCGCTGCGGCGCTCGATGAGCGCATCAACGAGATCCTGAACGGCTAGTCGGTGACTGGGATGCTCGGCTCGACCAGGCAGGGCCGGGCCGAGCATCCTTCTCTCGTCATGCCCATCGCCCTAGGAAAGCTCGGGGCACATCGCAATCGTACGGGGAGCACATCATGAGCACGATGGGACGGGTCGTCGACGCCGCGCCGAGCGCGGTCGACGGCGAGCGCCTCGTCACACCGCCCGCGAAGCCCTCGGCGGGTGGTGCCAAGCGCGGGGGCTTCACACCGCACCTGCTGCTGTTGCCCTCGCTCGTCGTCCTGGTCATCCTCACCGGCTGGCCGCTGATCCAGCTGCTGGTGATGTCGTTCCAGGAGTTCGGGCGGGCGCAGGTCTTCGGTGCCCCGGCCCCCTTCGTCTGGTTCGACAACTACGTGGCGGTGCTCACCGACCGCCAGTTCTGGTTCGTGCTCGCGCGGAGCTTCGGGTTCGCCGCGGTCGCCGTCGCGCTCACGATGGTGCTCGGCACCCTGCTCGCGCTGCTCCTGTCGGCGCTCAACAAGATCTTCAGGCTCGTGCTCTCGATCGGGCTGCTGCTGGCCTGGGCGATGCCTGCGCTGACCGCCACCATCGTGTGGGGGTGGATGTTCGACACCGGCTACGGCGTCGTGAACTACGTGCTCACGGCCTGGGTGGGACTGGACTACCAGGGAAACTCCTGGCTGATCGAGCCGCTGAGCTTCTTCTTCGTACTGACCCTGATCGTGGTCTGGGGCGCGGTGCCGTTCGTCGCGTTCACGATCTACGCGGGGCTCACCCAGGTGCCCGACGAGATCCTCGAGGCTGCTGCCCTCGACGGCGCCAGCGGGTTCCAGCGCTTCCGGCTCATCATCTTCCCGGTGCTGCGATCGGTGTTCCTGGTAGTATTCGTCCTGCAGGTCATCTGGGACCTGAAAGCGTTCACGCAGGTGTTCGCGCTGCAGGGCATCGGGGGCATCCGGGAGCAGACATCCACCCTCGGTGTCTACATCTACCAAACCGCGCTCGGCACGGGCGAGTATGGCACCGGAGGCGCGATCGCCGTCATCACGGTGATCATCATGATGACCATCTCGATCTACTACGTGCGCAAGACTCTGAAAGCGGACGAGTCGTGAGCGCGGTTGTCACGCGGCGCCCTCGCACGGCCGCTCGCGTCAGAAACGTGGTGCTGAGCGCTGTCGCCACGATCGTCGCCGTGGTCTCGGCCTTCCCGGTGTACTGGATGGTGCAGACATCCTTCCAGCCCAACAACGAGATCATGGGCTCCGAGGTGAACTTCTGGCCGGTCAACTTCACCCTGCGCAACTACCAGACCGTGTTCGACGCGACCCGATCCGAGTTCCTGCCGGCGCTGGGCAACTCGCTCATCGTCACGCTGCTGACCGTCGCGATCGCGCTGGTGTTCGCGTTCATGGCGTCGCTGGCGGTGACGCGGTTCCGGTTCCGCAGCCGGCGGGCGTTCATCATCACGATCCTCGTCGTGCAGATGATCCCGGGCGAGGCGATGATCATCTCGGTCTACCGCATCCTCGACGGCTGGCAGCTGCTGAACACCATCATCGGGCTGACCCTCGTGTATGTGGCGACCGTGCTGCCGTTCACGATCTGGACGCTGCGCGGGTTCGTCAACGGGGTGCCGATCGACCTCGAGGAGGCGGCGATGATCGACGGACTCTCGCGCGCGGGCGCATTCTGGCGCGTCACCTTCCCGCTGCTGGCGCCGGGGCTGGTGGCCACCGGCGTGTTCGGATTCATCCAGGCCTGGAACGAGTTCCTCGTCGCGCTGGTCGTCAACTCGTCGCCGAGCATGATGACGCTGCCGGTGTGGCTGCGCACCTTCCAGATCGCCAACGGCACCACGAACTGGGCCGCGATCATGGCCGGGTCGACGCTGATGGCGATCCCGGTGATCATCTTCTTCCTGATCGTGCAGGGGCGCATGACATCGGGACTGGTCAGCGGAGCGGTGAAGGGATGAGCGTGGGGTTGCGCGTCGGCGTCGATATCGGGGGGACGAAGACGGATGCGGTGGCGATCGCCGCCGACGGACGTATCGGGCAGCAGCTGCGATTGCCGACCGGCTTCGGGCCTGAGGAGGTGCTCGAGACCGCGGTGTCGGCGCTGAGGCAACTCGCGTCGCTGACCGGGGACACCGTCGAGAGCTTCGGTTCGATCGGGGTCGGCGTGCCGGGCACCGTCGACAACGGCCGGGTGAGCCACGCCGTCAACCTCGGACTCGACGGGCTCGACCTCGGCGCCCTGCTCGGCGAGCGTCTGGGTCGCGGTGTGCAGGTGGACAATGACGTGAACGCGGCGGCGATCGGCGCGTTCCATCTGCTGGGGGAGTCGCGCACCCGATCCCTCGCCTACCTCAATCTCGGCACCGGGCTCGCGGCGGGCATCGTGCTCGACGGAACGCTCTGGCGCGGCTCGCGCGGTGCCGCGGGGGAGATCGGGCACATCCCGGTCGACCCGAATGGACCCAAGTGCCCGTGCGGGCAGCGCGGCTGCCTCGAGATGGTGGCGTCGGGGTCGGCGATCGCGCGGGCGTGGCCGACCGACGATCCGAAGCCCGCGCGCGCGCTCTTCGCCGCCGCCGCATCCGGCGATCCGCTGGCGGTGGCCGTCCGGGACCGGTTCGTTCAGAACGTGGCGGCCGCCGTGCGGATCCTGGTGCTGACCTTCGACGTCGACAGCGTGGTGATCGGCGGCGGGCTGTCATCCCTCGGCGAGGAGCTGCTGAGTCAGGTGCGCGGGGTTCTGGTGCGCTGGGAGAGCGAGTCGCGGTTCCTCGCCTCGACGTCGCTCGCCGGCCGGCTCGCGATCGTGCCGCCGGACTTCCCTGCGGCCGCTGTCGGCGCCGCGCTGGTCGGGGAGGCGCTCGGGCAGCCGGTGGTCGTGGAAGCCTGATGGCCGAGGTCGTCATCGTCGAATCGGCGGATGTCGCGGGGCAACTGGCGGCGGACGCCATCGAGCAGCTTGTCACGGCGAAGCCCGACGCGGTGCTCGGGCTGGCGACCGGGTCCACTCCGCTCAGCACCTGGCGTGCGCTTGGCGCTCGCGGCTTGGACCTGTCGCGCGTGCGCGGCTTCGCGCTCGACGAGTACCTCGGGCTGCCGCACGGGCACCCGCAGAGTTACCGTGCGGTACTGACCCGTGAGGTCGTCGAGCCCCTCGGCCTCGACCCGTCGCTGCTGCACCTGCCGTACGAGCGCGGCGACCCGTCCGCAGCGGGGGCGGCCTATGAGGCCGCCATCGACGCCGCGGGCGGCGTCGATCTGCAACTCCTCGGCATCGGACGCACCGGCCACATCGGCTTCAACGAGCCCGGCTCCTCATTCGCGTCGCTGACGAGGGTGAAGACCCTCACGCAGCAGACCCGCGCCGACAACGCTCGCTTCTTCGAGTCGCTCGACGAGGTGCCGATGCACTGCGTGACGCAGGGGCTCGGCACCATCCTCCGGGCCCGGCACCTGGTGCTGCTCGCGTTCGGGGAGCGCAAGGCCGAGGCGGTGGCGGGGGCGGTGGAGGGGCCGCTGAGCTCGAGCCTGCCCGGGTCGGCCGTGCAGTTGCATCCACGCGTCACCGTGCTCGTGGATGAGGCCGCCGCCTCGAAGCTGCGCTACGCCGACTACTACCGCCACGCCTGGGACAACCGCCTGAGCTGACGCGGGCGCGGGTTCGCTTTTCCGGAGTCGTGCCGCGGCGCGGGGGCGTGAGCCGTAACGGGTGTGACTTGCGCCCGAGTTCTCCGGAAAAGCGAACCCTGGGGCGGGAGGCGTCAGGCGCGGGCGCGCCGCCGCCCCAGGGCGAGCACCGCTCCCGTGACGAGCAGCGCGAGGGCGGCGAGCCAGAGCGTCCCCACTTCGGCGCCGGTGGCCGGGAGCCCGGCGGGCTCGGGTGCGTCGAGCCCGAAGCTCGCACGAATGGCCGCCACGACCTGCGTCTGAAGGAACGCGACGCCGGCCTCGTTCGGGTGCAGCACCCCGAGCTTCGCGTAGACGCCGGTGATGCCGGTGGGGGTTCCGTCGGAAGCATCGTCGGTGAGGGTGATCCCGGCGACGTACCGGTCGGGCGAGCACGCCGAGCGTGACTGGGTGGCATCCCAGGTGGGCACGAACGTGAAGCCGTTCGCGACCGCCGCGGCCTCGATCGCGTCATCGAGGGCCTTCTCGATCTTGTGCAGGTACAGGGTGTCGACCTGCATGTACGGGAAGGTGTCCTGCGGGTACGGCGGGTTCAGGCCGCTGGGTCCCACCGGGGCGGTGAAGCAGCCGGGCGGCTGCGGGGTCGGGATGTTGACGAAGTCGGGCGCGATCGACGGGTAGCCGACGACGAACACCCGGGCGTTCGGAGCTTTCGCCTTGATCAGCGCGAACGTCTGCAACAGCGCAGGGCTGACGGTCACGTCCAGGGTCTCGATGAGCGTGTCGACGTTCGGCAGCGGGTTGTAGAACGCCTTGCAGCTGTCGAACCCGGGCACGCCCGGCGGCGGGCCAGCCGCATCGAGCGCGATGCACCGGGCCGCGACGCTCGAGAACCCGAGGTCGTTGCCGCCGATCGTGACCGTCACGATGTCGGTGGTGGCGCTCAGCGAGTCGGACTGCACCGGAGCGGTCCCCGCGCCGGTGATGGTCAACTGGGGCGTATCGCGGATGTTCGCGGTCACCGCCCCGCTGCAGGTGCGGTCATTCAGCACCAAGCCCAGGGCATCCGCCACCCGGTGCGGGTAGTTCTGCTCGGCCTGGTAGCAGCCGGCGGCGGGCTGGTCGCTGAACGGCAGGAGTCCGAAGCCGGCCGAGTACGAGTCGCCGAGGGCGACGTACTCGAGCCCGTCGAGTTCGCCGGACGCGGCGGCGGCCGGCGCCGTTCCCAATGCGAGCGCCCCCACAAGCAGCATTACCCCGAGTCGCGTGCGCATGGCATCACGGTAGCGAAGCGCAGGCTACAGCGCGACACCTTCGGCCCAGACGCTCGCGACGTGCCAGCGCGAGTCGAGCAGCACGGCGTCGGCGACGAACCCGGGCGCGAGCATCCCGTGCCGGTGCTCGAGGCCCAGCGCGCGAGCGGGCGTGAGGGTCAGCGCGGCGACGGCGTCGCGCGGCGCGATCCCGACCTCGGTGATGGCGCACCGCAGCGCGGCGTCCTGGGTCAGTGTGGAGCCGGCGATCGTGGACGTACCGCGCAGCATCGCGAGCCCGTCGCGCACGGCCACGTTCAGCGAACCGAGCCGGTAGTCGCCGTCCACGGAGCCGGCGGCGGCCATCGCGTCGGTGACCAGCGCGATTCTGCCGGGCGCGGCGGTGAACGCCAGCGCGGCGACCGGCGGGTGCACGTGGCGCCCGTCCAGCACCAGCTCGAGCGTCACCCGATCGTCGTCGAAGGCCGCGACCACGGGTCCGGGAGCGCGGTGATGGATGCCCGGCATCGCGTTGAACGCATGGGTCAGCAGCCGCGCGCCGCGGTCGAACGCCTCGCGCGCGATCTCGTGAGTCGCCGTCGTGTGCCCGATCGCGACCAGCACGCCGAGTTCGACCAGCACGTCGATGGTTTCGAGCGCGCCCGGCAGCTCCGGGGCGAGCGTGACCTGCCGCAGGGTGCCGCGGGCGGCGCCGATCAGCTCCTCGACCTCCGCCGGTTGCGGCTGTCGCAGGTATGCCTCGTTGTGGGCTCCCCGCTGCTGCGGCGCGAGGAACGGCCCCTCGAGGTGCGATCCGAGCACGAGCGGGTCGACCGCGGCGAGGTCGGCGATACTCTCGAGGCTGGTGGCGAGTTGCTCGATCGGGTTCGCGACCAGGCTGATCACCGAACGGGTGGTGCCGTGCGACCGGTGCACGGCGAGCGCGGCGGCGAGCGCTTCGGGTCCGTCGTCGAAGGAGAAGCCGCCGCCGCCGTGACCGTGCAGGTCGAGGAATCCGGGGACGAGCCAGTGCCCGGCGACGTCGACCGCGGTGTCGGCGTTCGGATGCTGCCCATCGCCGGTGGCGACGATCGTCGCGTCGTCGACGAGCATCCAGAAGTCGTCGACCTGCCCGGCGGCGTCGAGTTTGCGCGCCGAGTGGAAGACGGTGGTCATCGGCGCTTGGCCCGCAGCCGCGCGATCGCGAACAGCGCCAGTCCGATCAGCGCGAGCAGCCCGGCGATCAGCGGGGATGGCGGCACTGCACCGGTCGGCGGCAGCGCGATGCGCTTCTCGACCGCGCCGATGTCGATCACCTGGAACACCCTCGGCTCCCCGCGCTGATCCAGTGCTGGCGGCGGCGCGAAGGCGGCGTCGCCGGTGTTGAACGCCGGGCTGCCGTCGAGCAGCATGTGCGTTCGGGTCGGGCCGCCGTTGTCGGCGAGCGGGCCGAGCCGGGGGTCGATACCGACGATGTTGCCGGCCCCGTCGGGAAGCGTCGCGAGGGTCGACTCCACCAGGCTGTAGCGGGCGGTGAACCCGACCGCGTCCGAATCCAGCAGCAGGTCGGTGCCGTTGTCGCCGAGCAGGGCGTGGTCGAGACGCAGCGCGGTTCCGGCATCACGCAGGTACACGCCGTCGCCGAGCGAGGCTCTGTTGTTCGCCACCGTCGAGTGCCGCACCGCGAGTTCGACGGGGCCTTCGGTCAGCCAGATGCCGCCTCCGGCCCCCGAAGCCATGTTGCCCGAGATGGTGGAGTTGAGGATGTCCACGGTCGATGGCGGCACGTGCCCGGTGTCGTCCCCAGACGCCGCGATCCCGCCGCCGTCCTCCAGCGCCTCATTCTCGGCGATCGTCGAGCCGACGACCGACACCGACGCCCCCGAGCCGACCTCGACATCCAGTCCTCCGCCGTATTCCCCTTGGTTGTCGACGATGTTGCTGTCGGCGATCAGGATGCTCGCGTCGTCGGCGGTGAGCGCCGCGCCTGAGCCGCCGCAGCCGCACGGGTCGAATCCGTTGCCGCGCAGCGACGCACCGGTGAGCTCGACCCTGCCGCCAGCGGTGGCCAGGATCGTCGCGCCGGTGTCGGCGTTGTCACTGGCCGCGGCGTCGGACACGGTCAGCACCCCACCGTCGTCCGCGATCAGGTACAGGCCGGCGCCGTCATTGTTCTGGGATCGGATCCCGCTGGCGTCGAGCGTGGCGCCGGTGCCCGTCGCGCCGAGTTGGACGCCCGCCGTGGAGCTGCCGGTGACCAGCACATCGCGCACGGTCGCCGCAGCCCCGAAGGCACCGACGGCCAGCCCCGCGACTCCGGTGCCGTCTGAGCGCACCCCGGAGATGGTCGCGCTGCCGCCCGAGAGCTCGAGGTACACGCCCCAGGTGATGGCATCGTCGGCGCGCACGTCGGTGACGGTGGTCACGGCATCCTCGACCCCCGCGTACACCCCGTATGCCATCCCCGAGCCGTTCCCCGACACGTCGATGGAGGCGATCGTGAGGTTGTCGCCTGCGCTTCCCGTGAACACCAGCCCGCCGCTGTTGCCGGTGAGCACCGAGTCGCCGATGTCGAGTGCGCCATCGGTGACCAGCACGCCGACGTTGTCGAAGTCCGAGGCGTCGAGATCGCTGACGACGAGATCGACATCCGTCACGTCGATGCCGCTGAGCCCGGAAACAGTGGAGCGCAGCGTGAGCCCGGAGATGCCGACGGTGATCGGTGCCGCCGGGGCGCCCTGGAACACCGCGAGGGCGGTCGGGTCGGACTGCGTGATCGTCAGCGCGGCCGAGCCCGGCCCGCGGATCTCGACGTCGCCGTCGAGGTCGGGCAGCGCGATCGTCAGCGCCAGCACGGCGGGAACGGACGACATGTCGAAGACGATCACGTCTGCTCCGGCGTTCGTGTTCGCCGTCTCGATCGCCCACGCCAGCGAGCCGGTCGTGCCGACGTCGCTGCTGGCATTGGTGACCTGGATGGTGGCGGCCGACGCGGGCTCCGCGATCGCGACGGCACCGAACAGGCCGAGCATCAGGGCGAGCCCCGCGCCGAGGACGCGGCGTTGCTGAGCGGGCACGGCGGTCCTTCCCTCGGGATGGCTCGATGCTAGCGGCTCAGCGGCTCAGCGGCTCAGCGGAAGATGATCGTGCGCGCCCCGTCGAGCAGCACCCGGTGTTCGGCGAACCACTTCACCGCCTGGGTGAGGGTGCGCGACTCCTCGTCCTGCCCGATCGCCACCAGTTCGGCGGGGCTGCGGGTGTGGTCGACGCGCACCACGTTCTGCTCGATGATCGGCCCCTCGTCGAGGTCGCTGGTGACGAAGTGCGCCGTCGCGCCGATGAGCTTCACCCCGCGTGCGTGCGCCTGCTTGTACGGGTTCGCACCCTTGAACCCGGGCAGGAACGAATGGTGGATGTTGATCACCCGGCCCGCCAACGCCGCGCACAGCTCGGGCGACAGGATCTGCATGTACCGCGCGAGCACCACGAGCTCGATGTCGTGCTCCTCCACCAACTCGATCACGCGCTGCTCGAACGCCAGCTTCTGTCCGGGCGAGACCACCGGGTGCGCCTCGAACGGCACGCCCGAGAAGGTGGCCAGGTCGGCGAGGTCGCGGTGATTGCTGAGCACCAGCGGGATGTCCACGGCCAGCTGCCCCGCCCGCTGCCGGTAGAGCAGGTCGTTGAGACAGTGCCCGGCCTTGGACACCAGCACGAGCGTGCGCAGCGGCCGACCGACCACGTCGAGCCGCCAGTCCATCCCGTAGCGCTGCAGTACCGGTGTCAGCGCCGACTCGAACCGCTGCCGGTCCACCGCGGACTCGACCTGCAGCCGCATGAAGAAGCGGCCGGTGTCCTCGCTGGAGAACTGCTGCGACTCGGTGATGTTGCCGTCGGCTGCGACGATCGCGCCGCTGACGGCGTGCACGATGCCCGGTCTGTCCTCGCACACCAGGGTGAGGATCCAGTGGGTCGCGTCGGTCACGGGTCCAGGGTAGCGGCGCGACGGGTGCCGGTAGGCTTGCAGCGACGCCGCACTCCGCGGCGTCCCGCGGCGGCGAACGCAGCACCGATTGGATTCCCGCCGACATGCAGGCTTCGCCCGACCGTCCCTTCCCGTGGGTCGGCCTCATCGTCCTCGCCGCGCTCATCTTCACCTCGGTGACCAGCGAGTTCCTTCCGACCGGCCTGCTGCCCGACATGGCGCGCGATCTCCAGGTCACCGAATCGCAGGTCGGGCTGCTCATCACGGTGTTCGCCGCGACCGTGGTGCTCTCGGCCGCGCCGCTGTCGATCCTCACCCGGCACCACTCGCGCAAGGGCCTGGTGATCGTGGTGCTGGGCGTGTTCATCGTCGCGAACGTGCTCGCGGCGATCGCGCCGAGCTACCCGTTCCTGGTCGGCGCGCGGGTGCTCGGCGGGCTCGCGCACGGCCTGTTCTGGGCCGTGGTCGGTGCGTACGCCGCCCACCTCGTCCCGCCGCATCAACTCGGCCGTGCGGTGGCGATCACCGGTGCCGGCGGCACCGCGGCGTTCGTGCTCGGCGTGCCGCTGGGCACCGGCCTCGGCCATGCCCTCGGGTGGCGGCTCGCGTTCATGGTGATCGCCGCGATCATCCTGGTGTTCACCGTGCTGGCGATGAGGTTTCTGCCACCGGTCGACCACCGCGAGAAGCTCGCGACCGGCGAGATTCCGCTACCGATGAGTCGCGACCGCACGCTGCCCGCCGTGGTGCTGGTGTGGGTGATCACCGCGCTGATCGCGCTCGGCCACAACACCTTCTACACCTACATCGCGCCCTACCTGATCGGGCCGATCGGCTTCGACGGCAACGGCGTCGCGGGTGTGCTGTTCGCCTACGGCGCCGCTGGCGCGGTCGGCCTGATGCTCGCAGGCATCTTCGGCGACCGCTGGCCGTTCGCGTGGACGCTCGGCGCGGTCACCCTCGTCATGCTCACCGTGCTGGCGTCCGGCATGTTCGCGAGCGTGCCCGTCGTGCCGGTGGTCGCCATCGTCGCACTTGGCGCGGCGTTCGGCGGTCTGCCCGCGATGCTGCAGGCACGGATGCTGCGCGCAGCTTCACCGCGCATCCGCGACCTCGGGGCGGCTGGCTTCACCACCGCGTTCAACGTCGCGATCGCCGGTGGCGCACTGCTCGGCGGCGTGGTGCTGGACACAGCCGGAGTCGAGGCGCTGCCGTTCGTCGACGTCGGGCTCACGATCCTCGCGGTGCTGGTGATCGTCGGCGGTCAGCTGTGGCTCAGACGCCGAGCGCGGGCGTCGGCCAGCTGACCTCCGGGCTGCGGTGGTAGCGGATGCCTCGGCGATCCCACTGCTCGGCCAGCTCCGCGATGCGCGCGGCGAGATCGTCGAAGTCACGCCGCCCGCGAGGTGACCACGCGATCTCCGCGATCGCCGCGATCCGCGGGAAGGCCATGGACTCGACATCCTCGATGGTGCTCAGCGTCTCGGTCCACAGCGGGGCTTCGACCCCCAGCAGCTGCTCCTCGCCGATGCCGGGCACGATGTCGGCGGGGTCCCAGTCGTAGGCATCCCGCAGGCTGGTGGCACCGTCGGCCCAGCACAGCCCGAGCGGGTGATCGTCGGTGTAGGCGATGTCGAGGTATGCGACATCCGCCGGCGACATGATCACGCGACCGCCCTGCTCGACGAAGGATCGGGTCAGGTCGTCGGCGGGTGGGCGCGGCACCCGGTAGTCCCAGTACTGGCCGATCGTGCCCGGCGGCAGCCGGCGGCTGAGGCCCATCTCGTGCCAGCCGATGATCGTCTTGCCGGTCGCCGCACCGATGGCGGTGGCTCGGGCGATGAACGTCAGGTAGTCCTCGTCGGACGTCGCCAGCGGCTCGTCGCCGCCGAGGTGCAGGTACGGCCCGGGCGTCATCGCCGCGAGCTCGCGCAGCACCGTCTCGATGAAGGCGTAGGTGCTCTCGCGCCGGATCGCGAGCGAGCTGAACCCGACCTCGATGCCCTCGTAGGGTTCCGCGGGCTGCTCGCCGAGCTCCGGCTGGGCCGTGATCGCCGCATTCACGTGCCCCGGCATGTCGAGCTCGGGCACGATCGTGACGAAGCGGGATGCCGCGTACCGCACGATCTCTGCGTACTCGCCTTTCGAGTAGAACCCGCCGCCCCCGCCGCCGACCTGCGTCGACGCGCCGATCCCGGTCAGGCGGGGATAGGCGTCGATCGCGATGCGCCACCCCTGGTCGTCGCTCAGGTGCAGGTGCAGGTGGTTGAGCTTGAGCGAAGCGATGTGGTCGATGTATCGCTTCACGTCGGAGACTGAGAAGAAGTGGCGGGCGACGTCGAGCATCGCGCCGCGGTAGGGCAAGCGCGGGTGGTCCTCGATGACACCGGTCGGGGGCCGCGAACCGAGCTGCTCGAGGGTGAGGCGGGCGTAGAACTCGCCGGCGTCGTCGGCGCTGCGGATCAGGATGCCGTTGGCAGTCAGCTGGATCGCGTACCCCTCCGGCGGGAGCGCGGGATCGACGACGTGCGTGACCTCACCGCCGGCCACGCCATCGGTGAGTTGCACGTGCACCGGGAGCGGAATCATCCATCGAAGTATGCCAGCGATTGGCCACTAGGCTGAGTCTGTCGCGACTGGCGTTCAGATGGTAACCATCGGGAAGCGGCTTACACGGTTGGTGGCCGTACGCCTGGGCCACGACTCCTGATAGAACCGTGGAAGGAACGCTATGTCGCAGTTCAACGCTCCGTTGACCGAGGTCGACCCCGAGATCGCCGAGGCGCTCGCCAACGAGCTCGACCGCCAGCGCGGCACGCTCGAGATGATCGCCAGCGAGAACTTCGTGCCGCGCGCCGTGCTCGAGGCGCAGGGGTCGGTGCTGACGAACAAGTACGCGGAGGGATATCCCGGCCGCCGGTACTACGGAGGCTGCGAGTTCGTCGATGTCGCCGAGAACCTCGCGATCGCGCGCGCGAAGTCGCTGTTCGGTGCCGCGTACGCGAACGTGCAACCGCACTCGGGTGCGACCGCCAACGCCGCGGTGCTGGCCGCGATCGCGAAGCCGGGCGATCGCATCCTCGGCCTCGACCTCGCGCACGGCGGGCACCTCACGCACGGCATGCGCCTGAACTTCTCCGGCAAGCTCTACGAGGCGCACGCCTACCAGGTCGACGAGCAGACCTCCCTGATCGACATGGATGCCGTGCGGGCGAAGGCGCTCGAGGTGCGGCCGCACGTGCTCATCGCGGGCTGGTCGGCGTACCCGCGTCAGCTCGACTTCGCCGCGTTCCGTGCGATCGCCGACGAGGTGGGCGCGAAGCTCTGGGTGGACATGGCGCACTTCGCCGGACTGGTCGCCGCGGGCCTGCACCCGTCGCCGGTGCCGCACGCGCACGTCACGTCGTCGACGGTGCACAAGACGATCGGTGGGCCGCGGTCGGGTTTCATCCTCACCAACGACCTCGACACGCAGAAGGCGCTGAACTCGAACGTGTTCCCGGGGCAGCAGGGCGGGCCGCTCATGCACGTGATCGCGGCGAAGGCGACCGCGTTCAAGCTCGCCGCCGAGCCCGAGTTCAGGGACCGGCAGGAGCGCACCATCCGCGGCGCGCAGCTGCTCGCCGCCCGGCTGACCGAGCCCGACGTGGCCGCAGCCGGGGTCTCCGTGCTGACCGGCGGCACCGACGTGCACCTGGTGCTGGTCGACCTGCGCAACGCGGCGATCCACGGTCAGGAGGCCGAAGACATCCTGCACTCCGCCGGCATCACGGTGAACCGCAACTCGGTGCCGTTCGACCCACGCCCGCCGATGACGCCCTCCGGCGTGCGCATCGGCACGCCGGCGCTCGCGACCCGCGGGTTCGGCGACGCGGAGTTCACCGAGGTGGCCGACATCATCGCCACCGCGTTGAAGCCGGGTCCGGATGTCGCGGCTCTCCGAGCCCGTGTCCTGAAGCTCACCGACGGCTACCCGCTGTACCCGGGGCTCAGCTCGCCCGGCACCTGGGCGTGACCGTGACCGCCGTCGTGCTCGACGGGGTCGCGACGGCCAGCGCCATCAAGGGCGAGCTCGCGTCGCGGATCGCGGCGCTGCGCGATCGCGGGGTGGTCCCGGGGCTCGGCACCCTGCTGGTCGGGGACGACCCGGGGTCGCGCTCGTACGTCGCGGGCAAGCACCGCGACTGCGCCGAGGTGGGGATCGAGTCGATCCGGGTGGACCTGCCGGCCGAGGCATCCGAATCGGATGTCCGCGCCGCGATCGCCGAGCTGAACGCCGCCGCGAACGTCACCGGCTACATCGTGCAACTGCCGCTGCCGGCCGACATCGACGAGAACGCGATACTCGAACTGATGGACCCGGACAGGGATGCCGACGGGCTGCACCCGACGAACCTCGGCCGGCTGGTGCTCGGCGTGAGCGGGCCGATCAGCTCGCCGCTGCCGTGCACCCCGGCCGGGATCGTGGAGCTGCTGCAGCGCTACGACGTGCCCATCGCGGGCCGTCGCGTGGTGGTCGTCGGGCGTGGGCTCACCGTCGGTCGACCGCTGGGGTTGCTGCTGACCCGCAAGGGACTGGATGCCACGGTCACCCTGGCCCACTCGCGCACGACCGATCTCGCGGCGAGGGTGCGCGAGGCCGACATCGTCGTCGCGGCGGTGGGGGTGCCCGCGCTCATCCAGCCGGACTGGATCAAGCCAGGCGCGGCCGTGCTCGACGTGGGCATCACGCGGGTGGTCGACGCTTCCACTGGCAAAGCGCGCCTGCGCGGCGATGTCGACCCGGCCGTGGTTGAGGTCGCAGGGCACCTGTCGCCCGTCCCGGGCGGCGTCGGGCCGATGACCCGCGCGATGCTGCTCAAGAACGTGGTGGACGCCGCCGAGCGCTAGCCGCTACCGCAACGGAGGATGACACGCCGTGGCGCTGACGCATAGGTGCCCGCGGCGGCGTGTCGTCCTCCGCTGCGGTTCACCCGGAGCAACTAGCGGTCGCGCACAGCCCCGTCCGACGCTTCGACCGTGAACGACGTCGGCTGAGCGAAGCCGTGCTCGGCGAAGGCGCCGTCGAGCGCGACCTGCACTTGCGACACCGCGTCAGCGGGCACGAGGGCGATGGCTGCTCCGCCGAACCCGCCGCCGGTCATCCGCGCCCCGATGGCGCCGTTGCCCTGGGCGGTCTCGACGGCGAGATCCAGCTCGGGTACCGAGATCTCGAAGTCGTCGCGCATGCTGAGGTGTGAGGCATCCAGCAGCTCGCCGATGGCCAGCGGGCCGTCGCTGCGCAGCGCGGCCACCGTGTCGAGCACCCGCTGGTTCTCGGTGACGACGTGCCGCACCCGGCGGAAGGTCTCGTCGTCGAGCAGCTCCTTCGCGCGGGGCAGGTCGCCGACCGACACATCACGAAGGGATGCCGCACCCAGCGTCGCCGCGCCGCGCTCGCACGACGCACGGCGGGCCGCGTACCCGCCGGTCGCGTGCGAGTGGGAGACGCCGGTGTCCATCACGAGCAGCTCGAGTCCGGCCTGGGCGAAGCCGAGCTCGACGATCTCGTAGTCGAGGGAGCGGCAGTCGAGGAAGACCGCGCTGTCGCGGCGTCCGAGCAGCGATGCGGACTCATCCATGATGCCGGTTGGGGCGCCGACGGCCTTGTTCTCGGCGAGCTGACCCACCCGGGCCAGCGTCATGCGGTCAAGGTTCAGCTGCCAGACCTCATCGAGCGCGATTGCCACCGCGCACAGGATCGCCGCAGACGACGACAACCCCGCGCCGACCGGCACGGTGGACTCGACGTAAATGTCAGCCCCTGGCACCGCGGCGAGGTCCGCTCCGAACTGCCCGAGCGCCCACGCCACCCCCAGCGGATAGGCCGCCCAGCCGTTGAGTCGCTCAGGCGTCAGGTCTGCCAGCGCGATCTCGGCGAGTTCGTCGGCGAATCCGCTGGCGATGCGAAGCATCCCATCGTTCCGCGGTGCGAGACCGACGACCGTGCGGCGGTTGATCGCGAACGGCAGCACGAAGCCCTCGTTGTAGTCGGTGTGCTCGCCGAT
>VFQO010001107.1_pt1 | contig 22850 bp, 21 predicted proteins | sample 3512331 | NCBI WGS metagenome assembly VFQO01 (sample SAMN10412371, study PRJNA504923) | tailings metagenome | isolation source: Replicate 3 from Balatoc abandoned mine | place: Philippines: Itogon, Benguet | collected 2017-08-28 | reverse complement strand
CTCACCCAACTTCGGCTAGGTTGCTGCGCAACCAAGCCTGCGTATCCCTCTCCCGGCGGGAGAGGGATAAGGCCGCTCCCCACCCCAGACTCAACTCCCGGCGGGCGCTAGCCCAGCCCCTCAACCGCTTCGGCCAGTGTCAACCAGCGATCCTCCGCCGCCGCCTTTTCCGCGCGCAGCTTTTCCAGCTGGGCGGTCAGCGCGGTGAATTTCGCATGGTCGCGGGTGAACAATGCGCCGTCCGATAGCTCGGCTTCCGCCGCAGCCATCTCCGCCTCAATCGCCTCGATCCGTGCCGGCAGCAGGTCGTAATCGCGCTGATCCTTGTAGCTCAGCTTCTTGCGCGCGGTCGGCGGGGGCGGCGCGGCGGCGGTTGCGGCTTTTGCCTTGGCGGCATTCGGCTTCACCCGCTTCGCCTCCCAATCGGCATAGCCGCCCGCTACGATGTCGACCTTGCCCGTGCCGTCGAGGCCGAGCGTCACGGTGACCGTGCGGTCGAGGAAGTCGCGGTCGTGGCTGACCAGCAGCACAGTCCCCGCATAATCGGCGATGACTTCCTGCAACAGGTCGAGCGTTTCGAGGTCGAGGTCATTGGTCGGCTCGTCGAGCACGAGCAGGTTCGATTCGCGGGCGAATTCGCGCGCCAGCAAAAGCCGCGAGCGCTCGCCGCCCGACAGTGCGCCGACGCTGGCCTCGACCACGCCGGGGTCGAAGAGGAATTCCTTGAGATAGCCCTGGATATGCTTCTTCACCCCGCGCACCTCGACCCAGTCGCCGCCGTCGGCAAGCACGTCGCGGACGGTCCTGTCCGGCGACATCAGGCTGCGCTGCTGGTCGATGATGATGCCGTCGAGGGTCGGGGCCAGGGTGATGCTGCCGCTGTCGGGCGCGATTTCGCCGGTCAGCAGCTTGAGCAAGGTCGACTTGCCCGCGCCGTTGGCGCCGACGATGCCGATACGGTCGCCGCGCTGGACGCGGAAATCGAAATTCTTGATGATCGTGCGGTCGCCGAAACTTTTCGACACGCCCTCGGCAACGATCACCGATTTCGAGCGGACATCGTCGTTGGCGAGGCCGAGCTTGGCGACGCCGGGCCCGCCGATCATCGCGGCGCGGGTGGCGCGCATTTCCTTCAGTTTCTCAAGGCGGCCCTGATTGCGTTTGCGGCGCGCGGTGACCCCGCGTTCGAGCCAGTGCGCCTCGAGCCGCAGTTTGGAATCGAGCCGCTGCGCCGCGCGCGCTTCCTCGGCGGCGACCGCGTCGCTCCACTCCTCGAAGCCGCCGAAGCCGATTTCCTTGCGGCGGATGCTGCCGCGGTCGAGCCACAGGGTCTGGCGCGTCAGGCGGGTGAGGAAGGTCCGGTCATGGCTGATCGCTACAAACGCGCCGGTGTAGCGCGCGAGCCAGGATTCGAGCCAGTCGATCGCGGCGAGGTCGAGATGGTTGGTCGGCTCGTCGAGCAATAGCACGTCGGGGTTCTGTGCCAAGGCCCGTGCCAGCGCGGCGCGGCGGCGCTCGCCGCCCGAGGCGCTGGCGGCGGTGCGGCTCATGTCGATGCCGAGCTGGTCGGCGATCGCGGCGACCTCGAACGCTTCGGGGGCATCGGGCGCCGCGACGGCGAAATCCATCAGCGTCGCAAACCCCGAAAAATCGGGTTCCTGTTCGAGCATCACGACGTGGGTGCCGGGGACGATCACCCGCTTGCCCTTGTCGGGCTCGATCTGGCCCGCGAGCAGCTTGAGCAAGGTCGTCTTGCCCGCGCCGTTACGCCCGATCAGCGCGAGCCGATCGCGCTCGCCGATGTAGATGTCGAGATCCTGGAACAGCCAGCCGCTGCCCTGCACCAGGCCGAGGCCTTCATAAGATAAAATCGGTGCTGCCATGATGAACGGCGCGCTACCGATCCATTCAGCATCATGCAAGCGCCGTGCGCGCAAAGGCCGGAACGGGTCCACTCCGTCTGCGTTACGGGCTGGAAATCGGAAGTGGCCGGGGGTTCGGCCAACAGGAGAATGACATGACGAAGCAATTGTTCGCCCTCATGGCCGCCGGTATGGCGGTGATCGCGGCGGCGCCCGCCATCGCGCAGCAGGGAGGTGCAACGGTGACGGCCGCCACGACGCAGGGACCGATCCTGAGCTTCAGCGTCAGCGAGGAAGTGCGCTCGCGACCCGACCAGGCGACGGTAGGCGCCGGGGTAACCACCACCGCGCCGACTGCGGTCGAGGCGATGCGCACAAACGCCGCCGCCATGGACAAGCTGATTGCCGCGGCGAAAGCACGCGGGATCAAGGCCGAGGACATCCAGACAAGCGGCATCAGCCTGTCGCCGCAGTATGATTACAGCAATCAGACGCCGGGCCAGCCGCCGCGCTTTATCGGCTATCAGGTCTCGAACAGCGTGCGTGCGACGACGAGCAAGATCGCCGACATCGGCCCGCTGCTCGACGCGCTCGTCGCGGCGGGCGGCACCAATATCGACGGCCCATCGTTCGGCATGAAGGATCCCGACGCGCAGCTGGTCGGCGCCCGCGGCAGCGCGATCAAGGCGGCCGAAGCGAAAGCGGCGGACTATGCGCGGCTCGCCGGGTTCCGCGGCGCCGAACTGGTTTCGATCAGCGAAGGCGGTTTCGTTGGCCCGCAGCCGCCGATGCCCGTCATGCGAATGGAGGCGATGGATGCCGCGGGCAAGGCGACCCCGGTCGAACCCGGGCGCGTATCGAACACGCTGACGTTGAATTTTCAGTATCGGTTGGTGCGTTAAATTCCCTCCCCCTTGATGGGGGAGGCGGCGAGACTTGCCAGCTTGCTGGTTTAGTCGCAGCGGTGGGGGTGCGCTCTCGGCCTGAGATAACGGCGCGAGGACGCACCCTCACCCCCATCCAACTTCACCTAATCGCTTCGCGATAAGGCTCCGTATCCTTCCCCCATCAAGGGGGAAGGGGAAATCTACCCCAACTCCCCCTCCGCCCACGGCCACGGCCGTTCGCGGAACCATTTGGTGATGATATATTTGCGCCCCTTGCGCACCTTCATCCCGTGGTGGAGCGTGTCGGGGTTGACGGTGCCGTCGGGGCGGACATTGTTCCACGCAAGCAGCTTGCCCAACTCGGGCTGGTGCAGCTTCCCGGTCGCGAGGAACCGCGTCGCGCCGCCTGCGCCGGGTTCGTTGAGATAGACCATCAATGTCCAGCTGCGCTGCCCGGGCACCGCGCAATAGGTGTCCCAGTCGGCGCCGTGCGGGTCGAAATAATCGGTATGCGCCTTGAACTCCTGCCCGACATCGTAACGCTGGCCCTGCATCGGCTCGCCATATGCGGGCGGGATGCCGGTGAGGTCGTGGAGGCGATTGTTGACCGCGATGACCAGCGGATCGCGGTGGTCGAGATCGCACGTCGTGCTGGTGCGAAACGCGTCGTCGCCATTGGGATCGGCGATCGTCGAGGGGCGCACGTCGCGGTCGATCTGTGCGATCAACCCGGCGCAGGTCTCTGCATCGAGAAACCCCGCGAGCATGAACTGTTCGAGCTTGGGTGTCGGCGCGCGGCGGATCCCGGGCACCGCGGCGAGCCGTGCGGTGGTGCGGTTAGCGCCCGAGGTCGCCAGATCGACAAATTCATTTGCAGCCATGGCGCGCGTTTTAGCAGGGAAGCGGGCGCGAACAATGCCTGGGAACGGGGCTTGACGAACGGGGGCAGGCGCGCCTATTCGCCGCGCGCTGTCGAGGCTGCTTTAAGCGCCCTCTGCGCGCGTGTGGCGACCATAGCTCAGTTGGTTAGAGCGCCGGTTTGTGGTACCGGAGGTCGCGGGTTCGAGCCCCGTTGGTCGCCCCATTTTCTCCTGACATTACTTCGGTCGGCGTTTCGGCGTGACTCCAGCCTCGCGTCTGATTATTACGCTTTGACGTAATTTTTTAACGCAAGGATCGAGTCCATGTCCGCAGTCTGGGATTTCGCCGATTTCGACGATCATGAGCATGTTCACATGTTCCGCGATCGGGCGAGCGGACTGACCGCGGTCATCGCGGTCCATTCGACCCACCTCGGCCCCGGCGCGGGCGGCGTACGCTACTGGCATTATCCGCAGCGCGCCGCGGCGATCACCGATGCGCTGCGCCTGTCGCGCGGGATGAGCTACAAAAATGCGATGGCCGGGCTGCCGATGGGCGGCGGCAAGGGCGTGATCCTGGCCGACGAGGGCGCGGCGAAGACCCCCGAACTGCTCGCGGCGTTCGGCCGCGCGGTCGAATCGCTCGGCGGCGCCTATGTCACCGCCGAGGACGTCGGCATGTCCGACGCCGACATGGTCGCGATTTCGCAGCATACCAGGCACGTCAGCGGGCTTCCCGTTGCGAGCGGCGCGGCGGGCGGCGATCCGGGTCCGCTCACGGCGCTCGGCGTCTATCTGGGGATCAAGGCGGCGATTCGGCAGGGGCTGGGCACCGACAGCGCCAGGGACGTGCGCGTTGCGATCCAGGGCGTCGGCAGCGTCGGCGGCGGCGTCGCGCGGCGGCTCGCGGCGGAGGGCGCGAAGCTGACCCTCGCCGACGTCAATTTGGCGCGCGCCAAGGAACTCGCCGAAGAACTGGGCGCCGACCTCGCCGATTCGGCGGCGATCATGGAAATCGAGGCCGATGTGCTCAGCCCCAATGCGCTGGGCGCGATCCTGACCGAACGCAGCATCGAAAAACTGCGTGTGCCGATCGTCGCGGGCGGCGCCAACAACCAGCTGGCGACCGCCGCCGACGGCCAGCGCATCCACGACCGCGGTATCGTCTACGCGCCCGATTATGTGATCAACGCGGGCGGCATCATCAATGTCGCGCTCGAATATTTGGGGCAGGGGAGCCGCGAAGAAGTCGAAAGCCGCATCCACCTGATCCCCGGACGGCTGGCGGAAATCTGGGCCGAGAGCAAGGCGAGCGGCACTCCCGCGTCAGTGGTCGCCGACCGCATGGCGCAAAAGCTGATCGGGCGGGGGTAGGAAAAACGTCGCCCCCGCGAAGGCGGGGGCCGCTAGCCGCCTGTTCCTGCGCTGCTGCATAAACCGACAGCGGCCCCCGCCTACGCGGGGGCGACGGGAAGTGGGCTGGCGTCCATTGCGAAATCCGCTAAGCCACCCCGCAATGAAGCGGCATTTGTATCTGGTCGGCGGCTGGGCGTCGCTGGCGATCGGCGCGGTCGGGGCGTTTCTGCCGCTGTTACCGACGGTGCCGTTGGTGATACTGGCCGCCTTCTGCTTCGCGCGTTCGTCGCCGCGGCTCGAGGCGTGGCTGCTCAACCATCCGCATTTCGGACATCATATCATCGCCTGGCGTGACAAGGGCGCGATCAGCCGCAAGGGCAAGATTGCGGCGAGCGCCGCCTTTGCGGCCAGCATCATACTGGCGCTGCTGTTCGCCCCCTGGCCGTGGATGATGGCGCCGATCATCGCCGCGGCGGTGGGCGGCAGCTGGATCTGGACGCGGCCCGAGGGGTGATGCAGCGTGCGTTGAATACGGCAGGGTTGGGTTGGGATTTGTCCTTGCCAATCCTCCCCATCGACTTGCGATGGGGCGGGGGACCGCTCGCGAAGCGAGTGGTGGAGGGGTAGCAACGCTGCGTCATCACCCCTCCGTCAGCGCTTCGCGCTGCCACCTCCCCATCGCAAGTCGATGGGGAGGATCGTCACCTCCGCTTCCGGCCGCTGCCGATCGAGCCCACCACCACAGGCAAATCGCTGGACCCCCAAGCCACGCTCGCCTAAGGACGCGGACCGATGCACGCTTATGCGAACCCGACCCGTTTTCTGGCGATTGCCCGGCCGCTGACGCCGTGGCTGCTCGGTCTCGGGGTGCTGCTCGTTCTCGCGGGCGCTTGGGCGGGGCTGACGCAGGTGCCGGGCGATTACAAGCAGGGTGAGACGGCGCGGATCCTCTATGTCCATGTCCCCGCCGCGTGGCTGGGGATGGGCGGCTGGACGTCGCTGGCGCTGGCCGGATTGATCCAGCTGGTGTGGCGGCATCCGCTGTCGGGCATCGCCGCGCGCGCGATTGCGGTGCCGGGCATGTTGTTCACCGCGCTGTGCCTGGCCACCGGATCGATCTGGGGCAAGCCGACCTGGGGAACCTGGTGGGAATGGGACGGGCGGATGACGTCGATGCTCGTCCTGCTCTTCCTCTATGCCGGCTTCATTGCGTTGACCAACGGTGACGAGGGGCAAAGGCAGGGCGGGTCGCTGTCACGCGGCGCGGCTATTTATGCCTTGGTCGGGGCGATCAATATCCCGATCATCAATCGCAGCGTCGTGTGGTGGAACAGCCTGCACCAGGGGCCGAGCATCACCTTGCGCGGGTCGAGCATCGACAATGCGCTGCTCTGGCCGTTGGGCTTGACCTTGCTGGGTTTTTCGCTGTTATTCGGGGCGATTGTGTTGATGCGGATGCGGCGGATTATCGCCGACAACCGCGTCGCGGCGCGGCTGCGGCGGCTGGCCGACGACGAGGAGAGTTAAGCGTGACTGGGGTGATCAGCGGCAGCGGCCAATGGGCCTATGTGGCGGCGGCTTATGCGCTGACGGCGCTGCTGACCGGCGCGGTGCTGTGGTCGAGCTGGCGCGCGATGGCGAAGGCCGAGCGGCGCAGCGACGCGCTGCGGCGCGACCGCATATGAAGGCGAAACATCAACGGTTGGTGCTGGCGCTGTTCGCGGTCGCCGGGATTGCGGGCGCGGGGGTGCTCGGCGCGAGCGCGCTGCGCGACGAGGCGGCCTATTTCCGGACCCCGGTGGAAATCGCGGGCGGCAAGGCCGCGGTTGGCGAAGCAATGCGGCTGGGCGGCATGGTCGCCGCAGGCAGCATCAAGCGCCAGAGCGACGGGCTGACGATCCGCTTCGTCGCCACCGACGGCAAGGCGTCGGTCCCGGTCGAATATACCGGGATCGTCCCCGACCTGTTCGGCGAAGAGAGCGGCATGGTCGCCGACGGCCGGATGCGCGCCGACGGAACCTTTGTCGCCGACCGCATCCTGGCGAAGCATGACGAGCGTTATATGCCGCCGCAGATGGGCGATATGCCCGAGGGTGTCGCGAAGATGGCACCGAAGGTATGAGCTTAATTTTCACGCGTCATTGCGAGGAGCGAAGCGACGAAGCAATCCAGAGCGGTGCAAGGCCGCCCCTGGATTGCTTCGCTTCGCTCGCAATGACGTGGCTTTCGGGGGCGTCGGCGGGGGCGACAGCTAAATGATCGCCGAACTCGGCCTCGCCCTGCTGTGGATCGCCGCCGCACTCGCCTGCCTGTCGCTCGTTGCTGGCACGCTCTATCTGCGCGGCGGGCAGCAGGATCTCGCCGCGCTGGTCCGCCCCGCGAGCATCGCGCAGGGGGTGCTCACCGCGACCGCATTCGCCCTGCTGATCGCACTGTTCGTGCGCTCCGACATGTCGGTCGAACTGGTCGCGCGCAACAGCAACAGCCTGAAACCGATGATCTTCAAGATCGCCGGGACCTGGGGCAACCACGAAGGATCGATGCTGCTGTGGCTGACGATCCTGTCGCTGTCGGGGGCGCTGATCGCGCTGTTCGAAAAGCGGCTGCGCGAGGATACGCTGATCGCGACGCTGAGCGCGCAGGCCGCGCTGGGGCTGGGTTTCTTCGCCTTTCTGATCTTTTCGTCGAACCCGTTCAACCGGTTGCCGGTGGCGCCGCCGGATGGGCAGGGGCTCAATCCGCTGCTCCAGGACATTGGCTTGGCCTTTCACCCGCCGACGCTTTACGTCGGCTATGTCGGATTGTCGGTCGCGTTCAGCTTCGCCGTCGGCGCGCTGATTACGCGCGAGATCGGTCCGGCTTTCGCCCGCGCGATGCGGCCGTGGGTGCTGTTCAGCTGGATTTTCCTGACCATCGGGATCACCGCGGGCAGTTACTGGGCCTATTATGAGCTTGGCTGGGGCGGCTGGTGGTTCTGGGATCCGGTCGAGAATGTCTCGCTGATCCCGTGGCTTGCGGGCGCCGCCTTGCTCCATTCGGTCGCGGTGACGGCGACGCGCAACGCGCTGCGCGCCTGGACGGTGATGCTGGCGGTGATTGGTTTCTCGATGTCGATGGTCGGCACCTTCATCGTGCGGTCGGGGCTGCTGACCAGCGTCCACAGCTTTGCCGTTGATCCCGAGCGCGGCACGTTCCTGTTGGTGCTGATGGCGATCTATATCGGCGGCGCGTTGACCCTGTTCGCGCTGCGCGCGGGCGCGGTCGCCGAGGGCAAGAAGTTTGCGCTGCTCAGCCGCGAAGGCGCGCTGGTGATCAACAATCTGTTGCTGACGACGATCCTCGCGCTCGTTCTGCTCGGCACGCTCTATCCCATCGTCGCCGAGGCGATGGGCGAGAAGATTTCGGTCGGGCCGCCCTATTATAACCGCGTCGCGGGGCCGCTGGCGCTGATCCTGTGCCTGGTGATGGTCGCCGGACCGCTGCTCAGCTGGCGCAAGGATGATGGCCGGAAAATGTGGTCGCGGCTGCCGCTGGCGATTTTTGCCGGGGCGGCCGTGCTGTTCGCGCTGGTCCTGTTCGGCGGCAAGGTCGGCATATTGCCGCTGCTGGGAATGACGGTCGCGGGGATCGTCGCGGTCGCCAGCCTCGCGCCGCTGTGGGGCCGCAACCTCCGCCGCACACCGCTGCCCACCTGGGGCATGGTGATCGCGCATTTCGGCGTCGCGGTCTGCCTCGCCGGGATGGGCGCCGAAAGCGCCTTCATCAAGGAACGGCTCGTCGCCGCGGCACCGGGCGACGTGATCAAGGTCGGCGATTTCGCGGTGAAATTCGTCGGGGTGAAGCCCGTCGCCGGACCGAATTTCACCTCGATCGAAGGGACGCTGGTCGCGACGACGTCGGCCGGGGCATCGTTCACGATGCGGCCCGAAGCGCGGACCTTCCCCGGCCTGATGGGCACCGCGCCGACCGAAACCAACGAAGCGGCGCTGCTGACGCGCCCGGGCGGGCAGCTCTACGCAGTGCTGGGACAACCGGTGACCAGCGACGACGGGACGCGCGACCGCTACCAGATCCGCCTGTGGTGGAAGCCGCTGGTGTGGTGGATATGGCTCGGCGGCGGCCTGATCGCGATCGGGGCAACACTGTCGCTGCTCGGCCGCGCGCAATTGCTGGGCATCTGGCGCGCGCGCCGTCGCCGGAAATCAGAGGAACGCTTTGCGCCATGACCAACCGCTGGGTTCTCTTTGTGCCGCTGGCGATCATGGGATTGCTGTTCGGCGCCTTCATCTATCGGCTGGTGACCCCCGCCGAAACGCTGATCCAGTCGCAGTGGATCGACAAGCCGATGCCGCTGTTCGACCTGCCGCCCGCGACCGCCGGGGTCGAGGGGCTGAAGAGCAGCCAGCTGGCCGACGGGCGGCCGCGGCTGGTCAATGTGTTCGCCAGCTGGTGCATCCCGTGCCGCGCCGAGGCGCCGCAGCTCGAGGCGCTGAAGGCCGCGGGCGTCCCGATCGACGGCATCGCGATCCGCGACCGGCCCGAAGATGTCGCGATGTTCCTGCGCGAATATGGCAATCCGTTCGACCGCATCGGATCGGACATGCAGAGCAGCGTCCAGATCGCGCTGGGATCGTCGGGCGTGCCGGAGACGTTCCTGATCGACGGCAAGGGGATCATCCGCGAACAGATCCAGGGTGTGATTCTGGCCGACCAGGTGCCGGAAATCGTCGCCAAGCTGGAGGCGATGAAGTGAGCGAAATGCGCTCCCTCTCATCATGCTCTCCCGCGAGAGCGGGGGTCCAGGGCGGCAAAATGCGACGTTGGCGTAAGGCCGCCCTGGACCCCCGCTTTCGCGGGGGAGCATGGTTTTTGGCGGCGCTACTACTTGCCATCAGTGTTTTGTTTCCGTCGCCATCGCCCGCGCAGGACCGTCTGCCGCCCGCGCCCTATGCCTATGAACAGCTGCGCGATCCGGCGAAGGAGGCGCGCGCCAAGGCGTTGATGGAGGAACTCCGCTGCCTGGTGTGCCAGGGCCAGTCGATTGCCGACAGTGACGCGCCGCTTGCCGGCGACATGCGGCACGAGGTGCGCAGCAAAATCGCCGCGGGCGAAAGCCCCGACGCCATCAAGGCGTGGCTGGTCGCGCGCTACGGCAATTGGGTGAGCTATGATCCGCCGTTCGATGCGGCGACCGCGTTCCTCTGGCTGGGCCCGCTGCTGTTCCTGCTGCTCGGCGGCTGGCTGGCGCTCGGGCGCTTTCGGCGCGGCGAAAGCGATGCGGAGGAAAAGCCATGATTTGGCTGTGGGTCATGATGGCGGCGCTGCTGACGATCGCGGGGATGTTCGTGCTGGGCCGGTTGCCCGCCGCGGCGCGGCCGCTGGCGGGGGCCGCGGTCATGCTGGGACTGGCGGGCTATGCGCTGCAGGGCAGCCCGGCGCTGCCCGGCAAGCCGGTGGCGGCGCCCGACGAGCCCGAGGGGTTCGGCGAGGCGCTGACCGACCAGCGGCAGGGGATGGCCGATCGTTTCGGCCCCGCGGCGCAGTGGCTGGGTATGTCCGACGGCTTCGCCCGCACCGGCAAGACCGAACTCGCAGCGCAGACGCTGGAAAAGGGGCTGGAGAAATATCCCGACAATGTCGATTTGTGGGTCGGGCTCGGCAATGCGCTGACCGCGCATGGCGGCGGCATGATGTCGCCCGCGGCAGCCTTGGCGTTCGACGAGGCGGCGCGCCGCGATCCGAGCCATCCGGCGCCGCCCTTCTTCGCCGGGCTGGCGCTGGCGCAGGGCGGCGACCTGAAGGGCGCCGAGGCGGTATGGAGCGAGCTGCTGGCGCGCAGTCCCGCCGATGCGCCGTGGCGCCCCGACCTCGAAATGCGGCTGGCGCAGCTGCGGCAAGCGCAGGGGCAACAGCCGCTATCCGCATCGGGACAAACCCCCTGAAATGGACGCTATTCCAACGCGGCCGCCTCGTCTAAAGGCTCGCGATGACTGCTGAGTCGCCAACTGCCGCGGCGGGCGCCGACGGCGCCGCACCAAGCGCCGCCAACGCGGGCCATTATGGCCCCGACCATGCCAGCGACGGCAAGCTGAAACTGGCGGTCGGCGCGGTTGGCGTGGTGTTCGGCGACATCGGCACCAGCCCGCTCTATGCGTTCCGCGAAACCTTTGCCGGGCATCACCCGATCGAACCCGACCGGCTGCACATCTATGGCGTGCTGAGTCTGGTGTTCTGGTCGATGATGCTGGTCGTCACCTTCAAATATGTGCTGACGATCATGAAGGCCGACAACAAGGGCGAGGGTGGCAGCCTCGCGCTGCTGGCGCTGATCAGCCGCTCGTCGGGCGAAAAGCGCTGGACCTGGCCGATCATCCTGCTCGGCGTGTTCGCGACCGCGCTTTTCTATGGCGACAGCATGATTACCCCGGCGATGTCGGTGCTGTCGGCGACCGAGGGGCTGCGCTATATCGACCCGGGCTTTTCCCCCTATATCGTGCCGATCGCGCTCACGATCCTGATCGGCCTGTTCGCGATCCAGTCGCGCGGGACGGCCAAGGTCGGGGCGCTGTTCGGGCCGATCATGCTGCTCTATTTCCTGACGCTCGCCGGGCTGGGCATCATGCACATCGCGGACAATCCGTGGATCATCGCCGAGACGATCAACCCGGTGAACGCGCTCCGGTTCTTCTATGTCGACGGCTTTACCGCGTTCATCGCGCTGGGCGCGGTCGTGCTGGCGGTGACGGGGGCGGAGGCGCTCTATGCCGACATGGGGCATTTCGGGCGCGGTCCGATCGGGATCAGCTGGCTGGCCTTTGTGCTGCCCGCACTGATGCTCAACTATATGGGGCAGGGCGCGATGGTGCTTGCTGCCGAGGCCGGGCCGCGCGCCGACCTGATTTCCGATCCCTTCTTCCAGATGATGCCGCAATATCTGGAGGTGCCGGTCGTCATCCTCGCGCTGCTCGCCACGATCATCGCCAGCCAGGCGGTGATTTCGGGCGCCTTCTCGCTGACCCAGCAGGCAATCCAGCTCGGTTTCATCCCGCGCCTGCGCGTCGAACATACCAGCGCGTCGGCGGCGGGGCAGATTTATATCCCCGTCGTCAACTGGTTCCTGATGATCATGGTGATCATCCTGGTGCTGTTCTTCGGATCGTCGAGCAATCTGGCGGCCGCCTATGGCATCGCGGTGACCGGCGCGATGTTCATCGACACCTGCCTGCTCTCGGTCGTCCTCTTCACCTTGTGGAAATGGCCGGCGTGGAAAGCCTTGCCGGTGCTCGCGGTGTTCTTCATCGTCGACATCGCCTATTTCGGCGCCAATCTGATCAAGGTTCCCGACGGCGGCTGGGTGCCGTTGGTCATCGGGCTGATCATTTTCACTCTGCTCACCACCTGGTCGCGCGGGCGCAAGCTGATGCAGCAGGAAATGGCCGAAGGCGCAATGCCGATCCCGGTATTCGTCAAATCGGCGGCGAACAGCGCGACGCGGGTGCCTGGGACCGCGGTGTTCATGACGTCGAGCAGCGACGGGGTGCCGCACGCGCTGCTCCATAACCTCAAGCATAACAAGGTGCTGCACCAGCGGATCATCCTTCTGACGATCAAGGTCGCCGACGTGCCGTTCGTGCGCGAGGAAAATCACTGCGCGCTCGAGGATCTGGGGCAGGGATTCCATCGCCTGATCCTGAATTACGGCTTCATGCAGCCAGTCGACGTTCCCGACGCGCTGAAGCGGGTGACGAGCTGCGGCGGCGAGTTCAAGATGCTGGAAACCAGCTTTTTCCTGTCGCGCCAGACGCTGATCGCGGCGAGCAAGCCGGGGATGCCGATCTGGCGCGAAAAGCTGTTCGCGTGGATGCTGCGCAATTCGGAAAGCGCGATGGAATATTTCCGCCTGCCGACGAACCGCGTGGTCGAACTGGGCAGCCAGGTGGCGATCTGAACCGCGCGCCCAAATTAACTTACCGATATGTTCGATTCAGCGTTTGAACATTGTCGCCAGTCTTGCGATGCCAATGCGAACCGATGGAGGTCGGCGAGCGATATGGATGTGGGCAACAGCGACGCGCTGATCCTGCCGGTGCCGCCGGAACCCTTTGCCTTGATTGTCGGCGCCGCGATGCGGAACGATGCCGCCGACGCGCTGGAGACGGCGCTGCGCCACATGGGGCTGCGGCCCGAGCGTCTGGCGGCAAAAGACGGCGACAGCGCCACATGGATAGGGGCGCCGCGGTTTCGGCTGCGCTTTGGCGCGGTATCGGTTCTGGCGGGCCGCGCCGCCGACACGGCGCTGGACACCGCCGATCCCGAGGACCCGTCGACCAGCCTGCTCGCCGCCAGCCTGCCGCCCGACTGGCGGCGACCCGGCCATTGCTGGATATTCGTTCCCGAACGCGATGACGATGCCGCGGCGGCGATCGCACAACCGACGCAGCTGCGCGAATTTTTCAAGCTGATGGTGCTGCTGATCGACCTGTTCGAAGCCAGCCACATGTTCTGGTCGCCGGCGCGGCTATGGTCCGACGCGCCGCAATTTCGCGCCTCGATCGCCGAGATGCTGGTCAGCGGCATGCCCCCCGTGCTGCATCTGATCGCGTTCCGGCGGCGCGAGGACGCGGCGGGCGCCAGCATGGCGACGCGCGGGCTGGCGCTGTTCGCGGGACAGGAGCTCGAGTCGCCTATTCCCGGCGGCTGGACGGTGGCCGAGATGGTGCGGCGGCTATCGCGGCTGGCGCTCGACATCATGATCAACGGCCCGATCCGCGAGGCCCGCGCGATGCGCGGGCTGGAACCCGGGGAGTGGATCGACCTGTCGCTGCCGCGGCGCGCGGACGGTCAGCGATCGACCGTCGTCATCGAGTTCGGCACCGATCGATAGAGCCACGCCCTGATGCCAGGCCGCGGCTGGCACGGCGCGCCGCCGCCGCAACCCGGGTATCAGCGCCACCACCTCATTCCCATCGCATTGCTGCAACGGCCCCAGATGGCGGCGATGTTCGACGCGTTACAGGCCGAAAATTTTGCGCTGACGCATTTTTGCCGCAACGGGCTGGTCCTGCCGGCGTGCGAACTGGCGGCGCTGCGATCGGGCCATGCGCTGCACCGCGGGCCGCACCAGGGCTATAGCGATGTCGTTGCGGCGCGGGTCGAGCAGATCCGCAAACATTTTGCCCTGCAAGCCGCCACCGATCTGCGGGTCGCGCGGCGGACCGCGGTGATGCGGCTGCGCCTGTTGCAGGACGTGACGCGGCGCGCGCTCACCGACCGGCATGGGGCAGGGTTCTGGCTCAATCGCCGCGATCCGATGCGGCTGTTCGTCGATCGTCCCTATCTCGACGAAACCATCGCGCGTCTGTTCGGCGGGTAGGCGGCGGGGGCCTTACTGCACCCGCGTCACCGTCACCCCATTGGCGGCCAGCATCGCCGGGACCCCGTCGGCGCCCACCAGATGACCGGCGCCCACCGCGATCAGCACGGTGCCGGGCTGCGCCATCCGACCCTTTATCCAGGCCGTCCAGCGCCGGTTGCGGTCGGTGATGATCGCCCGCCGCGCTGCCGGCACCGCGTCGATATCCTCGTTGATCATTGTCTCCAGCGCCGCGACGTCGCCCCGGCGCCACGCGGTCGTCAGCGCCGCGACCTCGGCAACCGCGTCACCCGCGCCCTCCGCGGCGCGCGTCAGCAGGGCGCGCTGGGTCGGCGCGTCGAGCGCTTCGAACAGCATCAGCTGCGCGCGCGCGCTTTCCAGTCCGGCGATCGGCTTGCCCGCCGCCGCGAAACGTTCGGTCAATCCGGTTTCGACGCCATCGGCGGATGACAATTCGGCATCCTCGGCCACGCGCTGCCCCATCAGCACCATGACCGCCCAATCGTCCAGCTTGTCGCCGCCAAAGGCCGCGCCGCTGTCTTCGAGCGCGCGATAATTGGCGAGGGCTTTGCCGCGCAGCCGCGCCTCGATCGCGAGCGGCGCCGACCGCGGCGCCAGCTTGCGAAATTCGCCGCCCGCCGCCGCCAGCTGGGCGGGGGACAATTCCATCACCAGTTCATCGGCAGCGTCGATCGCGCTGGCGACCTTGCCGGTGTCCCAATTCGTTCCGCGTGGCAGCGCGTGCATCGTGCCGAGCAGATAGATGCGCGTGTCGGCATCGGCCACTACCCACATCGCCGGGCGCGCCTCGATCGCCGGTTCGGCGGTGCCGCAGGCTGCGAGCAGAAACGGCAAAAGGGCCGCCGCAAAGCGGCGACCCCAATGTCGGACGAGATGCGGGCTTGCGGTCAATATTGGACCCGCGTCGCGGTCAGGCCGCGCGCCTTCAGATAATCCTGAACGCTCTTTTCGCCCGCGAGATGGCCCGCGCCGACCGCGATGAACACCGTGCCCGGCTTGTCCAGCCGCGTCTTGATCTGGTCGGCCCAGCGCTGGTTGCGGTCGTACAGCAAGGTCGTGGCAAGTTCGGGGGTCGCCGCCAGGCTTTCGTTCATCGCGACCGCCAGCCCGTCGGGGTCGCCCTTTGCCCACAGCACGACCATCTTGTCGAGCGTCGGCCCCAGCTTGTCCATGTCCTTCACCACCGAATTCAGGAAGGCGACCTGCTGCGTTTCGGGCAGCGTATCGAAAAAGCCGAGCTGTTGTTCGAGCGTTTCGAGCCCCGCGATCGGCTTGCCCGCCGCCTTGGCAAATTTGGTCAGCAGCTTTTCGGCGCCCTGTTCGGGGTCATAGCCGAGCTTGGTCAGCGGCAGGATCGACAGCGTCATCGCCGGAAACCAGGGTTCGAACGTGTCGAACGCGTTCGCGGGTACCCCGACGCTGACCAGCGCCGCCTGATAGGCCTTGAGCTGTTCGGGGGTCAGGCGCGACGGGATCGTCTTGCCGGTCGTGTCCATCGCCAGCGGCATCATCACCTGTCCGACCGCGGCCTGATCTTCGGGCAGGACCAGTTCGAGCATCATCTCGTCCGACTTGTCGAACGCGGTCTTCACCGCCTCGTCGAACCAGCTGAGCCCGGGCTTCAGCACATGGACGGTGCCGAACAGATAGATCGTCGTGTCGTCGTCCTTGACCACCCACAGCGCGGGATCGGCGTCGGTCAAAGCGGTCGCGGCAGGCGCGGCTGCGGCAGCGGGCTCGGCAGCCGTCGCGACATTGCTGCCGGGCAGCACCGCGCATTGGGCAAAGGGGATGACGGCGCAGGTCGAGGCGAGCATCTTGAACCAGGTTTTCATGGAGAAATGTCCTTTCATTATTGGCCCTTATGGCCGGATCACAGGGGGAAGGGGAGAGCGAAATTGGTCAGCGGAATTTGAACCAGAAATAGACGATCGCGTTGGCGGCCAGCGACAGGGCGAACAGCGGCATCGCCTCGACCGCGGGCGCCAGATCGGCGCGCCACAACACCCACCAGACGGGGCAGGGAAAGACAAAGGCATAAAAGCCCGCGAGCGCGCCGAGATGATAGGCCTGCCGCTCATGGTCGTCGACCGTGCGGTGATACAGGATCAGCGCGATCGTCAGGCCGACGACCCACATCGCCGAAAGCGCGATGGCGACCGTCGGGGTCATGGCCGCATTGCTGTACAAGCCGCCGGTTCCGCCGCCCCCGGCCTGCATCACCAACGCAGCGACGAAACCCAGCGCGCCGGACAAGATCAGGCTGATCCAATAGAGGCGCTTGCGCGGCGACCAGCTGCGGAACCAGTCGGCGTGGCGGCGGACATAAAATGCGAGTGCCAGGCCGCCGATCAGGATCGCGACTACCGGGCCGACCCATGCCGCCAGCACCGCGTCGCCACGCTCGGCCGCGGCCTCGCGGTAACCGGCAAAGCCGCCGGCCAGCATCGCGGTGCCGATACCGATCGCCACCGGCCAGATCATGTTGGGCGCACGGCGTTCCTTGGGTTCAATGTCCATCGTCATGTCCTTCATGGCCATCGTCGAAAATCTCCTCGATCGGCATTGCGAACAGCCGCGCCAGCTTGAACGCGAGCGGCAATGACGGGTCGTATTTCCCCGTCTCGATCGCGTTGACCGCTTGGCGCGACACGTCGAGCCGGTCGGCCAGTTCGGCCTGGCTCCAGTTCCGCATCGCGCGCAGCACCTTCAACTGGTTGTTCATCGGCATTCCGTCATGCGACCCTGACCAAATGTCAGGTGTTATTGACTAAATGACATGATTCGCTGACTATGTCAACAACACCTGACATCTGCCCCGCAATGTCGCGCTACGCGGCACTTTCGCCAACATCCACGCCCGCCGCGCCTTGACCCTGCGCCCCCGCTGCGCCAAGGGCGGCGACACTTGTTGCACGTGCGAAAGAGCGGACATGGCGGACGCGGCGGAAAAGAAATCCTTGAGCTTTCAGGACATGATCCTGACGCTGCACGCCTATTGGAGCGCGCGCGGCTGCGCGATCCTGCAGCCCTATGACATGCGCGTGGGGGCAGGGACTTTTCATCCCGCGACCACCTTGCGTTCGCTCGGTCCCGTGCCGTGGAACGTCGCCTATGTCCAGCCGAGCCGCCGCCCGACCGACGGCCGTTACGGCGAGAACCCGAACCGGCTCCAGCATTATTATCAATATCAGGTGATCCTGAAGCCGTCGCCCGCCGACCTCCAGGAACAATATCTGGGCAGCCTCGCCGCAATCGGCATCGACCCGCTGCTCCACGACATCCGTTTCGTCGAGGACGACTGGGAATCGCCCACGCTCGGCGCGTGGGGACTGGGCTGGGAAGTCTGGTGCGACGGGATGGAAGTCACCCAGTTCACTTATTTTCAGCAGATGGGCGGCTTCGACTGCAAGCCCGTCGCGGGCGAGCTGACCTACGGGCTCGAACGCCTCGCCATGTATATCCAGAATGTCGACAATGTGTACGACCTGCGCTTTTCCGACGCGGTCGGCGATGTCGCCGCGGTCAGCTATGGCGACGTCTTCCTTGAGAACGAACGCCAATTCTCGAAGTGGAATTTCGAGGTGGCGGACACCGACACCCTGTTCGCGGGCTTCAAGGCCGCCGAAGAAGAGTGCAAGCGCGCCATCGAAGCGGGTGTGCCCCTGGCCGCCTATGACCAGGCGATCGAGGCAAGCCATCTGTTCAACCTGCTCCAGGCGCGCGGCGTGATCAGCGTGCAGGAGCGCGCCAATTACATGGCGCGCGTCCGCGACCTCGCAAAAGGCAGCTGCAGAGCGTGGATCGACAGCCAGTCGCCCGCCTGGACCGCGAAATACCCGGGGTGGACGCTGTGACCGACTTTCTTCTCGAACTGCGCTCGGAAGAGATTCCCGCCCGCATGCAGGCCGGCGCGCGCGCAACCCTCGAAACTCTTTTTCTCAAACAGATGGAAGCCTTCGACGTTGCCGTAGGCGAGATAAAGATTTGGTCGACCCCCCGTCGATTGGCATTAATTGCCACCGGTTTGCCGAACGAGACCAAAACGGTGTTCGAGGAGTTGAAGGGACCGCGAGTAAGTGCCCCCGCGCAAGCGTTGGAAGGATTCTTGCGGAAGACGGGCCTCACCGAGGATCAACTGGTTCGCACCGACGATACGTGGTTTGCTCGGTTGCAAAAGCCGGGCCGTCCTATGGTTGAGGTGCTCGCCGAAGCGATCCCGGCGATCGTCCGCGGCTTCGCCTGGCCCAAGTCGATGCGCTGGGGCAAGGACAGCGCGAGCAGCGAAAGCCTGCGCTGGGTGCGTCCGCTGTCGGGCATCGTCGCGATCTTCGGCGACGAGCTGGTGCCGTGCGAAATCGGCGGCATCACCAGCGGTTTCGCGACGCGCGGTCACCGCTTCCATTGCCCGGGCGAGATCACCATCGGCTCGGCATCGGATTACGCCGAAAAGCTGCGTGCCTGCCACGTCATCGTTGACCATGAGGAACGCCAGGCGATCATTCGCGACGGCGCCGCGAAAGCCTCGGCCGAGGCCGGACTGACGCTGGTCGAGGACGAGGGGCTGGTGATCGAGAATGCCGGCCTCACCGAATGGCCGGTGCCGCTTCTCGGCCGCTTCGACGAAGCGTTTCTGGAGGTGCCGCCCGAGGTGATCCAGCTGACCGCGCGCGTGAACCAGAAATATTTCGTCGTGAACGGGGCGGACGGGAAGCTGGCCAACGGCTTCGTCTGCACCTCGAATATCGCGGCGCACGATGGCGGGGCGGAGATCGTTGCCGGCAATCGCAAGGTGCTGGCTGCGCGGCTTTCGGATGCGCGCTTCTTCTGGGAACAGGATCGCAAGACCAAGCTGGAAGATCACGCCAAGAAGCTGGACCGGATCACTTTCCACGAGAAGCTGGGCACCGTCGCCGACAAGGTTGAGCGGGTTGCGAAGCTGGCGCGGTGGTTGGTCGAGGAGGGCATCGTCACCGACCGTTCCGCGGCGAACGCCGGGGTCCAGAGCGGGATGGAGCAAACAGCAGCGTCAGGCAGCCCTGGGCTCCGGCTTTCGCCGGAGAACAAGGAAGAACTGGCCGACCAAGCCGAACTCGCCGCCCGCCTGTGCAAAGCCGATCTTGTCACCGAAATGGTTGGCGAATTCCCTGAATTGCAAGGCCTGATGGGCGGCTACTACGCCCGCGCCGAAGGCCTGCCCGATGCGGTCGCCGACGCGATCCGCGATCATTACAAGCCGGTCGGGCAGGGCGATGATGTGCCGACGGCGCCGGTGACGGTGGCTGTGGCGTTGGCGGATAAGCTGGATACGCTAATCGCATTTTTTCGTATCGAGGAGTTTCCGACGGGTTCCAAAGATCCATTCGCTCTCCGTCGTAGCGCCATTGCGATTATTCGGTTGCTGACTGAAAACGGCACTCGTGCTCGGTTGCTTGATGCTTTTCGGTTCGCACTCGATCTAGTCGAAGATGGTCTCCACCTTGAATCTCTAGGGGTAGGGGGAAGCACCGGCATCGGTTTTGGCGGTGGTCGGGATGCCCTCCCAAGGTTCATTCTCGCAGATTTTATGTTTGAACGCCTGATTGTCCAGCAACGTGAGGCCGGTGTTCGCCACGACATAATTCGCGCTGCATTTGCGGTTCAAGAAGAGGATGATCTGGTTCGCCTGCTCGCCCGCGTGAAGGCGTTGCAGGCGTTTATGGCGACCGACGACGGCACCAACCTGCTCGCGGGCTACAAGCGCGCGGCGAATATCCTGAAGCAGGCGGATATTTCCGTCGCCCCCGCGCAGGCGGGGGCCGCTGGCAGTGGTGCGCCCAACGTGGCGGCCCCCGCCTTCGCGGGGGCGACGGATGTGGATCGGGCGCTGCTAGCCGCGCTCGACACCGCCGAACCCGCAGCCACCGCTGCCGTCGAAGAAGAACGCTTCACCGACGCGATGGCCGCACTCGCATCGCTCCGCGCGCCGATCGACGCCTTTTTCGACGGCGTGATGGTCAACGATCCCGACGAAGCGGTGCGCGCCTATCGGCTCGGGCTCCTCGCCCGATTTACCGGCGCGGTGCACGGCGTCGCCGATTTCTCGAAGATCGAGGGCTGACCTACGGCCCCTTTGAGCGAATGAAGCAAAACTGAATCGACGAAGTGCGATTGCATACCTACCCAGCCGTAACCTCCTCCCCGGGGCAGCAGGAGTAAGACATGACGAAGTTGGTGCATTTGTTCGGCGGCGACGCGACCACGCGCGAGCGGTCGAAGGAATTGCTGGGCGGCAAGGGGTCGAACCTCGCCGAAATGGCCTCGATCGGCCTGCCGGTGCCCCCGGGCTTTACGATCACCACCGACGTTTGCACCCAATATTACGCCAATGGCGAGCAGTTCCCGGCCGGGCTGGTCGAAGAAGTCGCCGCGGGCATCGCCCATATCGAGGGCATAACCGGCAAGAAATTCGGTGATGCCGCCGATCCGCTGCTCGTTTCGGTCCGTTCGGGCGCGCGCGTGTCGATGCCGGGGATGATGGACACCGTCCTCAACCTCGGCCTGAACGACCGCACCGTCGTCGGCCTGTCCGAAACCTCGGGCGACCCGCGCTTCGCGTGGGACAGCTATCGCCGCTTCGTCCAGATGTACGCCGACGTCGTCATGGGTCTCGACCATGCCGAGTTCGAGGAGGCGCTGGAAATCGCCAAGGAGGACCGCGGCTTCTATCTCGACACCGAAATGTCGGCCGAGGATTGGCAGGCGCTGGTCAAGGAGTATCAGGCGATCGTCGAGCGCGAAACCGGCGCGCCTTTCCCGCAGGACCCGAACGACCAGCTGTGGGGTGCCGTCGGCGCCGTGTTTGCGAGCTGGGAGAGCGACCGCGCGAAAGTCTATCGCCGCCTGAACTCGATCCCCGCCGAATGGGGCACCGCGGTCAATGTGCAGGCGATGGTGTTCGGCAATATGGGCGACACGTCGGCGACGGGGGTGGCGTTCACGCGCGATCCCGCGACGGGCGAGCGCGCCTGGTATGGCGAATGGCTGATCAACGCGCAGGGCGAAGATGTCGTCGCGGGCATCCGCACCCCGCAATATCTGACCCTCGCCGCGCGCGAGCGGGCGGGGGCCAAGCCGCTGTCGATGGAAGAGGCGATGCCCGAGACCTTCGGCGAGCTCGGCCGCGTCTTCGACACGCTCGAGACGCATTATCGCGACATGCAGGACATCGAGTTCACCGTCGAACGCGGGACGCTCTGGATGCTCCAGACGCGTTCGGGCAAGCGCACCGCCAAAGCCGCGCTGAAGATCGCGGTCGATATGGCGGCCGAGGGGCTGATTTCGGAAGAGGAAGCCGTCGGCCGCGTCGATCCCGGCGCGCTCGACCAGCTGCTTCACCCGACGCTCGATCCCGATGCGCCGCGCGATGTGCTGACCAAGGGGCTGCCCGCCAGCCCCGGCGCGGCGTCGGGCAAGATCATGTTTACCGCCGATGCAGCTGAAAAGGCCGCCGAAATGGGCGAGGCGGTGATCCTCGTCCGCGTCGAAACGTCACCTGAAGACATCCACGGCATGCACGCCGCCAAGGGCATCCTCACCGCGCGCGGCGGGATGACCAGCCACGCGGCGGTGGTCGCGCGCGGCATGGGGCGTCCCTGCGTCTCGGGTGCGGGCGGGCTGTCGATCGACGGCAATGCGCGCGTGCTGCGCGTTGGCGGGCGCGAGCTACGCGAGGGCGACATATTGACCCTCGACGGCTCCACCGGCGAGGTGATGGCGGGCGAGGTTCCGACCCTGCTCCCCGAACTGGTCGGCGATTTCGGCGTCCTGATGGGCTGGGCCGACAAGGTGCGCCGGATGAAGGTGCGCGCCAACGCCGAAACGCCCCAGGATGCGCAGGTCGCGCGCGATTTCGGTGCCGAGGGCATTGGCCTCTGCCGCACCGAACATATGTTCTTTGACGCGGCGCGGATCACCGCGGTGCGCGAGATGATCCTCGCCGAGAATGAGGCAGGCCGCCGCGTCGCGCTGGGCAAGCTTTTGCCCGAACAGCGGGCGGATTTCGCAGGGATTTTCGAGGTCATGGCGGGGCTGCCGGTGACGATCCGCCTGCTCGATCCGCCGCTCCATGAATTCCTGCCGACGCGCGAGGAAGATTTCGCCGATGTCGCCGCGGCGGCGGGGGTGGGGATCGAGGCGCTGAAGGCGCGCGCCAACGAGCTGCACGAATTCAACCCGATGCTCGGCCATCGCGGCTGCCGCCTCGGTGTCACTTATCCCGAAATCTACGAAATGCAGGCGCGCGCGATTTTCGAGGCGGCGTGCGATGTTGCGGCTGCCACAGGTGCCGCGCCGATCCCCGAGGTCATGATCCCACTCGTGGCGACGCGCCGCGAGTTTGACCTGATGAAGGCGGTCGTCGACGCGCAGGCGAAGGCGGTGTTCGAAGAAAAGGGTCGCGAGATCGCCTATCTGGTCGGCACGATGATCGAACTGCCGCGCGCCGCGCTGA
>VFQO010001106.1_pt1 | contig 22850 bp, 19 predicted proteins | sample 3512331 | NCBI WGS metagenome assembly VFQO01 (sample SAMN10412371, study PRJNA504923) | tailings metagenome | isolation source: Replicate 3 from Balatoc abandoned mine | place: Philippines: Itogon, Benguet | collected 2017-08-28 | reverse complement strand
AACCCACATCCAATCCAATATCCAAGAACGCCTCTTCCGCTGGCTCCACCCCTACTTGCAGGAAATCGAGGCGTCCAGTGGACTGCGCTTTGAAGTGACCGATGCGGTTAGGGAGCAGATTTATGCCAATTCGGTGTTTCCCACCCAGGGCACCCGTCCGGTTTTCTCTTCCGTGCATGGTCTGATGAGTGCGCCACTGGTGGACTTCACGCTCTGGGCGCTGGAGCAGGGCGCCACGCCCGGCCAGATTCTGACCATCGATGTGGACCCAGATGCCGGGCTACTGATCTCGCGATGGGGCCACCGGATACATACCGTACCCGTAGCGTTTGAGATCAGCAAGCTGCGTCAGCGACCCGATCCAGATATGCGTGCGGTTTTGGCTGTGCACGAAGCGGGGCATGGACTGATCTACGCCTTGCTGTTCAAGCAGGCTCCGTTGGAGATCCGCATCAACATGGCGACCTTCTCCGGGGGCTACAACAGCTTCAATGAGCTCAAGGTCAAAACCCGCGGCAATCTGCTCGATGCAGTGTGTGTTGCATTGGCTGGCCGCGCTGCGGAGGAAATGGTGTTTGGCAAGGAGTCCCTGAGCTCAGGCAGTGAGAGCGATCTCAAGTTGGCGACGAATCAAATGGCAGCCTTTATTCGGCACGCTGCGTTTGGTGACCGCATCAGCCATGTGGATGTCAGCACGGAGGCCGGGGAGGATATCAACACGGATGTGGCCGGTACCAATTCAGAAATTGAAGCAGGTCTGCAGACCCAGCACGAACGTGCGCAGACTCTGCTCGCTGAAAACCGGGCTATCTATCTTCGGATGGTCAACGAGCTCATCAACGAAGGTCAACTGGCGCCGCAGAAGATCCGGGAGTGGTTGGGACTGTCGGAGTCGAAGGTGCCCAAGGATGCGCTGGAGCCATTTGATGCAAAGTTGAGAGAGTTCGAACGACGCCATTCCCAACGGCTCACGAGTGTCTAGGGAATCCGGGGCGATTCATCCAATTTGAAGCACTGCGCCCTCAAGACAGTTGACCGAGCGCAGGGACCTGTATCCATCTGTGATCGTGACGGTAAGATGGGACGAGTGATTTCTATGCGTCCGATCCACTCTTTTGAGCCGGGTTGTGCGGCCAAATTCTCTCAGCCTCCATGCTCGACGACATCAAAAAAACCCTCTGGGCCACCGCCGACAAGCTGCGCGCCAACATGGACGCAGCTGAATACAAGCACCTCGTGCTCGGCCTCATCTTCGTCAAATACATCTCTGACACCTTCGCCGCCCGCCGTGCCGAGCTGACGGCCCGCCTGACCAACCCCGACGACGAATACTTCTATGGCGATGCCGACCCCGCCGACATCCAAGCCGAGCTGGAAGACCGCGACTATTACAAAGAAGTCAACGTCTTCTGGGTGCCCGAAGGCGCGCGATGGGAATCGCTGCGCAACGCCGCCAAGCAGCCCGACATTGGCAAACGCATTGACGACGCCCTCACGCTGATCGAGGCCGAGAACCCCAAGCTCAAAGGCATCCTCGACAAGCGCTACGCCCGCGCGCAGCTACCCGACGGCAAGCTGGGGGAGCTGGTGGACTTGGTATCCACCATCGGCTTTGGCGAAGACGCAGCCATTGCCCGCGACGTGCTGGGCCAGGTGTACGAATACTTTCTGGGCATGTTCGCCAGTGCCGAGGGCAAGCGAGGCGGGCAGTTCTACACGCCTGCCAGCATCGTCAAAACCCTGGTGGCCATCCTCAGCCCCCACGAAGGCAAGGTGTATGACCCGTGCTGCGGCTCGGGCGGCATGTTTGTGCAGTCTGAAAAGTTCATCGAAGCCCACGGCGGCAAGCTGGGCGATGTAAGCATCTACGGCCAAGAGGCCAACCCCACCACCTGGCGCTTGGCCGCCATGAACCTGGCCATTCGCGGCATTGACTACAACCTGGGCCGCGAGCCTGCCGACACCTTCACCCGCAACCAGCACCCCGACTTGCGGGCCGACTACATCCTGGCGAACCCGCCGTTCAACATCAGTGACTGGTGGCACGGCAGCCTGGAAGGCGACCCGCGCTGGGAGTATGGCGACCCACCCCACGGCAACGCCAACTACGCCTGGTTGCAGCACATGCTGCACCACCTGAAGCCCACGGGCCGCGCAGGCATTGTGCTGGCCAACGGCAGCATGAGTTCCAGCCAGAACAACGAAGGCGTGATCCGCGCCGCCATGGTCGATGCCGATGTGGTCGAGGTCATGGTGGCTCTACCCGGCCAGTTGTTCTTCAACACCCAAATCCCTGCTTGCCTGTGGTTCCTGGCCAAGCAGAAAACGCGCAAGGGCGAAGTGCTGTTCATCGACGCCCGCAAGCAAGGCCGCATGATCAGCCGCGTGCATGCCGAGTTGACCGATGACACCATTGCCCGCATCGAAGCCGTGGTGGCCGCCTGGCGCGGCGAGCCGGGCGCGGGCAGCTATGAAGACGTGAAAGGCTTTTGCCGCAGCGTGCCCCTGGCCGAGATCGCCCAGCACGGCCATGTGCTCACCCCTGGCCGCTACGTGGGCGCGGAAGAGGTGGAAGACGACGACGAAGCCTTTGCCGACAAGATGCAAAAGCTCACCGAAAAGCTGGGCGAGCAGATGGCCAAGGGCGCGGAACTGGATGCGGTGATTCGTGCGAAGCTGGGGGGGCTGGGGTATGAGTTCTGAGGTTAGCGAACACACCCTTGAATCGTTGTGCCTTTTGGTGGCCGACTGCCCCCACGCGACCCCGAAGTGGACGGACAGCGGCGTTATTGTTTTGCGGAACCAGAACATCAAAGAAGGACGGCTTGACCTGAGCAGCCCGAGCTACACCGACGAGGCCCATTACTTGGGGCGCATCAGGCGTGCTGCTCCTCAACAAGGTGACATTGTTATTACCCGGGAAGCACCCATGGGGGATGTTTGCCAAATTCCTGCAGGCCTGAAATGCTGCCTTGGTCAACGGCAAGTGCTGCTGCGTCCAAATCCAGTCAAGGTAGATAGCCGGTTCTTGCTATACGCGCTGCAATCACCCTATCTGCAACACCAGATCGGCTGGAACGAAGGCACTGGCTCGACGGTCAGCAATTTGCGGATTCCCGTCCTTGAAGCCCTGCGCGTTCCAACGCCATCTCTCGAATCGCAGCGAGAAATTGCAACTACGCTTGGCGCACTCGACGACCGCATCACCCTTCTGCGCGAAACCAACGCCACCCTCGAAGCCATCGCCCAGGCACTGTTCAAGTCCTGGTTCGTCGATTTCGACCCTGTGCGCGCCAAGATGGAAGGCCGCACGCCCGAAGGCATGGACGAGGCCACCGCAGCGCTGCTTCCCGATGGGTTTGAAACGTCGGAGTTGGGGGAGGTGCCGAGGGGGTGGCGGTCAGCTGCGCTGAAGGATTGCTGCATCAAAGTTGAAAGCGGAGGAACACCAAAACGTACAGTTCCCGAATACTGGAATGGGACCGTTTCTTGGCTTACCTCCGGAGAGGTGCGCAGCGCCATCGTTTTCGACACCAAAGAACAGATCACTATGGCGGGGCTTACCGAAAGCTCAGCAAAGCTGTGGCCTTCCGGAACAACCGTTGTTGCGATGTACGGAGCGACTGCGGGTGAGGTATGTTTGATAGCGTCACCGATGAGTGCGAATCAGGCGTGCTGCGGCCTCATACCGAAGCAAGATTTCCGAGCTTTTCTATTTTTTGCGACACGCAGAGATCGCGAGAGTTTGGCGTCAAAGTCATCAGGGTCTGCCCAACAGAATCTCAACAAAGGTTTGGTAGAAGCACACCCAATCTGCCTGCCATCGCTAAGCGTTGCGGTAGCGTTCGAAGAAGCCGTTGGTACCTTGTTAGATCGCTGGATAGCCAACGAGCAGCAAGCCCAAACCCTCTCCACCCTCCGCAACACCCTGCTCCCCCGCCTGATCTCCGGCCAGCTGCGCCTGCCCGAAGCCCAGGCCGCCACCGAGGCCGCCCTGGGCGGCGTGTCGCAAGCATGAATGCTCTGTATTTGATAGCTGCTTGCGCTTTTTGCACGAGCGCTAGAGGCCTTTTTAGTCATTGAACTTCGTCAGTACCACACCATGACACCCGCAGGAACCCAATACGCGCTGTTTGAGGCCATCGAGGCGATGCCCGTCGAGCAGGCCCCGCAGGAGCCTGCGGGCCGTCGGTTCAGTGACTTTGTGGTGTATGTGGATGAAAGCGGTGACCACTCCCTGGCCAGCATCGACAAGGACTACCCGGTGTTTGTGCTGGCGCTGTGCATCTTTCACAAGCGGCACTACGCAGAAAAAATCGTACCTGCCGTCGAGAAGCTGAAGTTCAACTACTTTGGCCACGACAGCGTTGTGCTGCACGAGAATGAAATTCGCAAACAAAAGGGCGACTTCGCCTTTTTGGCCCATCGGCCCACACGCGATACGTTCATGGCGGGCCTGACGTCGATCATGGAGGCCAGTAACTTCATCCTGATAGCGTGCGTGGTGGACAAAACACGGATGAGCCGGTCTGCTGGCACGGCCACCAATCCGTACCACATCGCGCTGGGCATGGGGCTGGAGGCATTGCGTGGCTTCCTGGCCGAGAAGGGGCAGGATGGAGTGAAGACCCATGTGGTGGTGGAGTGCCGTGGCAAGAAGGAAGACGCCGAGCTGGAGCTGGAATTCCGCCGCATCTGCGATGGCGACAACCCCGGCAACCGGGTCTTGCCGTTCGATGTGGTGTTTGCCGACAAGAAGACCAACTTGGCGGGGTTGCAACTGGCCGATCTGGTCGCCCGGCCCGTCGGCCTGAATTACCTGCGCCCTGCGCAGCCGAACCTTGCGTTCGATGTGCTGAAGAAGAAATTCTTCTGTGACGGTGGCCGCGCCTGCGTGGGCACCGGTTACGAGGACGTGGGCTTGGTGATTTATCCGCCCCAGAAAGCGAAAAGCCCCGATGAACCCACCGAGGCTGTAGCGCCGACCAGGAACCCCCAATCCACTTAGCGCATGAGTTTAGCCTAACAGGCCCAACATCGCAAAAATGACCGAAAACCCCGCCACAGGACATTGCCTGATTCATGCCGACTACAGCGACCGTGCCTCGGTGCTGGTGGTCAAGTCGCCTGCGGGGTTCAGCTTTCGCAACCCCGGTGCCATGCGCGTGCCCATTGCGCAGGCCTTGGCGGGCGGCGCCAGTGACTGCCGCAACCGCACGCTGCACCAGATGTTTTTGCTCATCAACCTGGGCGAGCGGGCTGGGTCGGGGTTGCCGAAGATTCGCAGTGGCTGGGAGCAGGCAGGGCATGCGCTACGCCTTTTCGACAGCTTCGAGCCGTTTGACCAGACGATGCTGGAGATGACGTGGGCGCCTGTCGCAGGCCAGGGGGACAAAACTTCGGAAGAAACGTCATCGCGTTTGCTGACCCTGCTGCGGCAATCGCCCACACAGACTGCCAGGCAGTTGGCTGCACAACTGGGGTTGAGCCAGCGCGCCGTCGAGCTTCAACTGGCCAAGCTTAAATCAGCACAGCGGCTTAGACGGGTTGGCCCCAACAAGGGTGGGCACTGGGAGGTAGTGCCATGACGGCAGAAGGGTGTCAGGAGCCAGGCAAAAGGCTGCCTGCGGCAGCGGTTCATGGCAAGAAAACACCCATTTCTATTCACATGAGGGCGCACATGGATAGAAAAGCCGATTTTCTATACCTATGCAGGCGGGGCGGAGACCAATGACCGAAGACCAACTCGAACGCGATACCCTGGCCTGGCTGCAGGACGTGGGCTACACCCACCGCTATGGCCCGGACATTGCCTTGGACGGCGCCACGCCCGAGCGCGCGGACTACCGCCAGGTGCTGCTGCCTTTTCGGCTGCGTGAAGCCATCGCCCGGCTGAACCCCGGCGTTCCGGCCGCTGCCCGCGAGGATGCGCTCAAGCAGGTGCTGGATTTGGGCATTCCTTCGCTGCTGCAGGCCAACCGCGCTTTTCACAAGCTGCTGGTGGGCGGTGTGCCGGTGCAGTACCAGCGGGACGGCGAAACCATCGGCGACTTTGTGCGGCTGGTGGACTGGGCGCAGCCTGGGCGCAACGAGTGGTGGGCGGTGAACCAGTTCACCATCAAAGGCCCGCACAAGACGCGGCGGCCCGACATCATTCTGTTCGTCAACGGCCTGCCGCTGGTGCTGCTGGAGCTGAAGAACCCGGCGGACGAGAACGCCAGCCTCTGGAAGGCGCTGGACCAGATCGAGACGTACAAGGAGCAGATTGCCGATGTGTTCCAGTACAACGAGGTGCTGGTGATTTCGGACGGCACCGAGGCGCTGATGGGCTCGCTCTCGGCCGATGCCGAGCGCTTCATGGCCTGGCGCACGATTGACGGCGTGGCGCTGGACCCGCTGGGGCCGTTTCAGGAGCTGCAAACGCTGGTGCGGGGTGTGCTGGCGCCGCAGTACCTGCTGGACTACCTGCGCTACTTTGTGCTGTTCGAGGACGACGGCCAGCTGGTCAAGAAGATTGCGGGCTACCACCAGTTCCATGCCGTGCGTGCGGCCATTGGCGAGGTGGTGGCGGCGTCGCGCCCCGGCGGCACGCGCAAGGGCGGCGTGGTGTGGCACACGCAGGGCAGCGGCAAGAGCATCACCATGACCTGCTTTGCCGCCCGGGTGATGCAGGAACCCGCGATGGAGAACCCCACCATCGTGGTCATTACCGACCGCAACGACCTGGACGGGCAATTGTTTGGCGTGTTCAGCCTGGCGCAAGACCTGCTGCGCGAACAGCCGGTGCAGGCACTGACGCGGCCCGACCTGCGCGCCAAGCTGGCGCATCGGCCCTCAGGCGGCATCCTCTTTGCCACCATCCAGAAGTTCATGCCGGGGGAGGATGAGGACAGCTTCCCCGTGCTGTCGGACCGCAGCAACATCGTGGTGATGGCCGACGAGGCCCACCGCACGCAATACGGCTTCAAGGCCACGCTCAAGACACGCCAGCGGAGTTTTGAGCAAAATATGCCCGCAGCGCTTGATGGGCAAGCGCAAGCAGCTATAAAAAGCATAGCTATCAGCGATGCAGGCAGCAGTGCCCTGCCTGCCAACTTCGAGCCGCCGCCGTACCACCTGGGGGCAGATGCGAACCTGCAAGCCACCTGGCAGGCGGGCTATGCCCAGCACCTGCGCGATGCGCTGCCCAACGCCACGTTTGTGGGCTTTACCGGCACGCCGGTCAGCAGTGCCGACCACAACACCCGCGCGGTGTTTGGCGACTACATCCATGTGTACGACATGCAGCAGGCCAAGGAAGATGGCGCCACGGTGGCCATCTACTACGAGTCGCGCCTGGCCAAGCTGCGCCTCAAGGACGAAGACCTGCCCGCCATTGACGACGAAGTGGACGAGCTGGCCGAGGACGAAGAAGAAAGCCAGCAGGCCAAGCTCAAAAGCCGCTGGGCGGCGCTGGAAAAGATCGTTGGGGCCGAACCCCGCGTGGCCAGCGTGGCTGCTGACCTGGTAGCGCACTTTGAAGAGCGCAGCACCGCCCAATCGGGCAAGGCCATGGTGGTGGCCATGAGCCGCGACATCTGCGTGCACCTGTACAACGAGATCATCAAGCTGCGCCCCGAATGGCATGACCCTGACCCCGAGAAAGGCGCCATCAAGATCGTGATGACCGGCTCCGCCAGCGACAAAGCCCTGCTGCGCCCCCACATCTACGACGGCAAAGTCAAAAAACGACTGGAAAAGCGCTTCAAAGACCCCGCCGACCCGCTTCGCCTAGTCATCGTGCGCGATATGTGGCTCACCGGCTTTGATGCACCCTGCGTACACACCCTGTACGTGGACAAGCCTATGAAGGGCCACAACCTCATGCAGGCGATTGCCCGCGTGAACCGCGTCTTCAAGGGCAAACAAGGCGGTCTGGTGGTGGACTACATCGGCATCGGCAACGAACTCAAAGCCGCCATGAAGGAGTACACCGCCAGCAAAGGCCGGGGCACTCCTACCGTGGATGCCCGCGAGGCGTACAGCGTTCTCATGGAAAAGCTCGATGTCCTGCAATCCATGCTGCATGGCTGCGATTACAGCGACTTCCTGACCGGGGGCCATCAAACCCTGGCAAGGGCCGCCAACCACATCCTGGGCCTTCGGGAAGAAGGCGGCAAGGATGGCAAACGTCGCTTTGCCGACACCACCCTGGCACTGACCCAAGCCTTCTCGCTGTGCTGCACGCTGGACGAAGCCAAGGCTGTCCGCGAGGAAGTCGCCTTCATGCAGGCTGTGAAGGTCATCCTGACCAAACGGGACATCACCGCCAAGAAGCGCACCGACGAACAGCGGGACGAAGCCATCCGGCAGATCATCAGCAACGCCGTGGTGTCCGACCAGGTGGTGGACATCTTCGACGCCGTGGGCCTGGACAAACCCAACATCGGCCTGCTGGACGATGAGTTCCTGGCCCAGGTGAAGAACCTGCCCGAGAAGAATCTGGCGGTCGAACTGCTCGAACGTCTGCTCGAAGGCGAAATCAAGAGCCGCTTCGGCAGCAACGTGGTGCAGGAAAAGAAGTTCTCCGACCTGCTGGCCAACGTGATCAAGCGTTACCAGAACCGCTCCATTGAAATCGCGCAGGTGATGGAAGAGCTGGTCGAGATGGCCAAGAAGTTCCGCGAGGCCGCTAGCAGGGGGGAACTGCTGGGCCTGACCGAAGACGAGGTGCGGTTTTACGACGCCCTGGCCACTAACGAATCAGCCGTGCGGGAACTGTCCGACGAAACCCTCAAGAAGATTGCCCATGAGCTGACCGAGAACCTGCGCCAGAACCTGACGGTGGATTGGTCAGAACGTGAGAGCGTCAGGGCCAAGCTGCGACTGATGGTCAAGCGGGTCTTGCGCAAGTACAAGTACCCGCCAGACTTGCAGGAAGAGGCGGTGGACTTGGTGCTGCGGCAGGCGCAGGTGTTTGGGGAGAGCTGGGGCGGCGGTTAGCCTGACTCCGGGGCGAACCGACGCGCCAATATTGATGAGCGCTTCGCTCAGGGATTCTTGGTACCGAAGGCTTTCACGGCATCAAGCAAGCCCTTTACGAGCGTGCGGATACCGCTCAAGCTGTAGCTGCCACCGATCTGTTCATAGGCATAGCGGGTTTGAATGAAGTAGTCCGAGCACTCGGCAAGAAGCGGCGCCAGCTGTTCTCCTGACGCCGCCAGAAATTCAGACTCAATAGCAGCCTGAGTGGGCAGTTCAAGAGACGCAAACACATCCGACAAGTTGTGCCCATGTGCCGTGGACATGATCTTGGCAGCCTTCACAAGACCATCCGAGGTTACGCCCCCGCCAACCGCGCCGCCTTCTTCCACTTATTCGCGATTCCAGGCCGCCATCAGCATGGTGCCGACTTCATCGTAGTCCGTATCCTTCTTTTCGGCGACTCGCCGCACGCCAGTCCGCACAGCCCGCTTGCCACTCTTGGCTGTGTGAGATGCAGCTGAATCGGTCAGCAATCCACCCAGCAATATCCGGTAAAACTCCTGGAAGGCATCCTCGATGGTTAGGTTGGCCTGGGCAAGGAATGCCGGGCGGCGCAACCTCAGTGCCGCTCCCAGCATCACCTCAGACATGACCAATCCATGGCAAGGGGTGAAAACACCCTGCCGCACTCCTTCGTCAATGAGTTGGGACATTCGCATGGTACGGGCATGCTGGTAGTGGTCGAAGATGCCTCGGGCAACCGCAGAGTCTTCGACATCCTTCAAGAACTGCACACCAATACGGCTGGCCGCATGGACGCCGACGCTGAGGTAGACAGCGAGAGCCGTCGTCAAATCTTTTTCACTGTGGATCAATGCCTCCCCCTGTTCCAGGAGGCTGTCAAAAAAGCGTTGCACGACAGCGCAAAAGATCTCTTCCTTTGTCTGCGCAATGTCATAGAGGCGCCGCCGCGAGCAATGCATACGCGCGGCAATTTCACCCACGGTCAGACCTTTGATGCCCTCCGTTAAGAGCAAATGGGTCAACGCATCGAAGAACTCCTCGTCTGTGAGCTTTTTTTTCATGCGGGTTTCTCCCAATAAAAAGCGGTACCAAAACAATTGACCCAGTACCTATCTAGATGTCCAATGGTACCAATTTACATCAATTGGTACCAAATGAACAGCTTGCTCAACGTACCGCACAGCACACGATTTCTGTTTGCCCGTTGGTGCTGAAGGCGTGCGAATTGTCAGCGACGGCGAGACCACTGAAATTGACCTGAACAAAGAAGCAACGCAATGAATCTTCTCGACTATTTCGATGCTGGCGTCGCCAGCCACCCGGACGCCCCCTGCTTTTTTGACCACGGGCGCGACACCACGCCCATGACCTATGCTCAGGCGGGTGCGCTCACCTGCCAGATCGCCCGAGGGTTGGATTCCTTGGAGTTCGCGCCGGGCTTTCACGGCGCGGTGCTCAGCGGCAACTCCGGAGCCGCATTCGTGGCGTTGCTCGGGGTTGTACGCGCTGGAGGCGTTTGGCTCCCCGTCAATGCGCGCAACAGTGTGGAGAGCAACATCGAGTTCCTGCAGGACATGGACTGCGACGTCTTGTTCTACCAGGCCCGATATGCCGGCCAAGTCGCCGAGATCCGCGGCAAGGTCCCCCGCATTCGCCATTACATCGCCTTAGACGAGACTGATGAGCAGGACCTGTCGGTTGCCCAGCTGATCCAGGGCCAGTCGTCCGAGATGTTTGCAGCGCCGCTGCAACCACAGGGACTGGCCATGATCATGGGTACCGGTGGCACCACGGGGCGTTCAAAGGGGGTCATGCTCAGCCACCGCAACCTGACGGCGACCATGGCCAACCACATGTCGGCGATGTATATCACCGACCACATGACCGTGCTGGCAGCGGCGCCCATCACCCATACCGCAGGACTGGTGTCGCTGCCTTTTATGGCGCGAGGCGGCCGCGTCATCCTGATGGATGGGATTGATCCGCAGAACCTGCTCAAGGTGATTGAGCAGGAGCGGGTCAACATGATGTTCCTTCCTCCTACGGTCATCTATACGTTGCTGGCCCAGCCCAACGTTCGCGATTTCGACTTTTCTGCGCTGCGCTACTTCATGTACGGCGCCGCACCCATGTCACCAGACAAGCTGGCCGAGGCCATTGAGGTTTTCGGCCCCGTCATGCTGCAGATCTATGGCCAGGCGGAAGTGCCGGGCGCCATCTCCGTGTTGCGCGTCGAGGATCATTTCATTGACGGACAGGTGGCCCCCCGCCAGCGCCTGCTGAGCGCAGGGCGCCGCTTTCCCTTCACGCGAGTGGCCATCATGGACGACGACGGTCAGGTGCTCACCAAGCCGGGGGCTGTGGGCGAAATCGTCGCGCAAGGCGACATCGTAACTACGGGGTACTACAAAAACCCCGAGGGCACCGCCGAAGTGCAGCGTCATGGCTGGCATTGCACCGGTGACGTGGGCTATTTCGACGAGCAGGGCTTCCTGTTCATCGTTGACCGCAAGAAAGACATGATCGTCACCGGCGGCTTCAACGTCTTCTCGTCCGAGGTTGAAGCTGCCGTTATGGCACACCCTGCAGTGAAGGACTGCGCCGTCATCGGGGTGCCCGATGACAAATGGGGTGAGGCCGTCAGAGCCGTCATCGAGCTGCGCCCAGACCAATCTGTGGATCCGCAGGCGCTCATCCAGTTCGTCAAGGACCGCCTGGGAAGCGTGAAGGCGCCCAAGGAGGTCGATGTCGTCGCGCAACTTCCGCGCAGCGCAGTGGGCAAGGTCCTGAAGAAGGAAGTACGCAAGAAGTACTGGAGCGCGCAGGAGCGGATGGTCTCCTGAACGCAGCACGCTTCGAATCCACGCACGTTTGGCAATTCAACCTGGAGCTATCGCAATGCAAGAACCCGTTCTCGTCGCCGGTGTTGGCATGACCCCTTTCAAGAAACCTGGTGACAACCTGCCGTACCCGGAAATGGCCGCGCTGGCGATCCGCCAGGCGCTGCAGGACGCCGGCCTGGCGTACTCCGATATTCAGGATGTCTATGCAGGCTATGTCTATGGCGACTCGGCCAGCGGCCAGCGCGCGGTCTATGAGGTCGGCATGACCGGCGTGCCGGTGATCAACGTCAACAACAATTGTTCCTCCGGCTCAACCGCCTTGTACCTTGCGCGCAAGGCGGTCGCCTCCGGTTCAGCCGACTGTGCACTGGCAGTGGGCTTTGAGCAAATGCCTGCTGGCGCCCTGAAGGCGCACTGGGATGACAGGCCCGACCCGCTCGATCGCTTCAACGGGGTCATGGATGAGGTCTTCGGCCATCCTGAGCTCCCGATGGCCATCCGCTATTTCGCTGGAGCTGGCCGCGAGCACATGCAGAAGTACGGAACATCTCTGGAGACTTTTGCTCGTATCCGCGCTAAGGCGAGCCGCCACGCCGCACGCAATCCTCTGGCGCTGTTCCGCAAGGAAGTCACCGCCGAAGAAGTGCTGGCCAGTGCGCCGTTGGTCGATGGGGTAATGCACCGTCTGATGGCCTGCCCCCCGACCTGCGGTGCTGCTGCGGCTGTCTTCGTGAGCAAGCGCTTCGCGCAAAAGATGGGCTTGACTCCTCGTGTGCAGGTGTTGGCCCAGTCGTTGGTGACCGACCGTTCCGGCGCGTTCACCGACAAGTCCGCCATTTCGATTGCCGGCTTCGGTATGACGCGGGAAGCCGCTCGCCAGGTGTATGAAGCTGCAGGCGTGGGGCCACAGGACATCAATGTGTGTGAACTGCACGACTGTTTTGCCCAAAACGAGCTGCTCAGTTACGAGGGCCTCGGTTTTTGCGGCATCGGCGAAGGTGAGGCCTTCGTGCAATCCAACAACAACACCTATGGTGGTGCCGTGGTCGTCAACCCCTCCGGTGGATTGCTTTCGAAGGGTCACCCCTTGGGCGCTACCGGCCTAGCGCAGTGCTTTGAACTGGTCCACCAGGTGCGTGGCAGTGCTGAGGATCGGCAGGTTGAGGGGGCGCGGTTCGCCTTGCAGCACAACGCCGGTTTGGGTGGCGCCACAGTGGTAACCCTCTACGGCCCAGCCCATTGAGGAACCGGATATGACGAAACGGCTAGAAGGCAAGGTAGTCCTGGTAACGGGTTGCGGATCGTCAGGACCCGGCTGGGGCAATGGCAAGGCGATGGCGGTGCTGTTCGCACGTGAAGGCGCGAAGGTTTATGGCTGCGACATCAATCTCGATGCGGCACGTGAGACCGAGGCGATCGTGCACGACGAGGGCGGAACCATCAGCGTCGCACAGTGCGATGTGACCCAACCGGTTGCGGTAGAGACATTGATTCAGGACTGCATTGCTACCTATGGCGACATCGACGTGCTGGTGAACAACGTTGGCATTGGCCGCCTGGGTGGTGTCGTTGAGCAAAGCCTGGAAGACTGGCGCTTGGTGTTCGACGTGAACCTGACGTCCATGTTCCTGACATGCAAACACGCCATTCCCTCAATGCTCAAGAAGGGCAAGGGAAGCATCGTCAACATCGGCTCGGTGGCAGGCCTGCGTGACAGCGGCGTGGCGTACGTTTCCTACAGCGCATCAAAGGCGGCTGTGCTTGGCTTCTCGCGCAGTGTGGCTTTGCAGTACGCCAAGCAGGGCATCCGCTCGAACGTGCTGATGCCGGGCCTGATGAATACGCCCATGGTCCGTCAACCGTCTCTGGCACTGCAAAAGGGCTACCAGGAGGCATCCGTGGACGGCACGATGGAGAAACGCAATAAGCAATGCCCCATGGGGCACATGGGAGAGGCATGGGACGTGGCTTACACGGCCCTATGGCTGGCGAGTGACGAATCCAAATACGTCACTTCCGCCGAAATCTTGGTCGATGGCGGAATTTCCGCACGCATCGGCTGATTAGAAGCATCTGAAATTAACCAAAGGAGACAGAGTATGGGTAATTTTTCGAAATGGGTCAGAAAGAGCATGGTGGTTGCTGCGGCAGCTACGATCGGACTGACCGCCACAGCGTATGCACAGGCCACGCCGGAGAAGTTCAAGGTCGGCGCCGTGCTGTCGCTGTCGGGCCCTTACGGCTTGCTGGGCGAAGACATGCGCCGTGGGGTGCAGATCGCCGTGGAGGAGCGCGGTGGCAAGGTGCTGGGCGTGCCCATCGAAATCACCTGGGAAGACGATGAGACCAAACCACAGCCGGCAGTGCAGAAGGCTACCAAGTTGATCTCTGAAGGCTCGCACATGATCTTTGGCGCACTGAGCTCCGCATCGACGCTGGCGATCATGAACGTGACCAAGCAACGCAAGATCCCTCACCTCGTCACCATTTCGGCGGACGACAAGATCACCGTGCCCGGTGGTTCGCGCTACACCTTCCGTACGTCCAACAACCTGGATATGGAAAACCGCATGGCGCTGGTGTACATGCAGGAGAAAAAGCTCAAGCGCATCTATGCAGTGACCGCGGACTACCAGGCCACCCGCGACGGCTACACCTGGATCAAGTCCCAGCTTGACGCCAATGGCATTCAGGCCGTGGGGGAGGACTTCCCCCCATTTGGCAACCGCGATTACTCGTCCATCATCGACAAGATTGCCAAGTCGAATGCCGACGGCGTGTTGTTGATGATGACGGGCTCCGACGTGGTCACCTTCCTCAAGCAAGCCGGCCAAGTCAATCTCGGCAAGACCAAGGTGCTGTTCGGCCCCGTAGCAGCTGATGACACGATGGCCGCAGCCGTTGGGCCCGCTGCGGTCGGTGTCAACTCTGGCCAACGTTACCACTACACCGTTGAAAACGCTGCGAACCAGAAGTTCGTGGAGGCCTATCGCAAGAAGTTCGGCATGTTCCCCAGCATGACGGCAGGCGAGGCTTACGACGGCATGGCATGGTGGCTCGACACGGTGGAAAAAACCGGCTCCTGGGACAAGGAGAAGTGGGTGGATGCGTTTGCTACCAGCGTTCGTGAAAACTCCGTTGAGGGCAAGAAGACCATGCGCGCCTGCGACCACCAAGCAGCACAACCCGGCTTCTGGAGTGAAGTGGTGAACGGCACCCCACCTGCACCGGCTCTGACCATGAAGGTCACCAAGGTCTTCTCCGAAGACAAGCTTTTCGCTCCCTGCAAGAACTAAGGACCGTACGGCACGGAGGTCCGCAAGGCACCTCCGTGTCAGCCACGGTGGTTCGTACCCGGTAATTCGATATGTCAACTATTGTGATTGGCTTGAGCTTAGGCATGCTGCTGTTTCTTTTGGCAGCGGGCCTCACGCTCATCTTTGGCATGTTGGGCGTGATCAACTTCGCCCACGGCGCCATTTACATGCTCGGTGCCTACGTCTCTTTTGAGACAGGTAGGCGCACAGGCTCCTTTCTCATGGGCGCACTGATAGCCACCCTCTTAACCTCGGTTGTGGGAGCAGTGGTGGAAAGGTTGACCCTGCGCCCACTTTATGACCGCCCGCATTTCTATCAGCTGATTCTGACCTTTGGCCTGATCCTGGTTTTGGGCGATGCCGTGCGCTTCTTCTGGGGCCCGGGCTACCAGGAGGTGCCAATTCCCCAACTGTGGAGCGGTACTGTCGACATGCTGGGTAGCACGATTCCCATGTACCGACTTTTCGTCATCGGGTTCGGCGCGCTCATTTCCATCGGGCTCTACCTTCTGCTCGAGAAAAGCAAATTCGGCATGCTCGTGCGGGCTGCCAGCAGCGATGCGGAAATGGTGCGCATCCTTGGACTGCCGGTGGGTACCGTGCGCATGGCGGTATTTGCCATTGGCTGCGGACTGTCCGGCCTTGCCGGTGCGATCGCAGCACCCTTGTTCCCGATTGAGCTGGGAATGGCCACGAACACCATCATTGACTGCTTCATCGTCGTGATCCTGGGTGGGCTTGGAAACATCCGTGGGGCGATTGCTGCCTCCATGCTGATCGGCATGGTCCGCGCTCTGGGCTACGTGTACATGCCTGGCTGGGTGGACATCCTGACATTCGTGCTGCTGATAGGCACCCTTTTGACACGCCCACAAGGCCTGTTCCACCGTGCGACGAGGACGGCATGAAGTTCACCAAGTTTGATATCTACTTTGGCTTGCTGTTGGCAGCAGCGAGCATCATCGTGCCGTTTCTCAACCCCGGGGAGGCAACCATCCAGTTGCTGACGTTGGCTGCCATCTGGGCGATATTCGCCGTCGGATTCGACTTCGTCTTCGGCTCCTTGGGAATGGTGTCTTTCGGTCATGCCACCTTCCTTGGGGTTGGCGGTTACGCCGTGGCCCTGGCGACGCAAAAGTACGGTCTTCCTTTCTACGGCGGAGCTGTCATGGCGATTGCTGTCGGTGCAGTATTCGCGCTGTTGTTCAGCTTTTTCGCTCTGCGGGTGTCTGGCATCTTCTTCGCGTTGGTGACTTTGGCACTGTCCCAGTTGATTTTCATTCTGGCGGACAGCAAGCTTCGCGGCTTCACGGGTGGCTCTGATGGCATCTCTGGCGTCGAACGCCCCAGCTTCATGGGCATCGACTTTTACGATCCCGTCGCCTACTACTGGTTTGTCCTTGGCGTGTATGCCCTGGTGATGCTGGTGGTGATCTCGCTGCGCAGTTCGCCTTTTGGGCGCGTGATCGCGGCCATTCGGGACAACGAAACCCGCGCTGACCAACTGGGCTTCAACATCAACCGCTACAAACAGATCACCTTTGTGATTTCAGGAGCCTTGAGCGGCTTGGCTGGAGCCCTTCTGGCGTCTCTGCTTATGTACATGAACCCGCAAATGCTGCATTGGACGACGTCTGGCGACGTCATCATCATGACGCTGCTGGGAGGTTCGGGAACGCTCTGGGGGGCCACCGTCGGGGTCGTCGTGTTTGAGTTCTTGAAAGAATGGTTGAGCAGTTGGACCGAATACTGGTACGGCGTTTTGGGGGTGGTGTTCATCCTCGCCACCATCTTCTTCCCTCGCGGCATCGTCGGTGAATTGGAGAGGGGTTTCGTGGCTTACCAGAAGAATCGCCGGGGAGGTGGCCAATGAGCCAGGTAGCACTCAAATGCGACGGCGTGACCGTGAGCTACGGAGCGCTGAGGGCCGTCAATAATGTGAGCCATGACTTTCATGAAGGACGCATTTACGGCCTGATTGGCCCCAATGGTGCGGGCAAAACAACTTTGCTGAACGTTCTGGCGGGACGCCAGATGCGCCACGACGGCAAAGTCTTTTGCCAGGGCCAGGAGATTAGTCAGTGCCCAGCTTACGTGCGTGCCCGCATGGGCATAGGCCGGAGCTTCCAGATCATCAAGATCTTCGGCGAGATGACGGTGGAAGAGAACCTGTTTATCGCTGCACAGTCTCGGCGCCCAGGTTTTCAGCCTTTCTGGATCAGCAGCAGCTTTGACAGAAAGTTCCGCGAGCAGCTGGACGCCATCCTCGAACTGACCGGACTCACCGCGCACCGTGACGAAATTGCTGGCACGTTGCCCTACGGCTTGCAGCGCTCGCTAGAACTTGGCGTCACGCTGCTGCCCGACCCCAAAATTTTGCTGTTGGACGAGCCGTTGGCCGGCATCGGCCACCACGAAATCCAGGCTGCGCTGGAACTCATCCACAAAGTCGCGCAGGGGCGCACGGTGCTCCTGATTGAACACAACATGGATGCGGTGATGTCTCTATCCCACGAAATCGTGGTGATGAACAACGGCTCTGTCATTGCTTGCGGTTCGCCGGAATCGATCCGCAAGGACGAGTCGGTACGTTCAATTTACCTTGGAGAGGACGCCCAGTGATCGAACTCGACAAAGCAAGCGTCAAGTATGGGCAGGCTCTGGCGTTGGAGGAGATTTCCGTGCGCATTGATGCCCACGAAATCGTCGCCATTGTCGGCCGCAACGGTGCTGGCAAGACCACCCTGCTCAAGGCGCTGATGGGCTTGATGCCATTGGTGGGCGGTCGGCGCCTGCTCGGTGAGCAAGACATCTCGGCCCTTGACGTGGAAGCCATCGCCAAGCTCGGTGTCGCTCTGGTTCCTGACACGCGCCGTATCTTCCCCAATCTCACGGTGTTGGAGAACCTGAAGATTGGGACCTTGGCCCATCAACCGGGGCATTGGACCATTGACCGCGTGCTGGCGATCTTCCCGCGCTTGGCAGAGCGACTGAACTTTGGCGGAGACCATCTCTCTGGCGGGGAGCAGCAAATGCTCTCCATCGGACGGGCGCTGCTGAGCAACCCGCGCATGCTTTTGCTGGACGAACCGACGGAGGGTCTGGCGCCCGTGATCGTGGACCACCTGGTCCGCGTCTTCAGCGAGGTGCACAGCCAAGGCACCGGCATTGTGCTGGTGGAGCAAAACCTCAAAGTACCCATGAAGTTGGCGCATCGGCAATACGTTCTGGACCATGGCCAGGTCGTGTGGTCTGGCACGGCCCAGGAGCTTGATGCGCAGCGCGCCCACGTTGAAGGACTCATTACCACGGGAGCGGCTACATGACTGCCCCTATCCAACGCCCATCCGATACGAACACCACGATGAATCGAACCACTGCACGCATAGCCCCGTTGAGCGCGGACGATCCACGGTCCAAGGACCCCGTGATCGAGGAGCTGGTGGATTTCATTGGCTACCGCCCCAACGCCCTCTTGACCATGGCCCGCAAGCCCGGTGTGGTGTCGCAGTTGCTCAAGTTGTTTGCGCTGACGGTGCGGGGTGAGGGCCTACTGCCGCAATCGCTGCGCTTCCTGGTGGCAGCAGAGACCGCGCGCCGTGCGCACTGCCGTTACACAACGACGCACCTGGTCCACGCTGCCCACCATGTGGGCGTCTCGTGGGACAAGCTCGCTGCGCTGCCGACCTACCGCGATGACACCCGGTTTACCGAACAGGAGAGAAGAGCTTTGGCCATTGCCACCGCCGGAGGCAGCTTGCCGGTTCGCAAACCGGCCAAAGCCATTGAACAGGCCAAGCAGATCTTTTCCGACGAGGAAATCGTGGAGATCGTCTCCTGCGTCGCAATGGTCGGTTGGTTCAACCGCTGGAACGGCCTGATGGCTTCGGAGCTTGAGGCAGAGCCAGCGGAAGCGATGGCCCATGTGCCCTGGCTGTCGGAACTGGAAATCTGAGCTTGGCGCTCTCATGCGCCATTGGTGCGAAGGAAAAAGACAATGTATAGCCGTATTGACGAGCCCCACGCATGCACGTTGACCGATGCATTGCGCGAGTGGGCATGCAACTATCCTGACCAGCCCTGGCTTGAGGACAGTCAAGGCTTCAAGCTCACGGCCGGCCAAGCCTACGCGGACAGCCAACGATTCGCGGGCTATTTGCACCAGCTTGGGGTTCAGCCCGAGGAGCGCGTGGGGGTCTTCATGACGAACGGTTGCGCAACCGCCACCACCGTGTTTGGCATTGGCCTGCTGCGCGGAACTGCGGTGATGCTCAACACGGAACTGCGCGCCACGTTCCTGCGCCACCAGTTGAACGATTGCCAACTGGCCACCATGGTGGTGGACGCATCGCTGGTCGAGCACATCGTCAGCCTGGCTGACGAGCTGCCACACCTGAGAACACTGATCGTTTTGGGCGAACGCCCTAGCGCGATGCCTAGCCAGTGGCGCTGTCTGGACTGGGCCGACCACCGGTCCAGCACACGGTGGGAAGGCCTTGCGCCAACGCCTCAAGACATCTTCTGCATCATGTACACGTCAGGCACCACCGGGCCCAGCAAGGGCGTGCTCATGCCGCACTGCCACTGCGCACTTTTCGGCATAGGTGCAATGCGCAGCCTGGAGATCACGCCGCAGGACAAGTACTACATCTGCCTGCCGTTGTTCCACGCCAATGGGCTCTTCATGCAATTGGGCGCGACGGTGCTGGCCCGCATTCCCGCGTATTTGAAGCAGCGTTTCAGTGCCAGCACCTGGTTGGCGGACATCACTAAAACTGGCGCCACCCTGACCAACCACCTGGGCACCACCGCGATGTTCGTCATCAACCAGGCGCCCACGGTGCAAGACCGCAGCCACCGCCTGCGAGCCTGCATGAGTGCTCCCAACCCTGTGCAGCACGAAGTGGTTTTTCGGGAGCGCTTTGGCGTCAAGGATGTCTTGTCGGGTTTCGGCATGACCGAGATTGGCATTCCGATCTGGGGCCGCCTGGGCCATGCCGCACCCAACGCGGCAGGCTGGGTCCACGAGGATTGTTTCGAGGTCTGCATCGCCGACCCCGACACGGACGTGCCGGTGCCCACGGGTCAGACGGGCGAAATCCTGGTGCGCCCCAAGGTGCCGTTCGGCTTCATGGCGGGCTACCTCAACGTGCCCCAAAAAAGTGTCGAGGCCTGGCGAAACCTCTGGTTCCACACCGGTGATGCGGGGATACGCGACGAACAGGGTCTGATCACGTTTGTCGACCGCATCAAGGACTGCATCCGCCGCCGGGGAGAAAACATCTCGGCCACCGAAGTCGAGGCCGTGGTGGGCCAACTGCCTGGCATCCACGAGGTGGCTGCCTACGCCGTGCCCGCGCAAGGCCCGGGTGGTGAAGACGAGGTCATGCTGGCGTTGGTGCCCAGCGCAGGTGCGACCCTGGACATGGCGCAGATCGTGCGCCAGGCCAGTGCCCAGTTGCCGCGCTTCGCCAAGCCGCGCTACCTGCGCCAGATGAACGAGCTGCCCAAGACCGCGACCGGCAAGATCCAGCGGGCAGTCCTGCGCCAGCAAGGCAGCGCAGGCGCCTACGATTCCGAGTCGACGACGACCGACTGACGGGGAGAGCAGACGATGTCCAACAAGTTGCGCGGCAAGGTCGCAGTCGTCACGGGCTCGGGGCGCGGAATCGGCCGGGCAATGGCCATCAAGCTCGCCAGCGAAGGCGTCAGAGTCGTCGTCAATGACCTCGACGATGGGCCCGCTCAAGCCGTGCGCGAGGAAATCCGCGCGCTGGGTGGCGAGGCGCTCGCTTGCACCGGCAGCGTCACCGACCCGGAGTTTGCCGATCGCATCATCAGCGCCGCCACCGACGCGTTTGGCGGACTCGACATCCTCATCAACAACGCTGGCTACACTTGGGACAATGTCATCCAGAAGATGAGCGACGAGCAATGGCATGCGATGATCGACGTGCACCTCACCGCACCGTTTCGCCTACTGCGGGCAGCCCAGCCGGTGATACGCACGTTGTCCCAGGCCGATGCAGCAGCGGGCCGCCGCGTGGTGCGCAAGGTGGTCAATATCTCCTCGGTTTCCGGCGTTTTTGGCAATGCCGGCCAGGCCAACTATTCCAGCGCCAAGGCCGGCATCATGGGTCTGACCATGACATTGGCCAAGGAATGGGGGCGCCTGAACACCACGGTCAACTGCGTCGCCTATGGCCTCATCCGGACCCGCATGACCGAGGCCACCGCCGACGCGGACGCCACCATTGAAGTCGAGGGACGCGAAATCAAGGTGGGCGTCAACCACGACTTGATGGCGATGATGGAGCGCAGCATCCCCATGGGCCGTGCCGGTACGCCGGAGGAGGCGGCCGGTGCAGCCTATCTGTTTTGCATTCCCGAGTCCGATTACGTCAGTGGCCAAACCGTGCTGTGCACGGGCGGTCTTACAGGCATTTGATCTTTCAACCGGCAGCCATTGCTCCCATGTCAAAGCCCGAAGGCGCAGCTCTACGCTACCCGTTTGAAGCCCCAACTCCAGGCCAGGCGATGCAGATCGCCCCGGGAGTGCGCTGGATCCGGCTGTCCATGCCTTTTCGCCTTGACCACATCAACGTGTGGGCCATCGATACGGACGAAGGCTGGGTGCTGGTAGACACCGGACTGAACGACCCCAACACGGTGGCCGCATGGCTTGCCCTGATGGACCAAGGCGCGCTGGCACGCCCGCTGGAAGGCGTGTATGCCACCCACATGCATCCAGACCATATCGGCCTGGCGGGCTGGTTCACACGCCGCGCCGGCGTGCCGTTGTCCATGAGCCGCCTCGAATACCTCACCTGCCGTGTCATGCATGCCGACACCAGCCGCGAGGCACCGCCCGATGGCGTCTTGTTCTGCCGGCGCGCGGGCTGGTCGCCGGCAGCCATTGAGAACTACCGCAGCCGCTTCGGGAGTTTCGGCAAGCAGATCCACGCACTGCCCGACAGCTTCCGGCGGCTGCAGGATGGCGAGGTACTCCAGTGGGGTCACCACGCCTGGCAGGTGATCGCCACCGGTGGCCATTCGCCTGAGCATGTCTGCCTTTACTGCCCCGATTTGAAGCTGCTGATCTCCGGCGACCAGGTGCTGCCACGCATCTCGTCCAATGTGTCCGTATTCGCCAATGAGCCCCTGGCCAATCCGCTCAAGGAATGGTTTTCGTCGCTCGACAAGCTGCAGCGCCAGATTCCCGACGACGTACTGGTACTTCCGTCGCACAACGAGCCGTTTTACGGGCTGCACGAGCGCCTGCTTTCGCTGCGAGCGGGTACGACCGAGGCCTTGGAGCGGCTGTGCCAGCAACTGCGCGGCGGGCCCCAGCGGATCGTGGACGTATTCCCGGCGCTGTTCCGCCGCCCTATAGGCGAGCAGGATGGCCAGCAACTGGGCCTCGCCACGGGCGAGGCGGTGGCGTGCATGAACTATCTCATCGCTGAACGCGCGGTGCAGTGCACCGTGGATGCCGACGGCGTCGCCTGGTACGCACAAGCGTCGTGACCCTTGGCTCGCCCGGCCCCGGCGACGGTAGGGACAGTGGCACGGCCATCCATTTTTTGGTTTAGGAGCAACCCATGGAATCGATCTATATCGCAGGCGTCGGTATGACGCCGTTTGGCCGTCATCGCCAATGGAGCGTTAAAGACCTCACGCGCCAGGCCGTCACCGCCGCGCT